>Ga0268262_10000719_pt1 | contig 42907 bp, 32 predicted proteins | sample TergutNc150P3_FD_190354 | JGI IMG/M metagenome (GOLD analysis project Ga0268262, IMG submission 190354) | Nasutitermes corniger P3 segment gut microbial community from laboratory colony in Florida, USA - Nc150 P3 (SPAdes) (version 2) | ecosystem: Host-associated > Arthropoda: Insects >...
ACGAACCCGCTGCAATCGAACGAGGTTTTAGGGCTGTACCCGCCCCAGACGTAAGGCATACCCAAATATTTCTCCGCTTCCGCTATCATCGCTGCAAAGGTTTCGTCCGCGAGGTATTCAGGCGGTATGTCGTAATGCCCGTAGTCCTTATAAACGGAAGCGTGTGGGTACAGGGAAACGGGGAACAGGTCGGGACGGTTGCCGAGCGTCGCCGTAAACAGCGCGTATCTGCTCAACCTTTCCTCGTCCATGATATATATAGGGAGATGTGAGAGGTTGAAATTCTCCAGCGTGACCGTATATTTATAATAAGTGTACGGAACTTCCGTGCTTTCCCCGGTCGTCAGGTCGGTTTCCGTGCGATAGCGCGTTTCCGTCGTCACCGACTCCGTAAGGATGTACTGCCGCTCAAAGAGCATGGCGAGCGTAGCCTGTACGCCGTCAGCCGTCCATGCGCCGTCGTGCAGCGAACTCAGGATGGACATAAGCACATATGGGTCATGCCCGATGTCGTCAAGGTTAAAGACATATTCGTCATAGCCGGGGTGCGACGCGGCGTAATTGTCAAGCTCGTTTTGCAAGCCCGCTTCCATTCCTGAATACGCGGCTTCCGCAGCGAGCATATCCGCGTCCTCCGCGAGATACGTTGAGGCGACTAAGCCGCCCAAGCCGCCGCTCCCCATGCCGCCGAACGCGCCAATGAGCGACATTATCGCAAAAACAAGCAAGGCGATAAGCGCGGCTACAGCCGTCGCGACAGGGTGCTTCCTAACTGTGTTCACAAGGGCTTTGCCCGCGTCGGCGGCGACGCTGCCAGCTTTCTTGGCGCGTTTCGCCGCCTTTTGCGCTTCGCGGGCGGCTTTGGCGTAGTCTTTTTTGATTTTCCGCTTTTGAAACATCCGCGATAATATATTGCTTTTCAACTTCGGGTTTTGGTCGAGTAGCTGCTGATAGGTCAGGTTGACGGATTTTTTCGCCGCCTTGCGTTGCAGTTTCTCGACCTTGCGATACGGCGCGGTCTTGTGGCGGCGCAATGCGGCGCGGACGCCGCCCTCGGCTGTCATTTCAGCTTTGTGCGACGCTTCGACAGCCACGTTCTCTCGCTCGACCTGAAACATCTTGCCGTGTCCGAATCTGAGCGCGGAGTTGCCCGCAGCCTTGACAGGGCGCAATGGCAACGCGCCTTTGAGATGCTCGCCCTGCGGTTTTACCTCGTTCTCGAAGTACAGTTTCCGTTTGGGCTTGCCGGATTCTTCGTTTAAGACGACCTTTGTACGCAGTTTCTTTTTGGCGGGAAGTTGGGATTTAGCCGCTTCAAGTTTATTTGCCGACTTTTCCGCTTGTTTCTGCGCCTTGACGAGTTTCCGTCCGGGCTTTACGGCTTCGGGCGGTTTATCGTCGGGCTTGAATTGCAGTTTGCTCTCCTTATCGGGCTTCAGCGCGGATTCCGGCTCTTTGAGCGGCGATTGCGGCGTTGACTCGCTTTCAGGAGAGGGTTCCGCTTCGGGCGGATTAGCCGTAACAGGCGCGTCGCCGCCGCTTGGAACGTCAGCGGTTTGCTGCGGCTGTTCGTCATTCGGCGGCGCATACCGCTGTTGCTGCGTTGGCTTATCAATCGGCGGCGTTGAATCAGCCACGTCCTCTGTGAAACGCAGTTTTTCGGGTTCGTCGAAACGTAACGGCGAGTGCGGCACGACTGGAACGATTGGCGGCTGTACCGCCGTTTGCGCTTGCGCCGATTCAGCGGCAGGAGATTCCGTCTTGCCGTAATTGGGTTTCGGGCGTTTTGAATGTACCTGCGGCAGAATATGGTCACGCGAGAACCGCAACGCGCTGTCGCCGTCCGTTTGAAGTTTGGATTCACGCTCCGTCTGTAATTTCGACGGCGTTTCACCGTGTTCGGGCGCGGATTCCGGCTCTTTGGACGGCGGCGCGTCAGCGTTCAATGTGATGTTTTCGGGCAAGCCCGCTTCAATCGGCTGTGTCGCCGACGTTTGCGGTTGCGGCGATTCAGCAGCAGGGGATTCATTCTTGCCGTAATTGAGTTTTGGGTGTTTTTGCTGTGCCTGCTTAGGCTTTTCGCCTCGTGAGAAACGTAACGCGCTATCGCCGTCCGTATTGAGTTTCGATTCCCGCTCCGTTTGTAATTTTGGCGGTATGCTTTGGGTCGGCGGGGCAGGCGCGTCTGCCGACTGCGGTTCAACGAACTGTTGATTATGCTGCTGACCTTTGCCGGGATGACGCTGGGGAACGCCATATTCCTGTCGGAGCTGCGTTTGCTCGGATTGGCTTGTGGTAATCGTCGTTTCCGAATTTGCCGCAACGTCGGCGATAACAGGAGTATCGGGATTTGCCGCATCCATCGCCGAAGCCTGTAACGGCGCGTCCGGCTTGGGTTCGGCAACGTCAGCGGTCGGCGCGTCTTGCGTCCGTTCTTGCGCCTGCCTATATGCGGCGCGGTTTCGCTGTTTCGCCGACTGGTGTATGTCTGTTCTTGTACGGGTATCATTCACCGCGCCGTGCGCTGCATTGGGCGCGGCGTCACGCTGGCGAATATCGAAGTCCGTACTGCGTTTACTAAGCCGTTCTTCCTCGCCCGTCGCGGCATTTCGCTCCACAAGCCCGTCGCGAGTCAGCTTTTGCGTTACCTTTCCCCTCGCTTTGTGCTTGTGTCTGCTCATATCTCAGCCGCCCCTTTCGCCTTGACGCGCTCCGGCACGGGCATTTCGAGCTTGCGCTGTTCGACAAGCTGCTGCGCGTCGCGGACTTCATCAAGCAGAGTCGGCTGTTTCTCGCGGGCGCGGCTCCTGTTCTCGCGCTTGTCAGCCGCCGTCGTTTCAAGCTGTTCGAGCCGTTTTATCGCGGAGTTAGCCAGTTCGCTGATTTTCAGGTTGATGGCTTTCTCAGCCCTGCACGGAGCGGTCGCAGCCTTTTCAAGACGCCGCGTTTCCGACTGCGACGGGAGCGGCTCTTTGCCGATTATGATTCGCCCCATGTTCCGAATGGCGCGGCTCGCCTTATAAAATTCAGCGTAGTACGCCGTCGTGTGCGCGATGGACTTGTCGCAGACCGCGACGTTTTCTTTCGCGCCCTTGTCGAGAGCCTTGAACGCGCCCTTGATGTGGAAGAACGACGCGAGCTTGTCAAGCGCGGCTATGCCTTTCTCTTTGAACGCGGCGACGGCGTTTTTGCAGCCCTCGATGATTCCGGCTTTCAGGTCGGCTATCCGCTCTTTCATCACGGCTACCGTGTTTTCAAGCGACTTTATCGCCTTTTGGAGCGCGGTTTTGACGGGGTGGCTGTGCGCCTCTTTCATTTCGGCAAGCTGGCTTTTCATGTCCGCGATTTTGTCCTCGGCGCGTTTGACGAAGTTTTCCATTTCGCTGACGTGGCCGATGAGCGCGGACAGCCCCGACGTGTCCCGGCCGTTGTTGTTCAGGATTGAAAACAATTCTTGGACGTACTCGTTCTGCATGAGTGATGTGCCGCCGTCCTGCGGCGCTGTGGTTTCGTTCATTTTGGGTGTACCCCCTTTCTTCAAAATTTAGCCCGTAGCCGCGACCTCAGATAACCGGGTGGTTAAAAGAGCATAGATTTCGGTCGATTTATCAAATCTGTCATAAAATGGGATTATGACGTTCCCGAAAAACATCAAGCCTTCGCCGGAATTGGCATGGGTAACGTAGCTCAACTGGTGCGGCGATATGCCAAGCTGTTTCGCGAGGATTTGACGGTCGCCCTGTGCCTGATTGAGCATATACACGAAGTCCGAGTTTTCAAAAATATTTTCCACTTCGCGGGAAGCCAGCAAATCTTTGACGTTTTGCGTCAAGCCGCTGGGCACTCCTCCCCATTTTCTGAAGCGTTTCCAGATTTCGACCGTATACGCCGCCGTCTGTTCTTCCTTTAATAAAAGGTGCATCTCGTCGATATAGAACCACGTCGTTTTTTTGGCGGCGCGGTTGACGGTTACGCGGTTCCACACGGAGTCTTGGAGTATCAGCATACCCAGCTTTTTAAGCTGTTTGCCTAACTCCTTGATGTCGTAGCATACGAGCCTGTTGGTGATGTCCACGTTGGTCTTGTGGTTGAACACGTTGAGCGAACCCGTCACATATATTTCAAGCGCCGTCGCTATTCTCTGCGCTTCCGGCTCCGCCTGCTTGCGGAGCAGATTGTACAAGTCTTGCAGTATCGGCATTTTGTCGGGTTCGGGGTTCGCGAGGTATTCGCGGTAGACGAGCCGCACACAGCGGTCGATAATCGTTTTCTCGACGGGTTCAAGCCCCGCCTTGCCGCCGATAATCAACTCGCAAAGGCTTAAAATGAAGTCACTTTTGAGTGTCAATGGGTCGTCCTCGTCACTGTAATTCACGTTGATGTCCATCGGGTTGATGTACTGCGTGGACGTGGGCGACAGCTTGATTACCTGCCCGCCGAGCCTGTTGACGAGCGGGAAATACTCGGCTTCGGGGTCTGATATGATGATGTCGTCCTGCGTCATTAGGAACACGTTCAGGATTTCGCGTTTTGCGGCAAAGGACTTGCCTGACCCCGGCGTACCAAGATACAGGCCATTCGGGTTCTTTAGACTCTTGCGATTTGCCATGATGAGGTTGTTCGACAGGGCGTTCAGGCCGTAATACATCGCTTCGCCCGTCTGGAAAAGCTCGCACGTCGTAAACGGGACGAATATCGCGATACTCGAAGTTGTCAGCCCGCGCTTGATTTCGATTTGGTTCACGCCAAACGGCAGGCTGCTCATCAAGCCCTGTTCCTGTTGGTAGTCGAGCCGCTTCAAGGCACAGTTGTATTTCTGTGCCACGCCCGCCGCCGCGAAAATGTCGTTTTCGAGTTTCTGTTTCTTTTTGGCGACGTTCATCACGAGGATAGTCACCAAAAACATACGCTCGTTGCGGCTTTGCAAGTCCTCCAGCAGCGACTTCGCCTCGTTCCCGTAAGTTGCGAGGTCGCTCGGAATGATGTCCATGTCGTAGCCCGCTCTTACGGCTTTTTTCTGTTCCTCGATTTTCATCTTGTCGAGGTCGGACAGCTTGCGCTTGATGCTTTTTATCGCCGCCGACTGGTCGATGGAGCGGAAATGTATCGTCACCGTAATCGGCGATTCGAGGTCGAGGAAATCCGCGAGCATACGGTCGTTAAGCTCCGGCGCGAGGATTTGCAGATAGCTCACCGCGCCGTAATAGTCGCCCATTCGGAACGTCTTGCCATCGCGGAAGTCAAACGAGGTCGGCGCGATATAGTCTTTGGTGGACAGTCCGCCCATAACGCGGTCTTTCCAGTCGAAACGGAATTTTTCCGCGCCGTTCGGGTGGAGCATATTGAACAGCGTTTCAAGCCGTTCTTTGCCGTCGAGCGAACGCGCGGGAGCGCCGAGCGTCTTATAATTGTTCAGGATGTCGGCTTCCACGCGCTCCGCCCGCAGTTTCGCGGCTTTGAGGTTGTCCGCTTCCACCGTGAACGTGACGAACTTTGTCTTTGTCATTCCGTTGTTGCCCTTTGACTGTTGATTTTCGAGGAAGCCGCCGAACTCGTTTCTAAGCGGCTCGCAGGCGTCGTCGAAATGCGGGATTTCCACCATCCGGCGCAAGTCCTCCACGTTCGCGGGCAGATTGATGAACGACAACTGACCGCCGAGGCTCGAATCGAAGTAGTTGAGGAAATCCCCGTAATGCTCGAAAATCGTGGTCTGGTCGTCAGGCTGCGCGAGGTGGTAGTTGAGGTCGCCGAACGCGATTGTTTTTGAGTACAGTTTATCGCTCACGCGGCAGATGCCGTCCTTGTACATTTCTTTGTATGGTATGGACTGTTGCGCCGTCGCGGGCTTGTCGGCCCTGCCGAATACCTTTGCCATAAAGGACGACGAAGCCCCGCCTTTTTTGGGCGGGGCTTTCGCGGACGGCGTGTTTCGCAAGTCCTCTTTATTGCTTTTTGCCTGCCGGACGTTTGCGTTCAGCCGCTTTTGCTGCTGTTTTGTTTTGGGGTGCAATATCATTCGCCTCCTTTTCCAAAATATCGTAGAGGTTCTCGGTCTTGTAAGGCCGCTTGCCCGGCCAGAGGAACTTCACGCGGATGACGTTCCGCAGAATCACCTCGGCGGGCTGGCCGTCTTTTTCGTACATCGCGAGCAAAAACAGCGGGAGCATAAGCCCTATCATAAGAAGGACAGCCCCGCTGTTCCCTAAAACCCCGCGAGTGAAAATGTACGCCGGAACCCCGATTGCCGCCGCCGCGCCGAAACAGATTAACTGGCGTTTGGTAAGGTTCAGCGCGACTTTCGTCTTGACCATAGAGAGGTCTTTGGGTACATTCACAAACGCCATCCGCTATTCCCCCAATCCCGGCGACTTCTTCGCCACGGCGGGCTGAGGCTGCGCGGCGCGTTCCTGCTTGTACTGGTTGACCTGTTCCTGACCCTCGCGAAGCTGCTCTCCGAGCGACTGGCTGCGGTCTTTCACGGTTTCCTTGTACTTGTCGAGGACAGCTTTGTTGAGTTCCTTGCGGAGTTCGCCGTTAATCGGAAACGCGATGTCATGGTAGTTGCCGTCTTTGTCTTTCGACTGCGGCATGGCGACAAAATCGCCCTTTTCGCCGCTGACGACGCGGATTCCGTTGATGGCGACCAAATCCTCTATGCCGACGTTGGCGAACGCCTTTGTGCTTCCCTGCGGGTTATCGAGCGGATATACACGCACGTCCAATTTAATATTGCTCATAGTTCATTCTCCTTTTTTGTTGATTTTTGGTTGGTCGGCGCGGATTGCGCCGCTTTCCGCGCTTCGACCTCCCGCGCGGCTTCGCGGACTTCGCCGAGAAGCGTGGGCGGTTGTTTCGGCAAGGGTTTTTGCTGAATTTTCACGGGTTCTTGCGATGTATGCGGCGCTTGGGTTTTCGCCTGTTCCGTTTGGCGCTCGCTGATAACCGCGTCGGCGTATTCCTCCACGCTGTCGCGGAGCATATCCATGTAGCTCACGTCGGTGTCGAGCCAGTTCGAGTACAAATCCTCAAGCGGCGTGTCGAGCGTAAGCAATGCGGCGATTTGCCCGTCATCGAGAACATCGTTTTCGATTGTCAGGAGCAAATCTTCCTTGAACACTTTTTCGTAAGCGGCTTCGAGGATGTCGGCGGGCGGTTTGTTTTTCATACCCTCGATGAAACCCGCGTACTCCGCCCGCATTTTGTTTTCAAGCCGTCGCAGGGGCGTCAGCCCCGTTTCGGGCGTGATTGCTGTTTCAGCCTCCGTCGTAGGCTTTTCGACATAGAGCGTGTAAACTTCAAGCGCGCTTTGGCGGCGTTCCGGCTCGTTAAGGAAGTCCATCGCGAATGACATATCTTCCAAATCCGATTGCCGGGATTTCCAATGGTCGGCGACGATTTCAAGCGGCGACTCAAACTGCAAATAGAAGCTGAGTTCGCTTTCCTCGTAACCGCGATAGGCGGTCATATACGAGTAAGCGTCGCTGTACGCGTGGATTGCCGCCGCCATGTCGATGAGTTCCCGCTGCCCGAAGCCGAGCAAGAAGTTTTGGTAGTCAGCGTAGTTCCGCTCCACGCGGTCGATGAGCGCGGCGTTTAATTGGTTGTAATGCCGCGACGAGAGCATATCGCCGATGGACGACGCGCTCTGCAAACTTTCCGTCAGCGCGGGTTCGCATTGCAGGCGTTCAGCCTCGGTTATGCGTATCAGGTCGCCGGGAGCGAGTATCACGCTGTCAATCGAAACGTCGTCGTAGGAATCCACTTCGTAGCCGAGTTCTTTCATCAGCGCGGCAATCTCCGCTTTCATATTGTCGGAGTAGTCCATGACCGACAAATCGACGACAATATCGTCCGTGTGGTTGCCCGTTTCGTGTTCGGGCGAGCCGAGCGGGATTATCTCTTTGACTTGCCCGGTAAGCCCCGCGTATTCCTCACCCTCGCCGACAGTTATCCAATCCCCGACCGCGAGCGGGCGGTGGAGGGGGTTTGCGTTAGCGTTCAAATAATCACCTTGCCTTTCTATTCGCACTGCGTAAAAATAGCCGGGACGCGGTTGTCGTTCTGAATCAGCCGGAGGAACACCTCGGCTAATTCCTCGGAAAACTGCGTTCCGGCTTGCTGCTCAATATAGGAGAGAGCTTCCTGCGGCGGCCACGGTTCCTTGTACACCCTCCGAGCGACAAGTGCCGTGAAAACGTCGCATATAGAAACTATGCCGACGTAATCGGGCAGATAATACATGGGTACGCCCCAATACCCTCCCAAAGACGGATTTTGCCACTCGTGATGGTAGAGGGCCGTCATCGTAGCCATCTCGCCCAAAGCGCCCTGTATGCTTGACAGCATTTCGACGCCCAATTTCGTATGGGTTTTCATAATCTCAAACTCATGCGCGTCGAGTTTTCCCGGCTTGTCCAGAATATATAGCGGGATTCGTTGCTTCCCGATGTCGTGCAGCGCGGCGGCATTTTTGATTTGCCGCGCTCTTGCGGGACATACGCCCATCTCCAGAGCCATAAGCTCTGACAGGCGCGCTACCGCTTTGTTTTCATTCAAATTATCATCACCTGTCCTTTCTTTATAAGTGGTATTTATACGAATATACCACTTTTAACCGTGTGCGCCGAAGATTCCCTTTGCGAGCGAACCCGTCTTAAAGAGCGTGAAGCAGAGCAGCACGGTATAGCCCGCGCAGCCCCATATCGCGGCGTGAATATTGCTTGCCGACGTGATTGTCTGGAGCAGAATCGCGTATATCGCGACGCAGACCATGATGAGAAACCCCTGAAACGCCAAAGCGAACAGGGATTTCAGATACGCGTTGCCTATATGCCCCCACTCGCGGTTCACCATCGTGGAGAACGGTATCGGGGCGATGCTGCACGTCAGGTAGATTTCAAGCATACGCCCGTAGATGATGATGAATACGCACAGGCTGATTGCTTTCATCGCGAGCGAGAGAATCGCGCTTTCCATGTACAGGCCGATAAGTTCGCCCGTACCCATTGCGGCAAGTTGAGTTTCGAGGTTACTCAGCGCCAAGTTCATATCAAGACTGCCGCCGATTACACCCGCGCTCACTTGGACGACGTGTTGGGCGAGTTCAAAAATGCCCATCACGATGTCGAACGTGTGCGTCAGGATAAACACGGCGATAAACGTCTTGACAATCCATTTGTAAATCACGAACGACTCGAAATCGTGAAACGAGTTCTTGTCTATGACCATAGAAATAAGCTCGTAGCACAACACGAACGTAAGGATTATTCCGGCTATCGGTATGATTACCGTTTCGCTCAGGGTTCGCACGAGGCCAAAGACCCCGGAGTTCCAGCCCTCCGGGGTCGTGCCTACCTGCGCCGCTATTTCGCCCACTTTTGTGTTGACTTCATTGAACATTCCCGTGAAGTTGGCGACAATGCCCTCGATGAGAATCCCCCTGAACCATTCGGCTATGCTGTCGAATAAGCCGAACATCAGCTAAAAAGGGTTGACAACATAGGCACGAGAACCATGCCAACAATCGCGATGCCCGCGCCGCTCATGAGCTGCTTAATGCCCTGACTTTTCGCGCCCGGATTGTCGTTGCCGTAACCTTCCAAAAGGTTGATAATGCCCCACACGCCAAGACCCGCTCCGATAGCGATTACGAGGGTCTGCAATGTGTCGATTGCGCTGTTGAAGAAATCCATAATAACACCTCCGAAAATTTTTTTGGGTTGATTGGGGTATAAAAAAAGAGCCTTTCGGCTCATGCTGGACTTTGGTTATTCGTCGCCGTCGTCGCCGAACCAGTCGGCGATTTCGTCGAGCCAGTCGGTTTCGTCGTCAAGAAGGCTGTCCTCGCCGCCCACGTTCAGGTCAACAGGCGCGTACAAAAACAGCCGCTCATAGCGGTCGTAGTCGTAATAGACGTGGTACTCGAAACCGAGATGAGGAATGTCGCGGGGGAAGTTGTTGTCCACAATCCAGTCCTCGACGGCGCTGACGACAAAGCCGTCGTAGCGGGTGGTAATCCCGACCGCGCCGTAGGGGGATATGGTGATATGCTCCGGCGCGATGTTCAGCTTCTCAATAATCGCGGAAACGGCATGGCCGTGGTACAGCCCGCTTTCAGAGAACATACACAGGTAACGGGCGATGTCCGTGACTGTGTACCGATGCTTGCCCGCGACGGGCGTGACCTCAATGCCAAAAGGCTTGTACGCGCCTTTGAGGAAGCCCATGATTTCTTCTGACGACGCGCAGGTGTCGCTGTACCCGGTCAGCACGTTACGGACGGCGGTGTTGAACACTTTCAGGCGCGGGGTAGCCGCCTGCGCTTTGAGTTCCGCGACTTCGCTCGCGTGTTCGCGTTCCGACATTTCGTGAAACTTCGTGACGTAAGCCGCCGTGAACAACACGCCTTTTTCGCCCGTGAGTTTATTTGCGATGATGTCCGCTCCCCGGCGTGAGATTAGGTAACACGGTTTCACCCTGCCGCGAGCGTCGATGTAGCTGCTTTGCACGAAAAACTTAATGCCCTCAAAATTGAGGGCATTAGCTTTTTCCAGTATTCTCAAGTATCCGTCGATGTCGCGGAGCAGGTTGTCATGCCGTTTGCCGATGATTTCGGCGACCTCGCGGCTGTCGATGTAGGCGTCGTCGCCGCGCTTGATAATGGTGAGTTCGTTCATTGAGATTCTCCTTTTCAAATTTGTTTTTTGGCACAAAAAAAGCCGCCCCTCGGTTATGAGGGACGGCAGTTGTGCTTGCGGGTTAGACTAATTCGGTGTCGCTTGGGTCGTAGCCGTCGAAGTCCGGCGCGTCTAAATCGTCGTTGGCTTCTTCCGGCTGTGCGGTCGGATAGTCCGCGAACGCTTCCGGCGGCATATCCTCGGTTGCCGCGTCGTGGTTGAACAGCGGGAACTCGTCATCCGGCTTAACGTCCAATTTGTGGTTGACGAACCGCTCCATATCGAACGCGTTCTTTTCGTCAAAGTCCGACAGATAGCGGTAATTCTTATGCTGCGTGATGTCGAACTTGTCAGAGAGGAACGGCCTCACGCCACGAAGCTGCAAGATGCACTTCGAGCCGTCAAGTACCGCCAGTTCGTCAATGCTCATAAGCTCCTTTCCTAATTTTTGGAAGTTTTCGCCGAATGACGGGCTGTTGCCTTTGGTGACGCTGTGGTTCAAAAGGTCGATGGTTTCCTTGCCGAGCGATTCCGACAGGTCTTTGAGAGTTGTTTTTTCGGAACCGCCGAGGAACAGGCGGGTGTCCATGTTGCCGATTATCGTTTCGGCGTTGTCCTTGTACATATTTTTGAGCTGCGACTGCGCCTGTAATATGACACACGCTGAAATCTCGCGGCTTCGGATTGTGGCGATGAGTTTGTCGAAGTTCGGGATGGTGCCTATATTCGCGAACTCGTCGAGAAGGAATCTGACGTGTACCGGGAGCCGACCGTTGTAGACGTTATCAGCTTTGTCGCAGAGCATATTAAAGAGTTGGCTGTACATCAGCGCGGCCACAAAGTTAAAAGTCGTGTCGGTATCGCTGATGATTATAAAGAGCGCGGTCTTGCGGTCGCCGAGCGTGTCAAGCTCCATTTCATCGTAGCTGATAAGCTCACGGAGTTCAGCAATATCAAAGGGGGCGAGCCTTGCGCCGCATGAAATCAATATGCTTTTTGCCGTTTTGCCCGCCGCCAATTTGTATTTTTTATATTGCCTGACAGCAAAGTGATTCGGCTGCGGCGGCTTCTTGTAGACTTTTTCGCCGTTTTCGTCCACAATCTGCTGACCATCGGCGTCAAGCAGCGGTATACCTTTTTCAAGCCGCTCGAATACGATGTCCACGGCGTTTTGAAAGGTTTCTTCCTCCTCCCTGACTTCCATCGTGTTAATTAGCTCGACGAGCGTGTTCATATTGCGTTCTTCCGGGGTCTTGGATTCGTAATGGATAAGCCCCACGAGAGCGCAATACAAGAGCGTTTCAGCCTTGACCCAAAAATCTTCGCCGCCTTTTGTGTCCTCGCCTTTCGTGTTCGCGATTAACGCTGTCACGAATTTCAAGATGTCTTTCTCGCTTTTGATATAAGAAAACGGGTTATATTTCATGCTTTTTTTGAAGTCTATCGTGTTCAGCACTTTAATTTCGTATGGCTGATACACGATTTTCCCGTTCTTGCGGACAACCTCGGTGACGACGTTCCCGCGCTTGTCTTTCAGCGGTTTTCCGTCCTTGCCGAGCTTCGTCCTCGTCTTGGGAGCGCCGCGTTTCAGGAGCTTGCCGACCTCCACGAGAATCTGGCCTTTTGGGTCTGTCACGACGTAAGAACTATGGAGTTGCATGATGTTCGGCTTGACAAAAAACCTCGTCTTGCCGGAGCCGGAACCGCCGACGACAAGCACGTTTTTGTTCCTCGCGTGTTTCGGATTTGCGGGCCTGCCATTCAGCGTCAGGCTCTCCGTCGCCGTCAGGATAATGTTGTTGTCCGGCACGGCATCTTGATAGGGCGCGATGTCGTCCTTGTTGCCCCATCTTGCGCTGCCATACTCGATGTCTTTTCTCCATTTTTTCCGGTGGTGCTTCTTGTACATCACGAAGCCGTACACCGCCGCCGCGCCGACAATCCCGACAAGCAAGTCGAACGGGTTGAACGACAGCATCGGGCGCGACAGCGTACCGCCGAGGTTCGCCGCCGCGCCCATCGCTTTTCTGAGCATATCAACGCCCGGCGTTATGCGGTATGCCTCACCGATTTTAGCGAATAGCCAGAATAAAAACACATAGGGTAAATTCGGGAGCGCGATTTGCTTGATTTTCCTTGTGTTTATCTTCATCACAGTTCACGCTCCCCGTGCTGGCGGTTCTTGACGGGCGCGGTAATCTGCCCGACAAGCTCTTTCGCCTTTTGAAGCAGCGTAAGGAGCGGAGGCTCTTTGCTTTTCTGCCGTTTGAGCGTCACTTTGCTGTACTCATTGAACGCCGCCGTCAGCGCGTCAGCGTCCTTTGCCTTGAAGAACACGAGCCACTTCGGGGGCGTTTCCGAATCGTCGCGTTTCAGCGCGAAGTCCACGTTGTATTTCCGAGCCGTTTTCTTGAAGTCGCCGATGTTCTCGCCCGAAATCTCAATGTTCGTCAGGCTCGCGCCCTGCTTGGTGAGCGATTTGACGGACTGCTTGCCGTGCGTCGGGGGAGCAGGTTCGCGCGCCTTTTTGAGAAACGCCCGCATAGCCTGTGCCAATACGCGCCCCGTGAGTTTTCCCGCCTTGATATACAGCGCGACGGAGCGTTCGTTTATCTGTTCCTGCACATCGAATCACCTCGCTTCCGCAACTTTGCTTGGTGCGGAACGGTCGGCGGTATCGCGACCCGCGACTTGCGTTTTTGCCGCCCTGACTTCACCGAGCAGGGTTTCCGCTTCCGGCTCCGCCCTTTGCGCGGGGCTTAACTCGCGCTTGAATTTCTGCGCCCAATAAGGGTGCAGGCTTGTCAGCGCGGTATTATCTTCGCCGCCAACGCCGCAGACCGCGATTCCGTCTTTGCCCCGAAGCAGCGCGGCGATTGCGTGGCCTTTGATTTCAACTTTTCTATCCCGTATTTGCTCCGTTCTGCTCGCGGTAAACAGGGTTTCGATTTCGTACTTCCCGCCGACGAGCTTCTTTATCGCCGCTTCGGTCATCGGGATTGCCGCGTCCCGTAGCGGCTCGCCATACTTGGCGGAGATAACGTCCAGAATAGGCTTTTGGCCGGGTATCGGCTCAACTCTGTTGCCGTTCTTTTTCAACCTTTCGGCAAGTTCGCTGATGTGATAACTGTTGTTGCCGATGGTAAGGTGCGCTTCGTCGATAAATCGACATTTTTGTATCGCAACCTCGCCATCATAGGCATATGTCACTTTTACGCTTTCGCCGTCCTTTATACGGAACGCTTCCGGGTATTTGAACGGTTCTTCGAGAAACAGGATGTCTTTTCGTATATCTTCCAATGGTTTCACCTCATTTCTGATTTGCTGTAGTGTTTCGTTCCAGTCCTTGCCGACCGGGATTAGGCGCGACGCCTTGATTGTGAGCTTCTCCGCGATTTCTGAGAACGCCAAATCCCCCGCCGTGTCGCGGTCGGTGCAGACGACGCAATGGGCGATTGGGTTGTCAAGCCTGCGCCGTTCTATGAAGTGCGTCAGCGCGGCCATCGCCGTGCCGCCGAGTGAAAGCCGCCAACCGTCCTGAGCTTCGATATTGCCGAGCTTGCGGAGCGTGTCGAACGAAAGCAAATCAATAGGGCTTTCAAAGACATACAGCGTGTTGCTCTGCGGATTGTCGGGCGGCAGGCAGAAGCCGAAACTCTTATTTGAGCCGTCCGCGTCGCGCTTGAAGTCGCCGAGCGTCCCGCGCAATGTGGCGAACTGTGCTTTGCCGTTTTCGTCGCGCCCTACAAAGCAGCAGTTGTGCCAAGTCGCAGACTCGTACAACGCCCCGCGTTTTATGCAGTCGAGGATAATGTCGCAGTCAATCCCGCGTGACTGTAAGTATGCGACAACGCGCTCGTTGTCGCGGTTTCGCTGTGGCATGACGAACGGCTTGCGTTCGGGCGGCGGCTTTGACTTCGGAGGGGAGCGGGTGGCGACAGCGGAATAGTCCTCTCCCGCCAAGCGCCGCACGGCGTCCACGAAACCGTAGCCGCGAACCTTGATTAGGTAATCAATCACGTTTTTGCCGCCGATGCCCTGACTATGCCAGTTCCAAAGCCCGTTCGATATTTCAAGCGAATTGTGGTCTTTGAGGTAATACGCGCTCCCGACGCGCTTGACGTTGTTCGGCTCATACGAGAGGATATAGTCCTCGATGCTGATTTCTTTCGCACGGGCGATTTGTTCGGGGGTCACTCCGCTTGGCATGATTTCCACCATCCTCTCGGACGTTTCAGGCGGTTATGCTTTATGGCATCTTCTTTAAGGTCTTGGAACTCGCAGACGGAACGCCCGCATCCGTGGCCGCCGCAGTTGTTCGCTACGCTTCGGCTCTTGAAATTAGCGCAAAGACCGCAATCATCCATATCCTCGGCGTAATACTCGAATTTGTCGTAGACATGGGTAAAAGGCGTTTCGTTGGCGTACTTCATAAAGGTCAACCTCCGTTTTTAATTTTTGGGCAAAACAAAAGAAGCCCGTTCTCCGTGTGATTGGAGAACGGGCTTCTTTCAGTCTGCGTATTCGGTTAAGCGTTAGCGAATTGCGTTTCGCGCCACGACCGCAGCAGTTCGATGATTACTGCCTCTATCTGCTTTGGTGAGTATTCGGGCGGGAAAAACTTGCGGTAGTGGAGCGTGATTTTCGTTTCGGATACCGCCGCTTCTTTGGGTTCGGACAGTATCTCGTCAATCACTGCGTCCGTAAGAGTTCCCACCTGTTTCATCTTCTTGAACCGTACCGCCTGCGAGAGCGACGGCTTTACGCCGTGCTTTGCCATAGCGTCGATGACGGCGAACTGTTCTTTATATTCGAGATAAGTCAACTCGACAGCGGTGTTGAACGCGAGTTCGCGGGCGTCCACTTTATCAAGCAGAGGTTCAACAAGCTCCGTCAAGCGGATTATGCGGAATACTTTGCACTTGTTGTCGCCCGTCTGCGTGGCGATTTCGTCCGCCGAGTGGCAATCCGATTTGACGCCCTTGTGTTTCAATGCGTCGAGCTTCATTTTGTACGCCCATGCTTTTTCGCTGTACAGCAGCTTTTCGCGCTGTTGCAGATTGCTGTCAACTAACGCGATTGCCGCGCTGTCGTCGTCAAGCTCACGAATGATAACGGGCATGGTCGCCAGCCCGACTATTTCACAGGCGCGTTTGCGGCGGTTGCCGCAGAGCAGTTCATAACCGCCATCGGCTCGCGGTCGGGCTAATCCCGGTTCTCGGACGCCGAACTCGCGTATGCTGTCCGAAAGAAGCGTCATGGCCTCGTCGTCGTTGACATGGAATGGGTGGCAGTCCGGTTCGTGAAGCTCGTTCAGGGCCACTTCGGTAACGCGTTCACCGTCTGATGTGCTTGCGTTGAATATATCGGTGAAACCCGTCAAGGTAAGCGGGTTCATTGTTTTAGCCACAGCGCGTCACCTCCTCGACGAGGGAGTAGTACGCCGCCGCGACTTTTCCGTTAGGGTCATAGGCGTAGATGCTCACGCCCTGCGCGGAACACTCAGCCGCTTTTATCGAACGCGGGATATGCTCGCCGAAAATCCGAATGTTCTTGCCGTAGGCTTGTTCGATTGACGCGGTAACTTCACGGGTGAGATTCGCCCTGCGGTCAACGATTGTCAACAATATGCCGCAGATTGCGAGCGAGGAATTGATTTGCCGCTTAATTTGCGCTACGGCTTTCAAAAGCAGTTCCAAACCGAGCGCGTCAAGGTACTTCGGGCAGACGGGGATAATCACGCTGTCTGCCGCCGCGAGCGCGTTGACCGTTAGCAGGTCGAGGGTCGGCGCGGTGTCGGCGATGACGTAATCGTAATTGTGTTTCACCTTGTCGATGTACTGCCGCAGAACCGTTTCGCGCCCGATTAGCTGCGTGAGAGCGAGTTCGATGCCTGTCAGCCCGCTGTTCGCGGGCAGGAAATCCACGCCCTCGGAGTGCCGCAGGATTCCCGCCGTGGGGTCAATGTCGCGCTCGTTTATGATGTCGGTCAGTACCGACGTGAGCGTGTTTGTCAGCTTGTCGGGTTCGCGAACGCCCAAGCTGACGGTGAGCGAGTGCTGGCTGTCGCAGTCAAGCAGTAATACCCGCTTGCCCTGTTTGGCGAGTCCGAACCCCAAACTCGCGGCGGTCATCGTCTTGCCGACCCCGCCCTTTCTTGCGCCGACGAAGATTGTTTTGCCCATAGAAACCTCCTGTTTTTCGGGGCAAAATTTTAGTCTTTATATACCGTCGGCTTTTTGAAGTAACAATTTTGTCCCCGTTATAGTATTGGAATAAGGGTGGAATGGATAGCTCCGAAACCCGCAAACCCTTGTGTTTGCTGTGTTTTTTACCCTTAGCCTTATTATACTATAAGGGGAGGTTTGCGGGCTGCGGTGGGAGCACGTGGACATGCGGATGCACCTGATCCGCATCTTCGAAACGAGGACCCGCGGCAAGACCGAGGTCGTTAAGGGGACGAAGACTGTTTCCAGCAAGCGCACCATGCCCATGATGCGGGCCGTGGAGGTGTATTTGTCCCGACTGCTGAAGCTGCAGGAAACCCAGCGGGACTACTGCGGCAACTCCTGGACCGAGAGCGGCTATGTGGTGGTGGATGAGTTTGGCGTGCCCCTTTCGTTCGCCCGGATCCAGAAGCACTACAAGCGCGCCCTGCAGAACGCCGGCCTCCCGGAGATCCGCTTCCACGACCTGCGCCACAGCGTGGCAACCTATCTGCTCGAACTGGGCATTCCTATTGAGGAGGTATCAGCCTGGCTGGGGCACAGCAGCATCGCCGTCACGTCGAAGGTGTACGCCCATGTGAACATCGGCACGCGCCGCAATGCCGCCCGCAGGCTGGACAAGCTTATGGGCTTCGAAAGTGCCGAACAGGAGCAGCCGAAAATCGAGCTTGCCCTCTTCGATTTGTTCGAACTTTCCCCCGGGGCGTAGTCCCCGGGGGAGCATGGTTCGAAAAAGCTCATTCGAACTTCCTTTCGAACTTTGTCAGTATCAGGAATATTCAGCATGGTTATGCACGATACCGAGAATGAAAAAAGCCCCAACCTCTTGCAGGTCAAGGCTTTGGCGGAGAGTGGGAGATTCGAACTCCCGGTACGTTTGTAGCGTACACACGATTTCCAGTCGTGCTCCTTCGACCAACTCGGACAACTCTCCACATACGCAACGCCCAAGCTTCCATCGGAAGCTTGGCGTTTATTATACCAGAGCCCGCGCGAAAATGCAAGTACTATTTTTTCTCGAACGTGACGCCTCGGTCGTTGGTCAGGTCGCCGTCGAGGTACAACGGGATGGGCGGGCCGAGGTATTTCGGCTTCGGGCGGAAGACGCACACGGCGAAGGCCTTGCAGCGGGCGAGGAACTCCCGGGCGCTGTTTTGCGCCTGGGTGGCGTAGGGGCGGTAGTCGCTGGATACGCCCACGGCGTCGAGGCCCAGCCGGCGGGCGATGTAGAGCGCGCGGAAGAGGTGGTAGCGCTGGGTGACGACGATGATCTTTTTCGCCCGGAAGACGTCGCGGGCGCGGTACATGCTGTCGTAGGTGGAAAAGCCCGCGTGATCCATGAATACCGCGGCGGAGGGCACGCCGTGGTCCACGGCGTACTGCTTCATGCAGCTGACCTCGTCGTATTCCCACTGCCCGTGGTCGCCGCTCATGAGCAGCACGGGCGCGGCCCCCGCCCCGAACAATTCCACGGCGCGGCGGCAGCGGTCCTCCAGCATGTGGCTGGGCGCGCCGCCCGGCATCACCTTGGCACCCAGCACGAGGACGCAGTCCACGCCCTCCAGCTGCGCGGCCTGTTCCGGCGAGAGGATGCGCGGGGCTTGCGTGCGGGCCATGTAGAGGTTGACGCCGCCCGCGGCGAGGCCCGCGCCCAGCAGCAGGCACAGCAGGGCCGTGAATTGCCTGGCGCGTTTGCGCCGCTGATGCCGCACGTGGCGCGAGGTCATCACGCGGCGCAGCGCCTTATTGGTTTTTGGCATGATAGACACCCCCTTCTAGTATACACGCAAAAAGGCGGCGTTACAAGGTTTTTTGTGATATTTCTTTCTCTTTTGGAAAAAATAGCTTGGAATGACAGGGGGAGGAGCCGCTTTGCGCAGTCTGCACGCACATCGTTCCATCCGGCGGTACCGCGCGGGGACGGCGCGGGGGCTGCGCACGCTCCGCAGGCACTACAGGCGCTCCCTGGAGGGCGGCGCGGTATACCAGGAGTGGCTGCGGGACAACCACTACCTCATCGAGCGGGAGGGCAAGGCCGCCCTGCGGGAGCTCCGGCGCGCAGATGGGTCGTCTATGGACTTCTTTTCGGCGCTGCGCGTGTGCCGGGCGCTGTGCGCCGGGGGCGGCGCGCCCGACGGCGAGGCCCTCGCCGAGGCCCTGCTGCGGGCGAAATGCAAGTCGGCGGGGGTGGCGGCGGCCCCCCTTGCGCTGCGGCTGGCGCTGATCGAAGAGGCGATCGAATCCGCGCGTGAACGAAACCCATCTGCGGCCGTCAAGCTGCTGCGCGGGGCGGTGACAGGGCTGCGCGCCCTGCCGGACATGGATTTCGCCGCGGTGCTGGAGCAGGTGAGCCCCCTGGAGCGCTGCCTGCGCCGCGACCCCGCCGGGGTTTACCCGCGCATGGAGGAAAGCAGCCGCGCGGTCTACCGGTTTCTCTTGGCGAGGCGCGCGAAAAAGAACGGGCGCGGCGAGGAGGAGGAGGCGCAGGCCCTGCTGCGCCGCGCCATGGGGGCTTCCGGCCCGGAGAGCCACGTGGGCGCGGCCCTGCTGGAGCGCGCGTATCACCCGAAGCGCGGCGCTGCCCTGCTCGCGTGCGAAACCGCGCTGCCCCTCCTGCTGGCCGGCGCGATCGCGCTCGCCCTGCGCTCGTGGGTTTTGTTCCCACTGCTGCTGCTGCCGCTGGCGGCCTTGGGCCGCATCCTGCTGGAGGCCGCCTTCCTGCGCGGCGTGCGCCCCCTTCCCCTGCCCCGCATGGAGCTGGGCGGCGCGGTGCCCGAGGAGGGCCGCACGCTGATCGTCGTCTCCACCCTGCTCCCCTGCGAGGGTCTCGCCCGGCGCATGGAGGAGCTGCACAGCTCCAACGGCGGCCCCAACGTGGACGTCTGCATGCTCGCGGACCTCAAGGGGGCGGAGGAAGCCGAACTTCCCGGGGATGAGGCGGATTTGCTTGTCGCGCGGCGTTTGACAGAAGAGCTGTGCGCGAAATATAACGGGGGATTTATACTCGCCGTGCGGCATCGCACGTTTTCCCCCACGATGGGCAGCTATGCTGGCCGCGAACGCAAGCGCGGGGCCATCTGCGATTTGGTGAACGCAATTCATGAAGGCAAAACCGAACCCTTCCGCCTCCTCTGCGGCGACTTGGCGCATTTGCGGGACTACAAATATCTCCTGGCCCTGGACGCCGACACGCAGCTCCCCCTCGACACCGTGCCGGAGATGGTCGCGGCGGCGCTGCACCCCTGCAACCGGCCCCGGTTCGATCTCGCGCTGGGGCGGGTGGTGAAGGGCTATGGCATCCTCGCCCCCCACGTGGAGCTGGACCTCGGGAGCGCGCGCCAAAGCGCGTTCGCGCACGCCATGGCCGGGGAGGGCGGAAACAGCCCCTACGACAACCGCGTGAGCGAGCGCTACCAGGACCTGTTCGGCTGTGGCATTTTCGCGGGCAAGGGGCTCATCGACGTCGAGGCCTTCGCGCTGCTCGGGCGCGCCCGCCCCTTCCCCGCCGAGCAGGTGCTCAGCCACGACATTTTGGAGGGCGGCTACCTGCGGGTGGGCTTCCTGGCCGACGTGCACGTGGCCGACGGCTTCCCCGCCCGGCAGGGCAGCTACTTCACCCGGCAGGAGCGATGGGTGCGCGGCGACTGGCAAAACCTGCTCTTCCTGCGCAAAAAGCGCGGGCTGCCGGCGTTAAGCCGCTACCAGCTGTTCGACAACCTGCGGCGCTCGCTGATTGCGCCGGGGTGCTTGGCGGCTATTCTGGCGTCGCTCTTCCTCCCGGGGGACGCCGCCTTGGTCCTGCTTCTGACGGGCGTGCTGGGCGTGTGCGGCGGCCAAGTGGTCTCCGCGCTGCGCTGCCTCGGCTCCGGCGGCCTGGCCATGCTCTCGCGGGACTACTACTCCGGCGGCCTGCCCGCCGCCCTGGGGGATTTGATCCGCGCGGCCCTGCAGCTGGTCACCCTGGCGCAGGAGGCCTTCACCAACGCCCGCGCGGCCGCCCGGGGCCTGTGGCGCGGCTTCGTCACCCGCCGCAAGCGCCTCGAGTGGACCACCGCCGCCCAGGGCGAGCAGGCGAAAAAGCCCTGGCGCGCGCTGCTTTCCCTGTGGCCCAGCCTGCTCGCCGGGGGCTTGCTGCTCCTGTTCGGCGGCGCGGGGCAGCGCCTGGCCGGGATTGTGATTTTGGCGGACCTGCTCTTCGCCCCCTTCAGCGCAAAAAAAATAAAGCAGGACGCCCCCAAGCTCAGCGAGGAGGACAAGGCCCGCGTCACGGATTACTGCAAGGCCATGTGGAGCTACTTCGAGACCTACTGCACCGCCGACCAGCACTTCCTCCCCCCGGACAACGTGCAGGAGGCCCCGGTCTTCCGCGCCGCCGCGCGCACCTCCCCGACGAATTTGGGCCTCTACCTCCTGTGCATCCTCGCCGCGCGGGATTTAGGCCTGATCGGCACCCCCGGCATGCTTGACCGCCTGGACCGCGCTCTCTCCTCCATCGAGCGCCTGGAGACCTGGCACGGCAACCTCCTCAACTGGTACGACACCCGCACCCTGTGCCCCCTGGAGCCCCGCTACGTCTCCACGGTGGACACCGGCAATTTCCTGGTGTGCGTGCGCACCCTGCGCATGGGCCTGACCGAATATATCCATTTAAACAATGATATCATAAAAAGACTGCGCCTCTTCGAGGAGTCCTGCGACCTGCGCCCCCTCTACCATCCGCGCCGCAAATTGTTCCACATCGGCCTGGACTTAAGCACCGGCAAGCCCTCCTCGTCCTATTACGATTTGCTGATGAGCGAGGCGCGCATGACCAGCTACTACGCCATTGCCGCGCGTGCCGTGCCGAAAAAGCACTGGGGCGCGCTGGGCCGCACCCTCGCGCAGCAGGGACGCTTCACCGGGCCGGTGAGCTGGACGGGCACGATGTTCGAGTACTTCATGCCCTACCTGTTCCTGCCCGCGCCGAGGGGCACGCTGGGCTACGAGGCCCTGCGCTTCTGCCTCAGCTGCCAGAAGGCCCGCGCGAAAGGCTCGCAGCTCCCCTGGGGCGTCAGCGAGAGCGGCTTCTACGCCTTCGACCCCAGCCTGAACTACCAGTATAAGGCCCACGGGGTGCAGAAGCTCGGCCTGCGGCGCGGCCTCGACGGCGAGACGGTGAGCGCCCCCTACGCGAGCTTCCTGGCCATGCAGCTGGCCCCCAAAAGCGCACTGGAAAACCTGCGGCGCTTCGAGAGGATGGAGCTGCTGGGCGGCTGCGGGTTTTACGAGGCGGCGGACGCCACCCCCGCCCGCACCAACGGGCAGGACTACGCGGTGGTACGCAGCTTCATGGCGCACCACGTGGGCATGAGCCTGCTCGCCGCGCTGAACACCCTGCACGACGGCATCCTGCGCCGGCGTTTCCTCTCCGACGGCGAGATGGCCGCCGCCAAGGGGCTGCTGCTGGAGCGTATCCCCGACCGCGCCGCGGTCTTCCGCGACGTCGACCTGCGCGACACCCCCCGCCCCCGGGAGCGCGTCTCCTCGGCCAAGCAGGTCTTCCACCGTGCCGACCCGGCCGCGCCAAGGGCGCATTTGCTCAGCAACGGCGAGTGGAGCTGCGTGGTCACCGATTGCGGCGCCGGCGCCTCGTTCTACCGCGGGGTGAGCATCTTCAAGCACAGCCCGGACGTATTGCGCAGGCCCGGCGGCATTCTGGCGGTGATGCGGGAAACGGATGGCCCGCCCGTCTCCCTCACGCCCGCGCCGCACTACAACGCGGAAAAATACCGGATCGAGTTCTCCTCCATGGAATCCCTGCACTGCGCCGAGCAAAACGGCCTCACCGCGCTGATGCGCACGCGCGTGCACCCGCGCATCCCCGGGGAGCAGCGGCAGTTCATCCTCAAAAACACCGGCAAGCGCACGGCGCAGGGCAGCCTGTGGGTCTATTGCGAGCCCAGCCTCGCCCCGCTCCGCGAGGAGGCCGAGCACCCGGCCTTCACGCAATTATTTTTGACGGACGCGTACGACGAGCAAAAAGAGATCGCGCTGTATACCCGCAGGCGCGGCGAATCCGGCGAGGCACTGTGCCTCGCGGCGGGGTGGGGCAAGGGCGCGCAGGCGGTCTGCGAGCGCTCGCGGGAGAAGGCCCTGCGCCGCGGCATGCCGTTCGGCTCGACGGCCTTGGAGGGCAACAGCCCCGGCAACGGCACGGCCTGCGCGGCCTTCGGGCTCGCGTACCAATTGAAGCCGGGGGAGAGCAGGGAGTGGAGCCTGTACCTCTGCGCGGGGATGACGCCGGAGGAGGCCGCCGGGCGGCTGGAGCACCTGCGCGGCGAGCCGCAGCCCCTGAAGCGCTGGGCCGCCTGCCCCTTCCGGGAGGGCGAGCTGCCCAGCGCGCTGGCGCAGCGCGTCCTGCCGAAGCTGCTGTTTTACGGGCCCATCTCCCCTGCGCAAACGCAGGCGAGGGAGCGGCTCAAAAGCCCGCGCAGCGCGCTGTGGCCCTTAGGCCTCTCCGGCGAGGAAGCGTATATTTATGTGCAGGCGGAGGAGGACGCGGACGCTGTCCTGCCGTGGCTGAGCCTGTTCCGGCGGCTGCGGGCGGCGGGCCTGCCGTGCGAGCTGGCTGTGGGCTACCGCGAGGGCGGGGACTACGACAGCCCGGTTTCGGCGGCGCTGCGGGAGGCCCTGCGCCGCGAACGCTGCGCGCACCTGGAGAACCAGCGCGGCGGCGTGCGGCTCATCAACCTGCGCCGCGCCGACCACAATGCCCTGGAGGCCCTGGAGGCCTACGCCTCGCATATCGGCGGCATGGACGAGGAAGCAGGCGTTAGGGTGACGGGCGACGGGAATTTGCTGCCCATTTTATCCTGTAGGGGCGGCACTTTTGCGAACCTTAGTTGCGCAAAAGTAGTGCCGCCCGCAAACACAATCAGTGTTGGCCAAGGCAATTTCCTCCCTGGGAAATTCGTCATCGAGAAATCCCCCCTCCCCCCTCCCGTTCCCTGGAGCCTGCCCCTGTGCAACCCGGCGTTCGGCACCCTGGTGAGCGACAGCAGCCTGGGCTTCACCTGGGCGGTGAACGCGCGGGAGAACAAGCTCAGCCCCTGGTACAACGACCCCTGCGCCGACAACAAGGGCGAGCTGCTGCTGCTGAAATTTGGCGGCCGGGTGTATGATTTGCTGGCCGGGGCGCGGTGCGAATTTTCCCCGGAAAAGGCGCGTTGGTCCGGCGAGGTGCATGGCATCGCGTATGCCGTGACGTGCGAGGTGCCCGCGCGCGGCCTGTGCAAGCGCGTGGAAATCACTTTAAACAACACAACGGACCGCACGCTCACGCCGGCGCTGGCGTATTACCTGGAGCCCGTGCCGGGCGCGCGGCGCGAGCCCCAGCTGCCCCTCCTGGGGGAGCCCCTGCCGGACGGCATGCTGCTGCACAGCCCCGCCGCGGCGGTCCGCGGCTGCACGGCCCTGCTGATGCCCGGCGGCGCGGAGTTCACCTGCGCGGACCGGGCCGCCTTCCTCAAGGGCAACTGGAACGCGGGCGGCGGGTATCCCCAGGCGGACCCCTGCGCGGCGGTGGGCAGGCGGCTGTCGCTGCCGCCGGGGGAGGAAAGCCACGCCTCCTTCTCGCTGAACTGGGGCGCGACGAAAAACGCCGCGCTGTGCGCGCATTTGGTGGCGGAGTTCACTACCCTTGCTGCCGCAGACAAAGTCGCCCCATTGGGGGAGATGTCACGCAGTGACAGAGGGGGTGCCCATCACGAAATGCTCTCCACCTGGCTCCCCCACCAGGTCATCGCCGGCCGCCTCTGGGGGCGCACGGGCCACGCGCAGTGCGGCGGGGCTTGGGGCTTCCGCGACCAATTGCAGGATGTGCTGGCGCTGATCGATACGCACCCGGCGCTCGTGCGGCGGCACATCGCCCGCTGCGCGGCGGCGCAGTTCGCCGAGGGGGACGCGCTGCACTGGTGGCACCGCCTGCCCGGCGGCGAGGGCGTGCGGGGCGTGCGCACGCGCTGCGCGGACGACTACCTCTGGCTGCCCTTCGTGTGCGCGGAATATGTGACGCGCTCCGGCGACGCGGCGTTTCTGGACGTGAAAGTGCCCTGCCGGGAGGGGGAACCCCTCGAGCCGGGCGAGCCGGAGCGCTACGCGGTATATTATCCCGGGCGGGAGGGGGCTTCGCTCTACGGGCACTGCGTGCGCGCCGTCGAGCGCGCCCTGGGCCTGCTGGGGAGCCACGGCCTGCCCCTCATGCTGGGCGGCGACTGGAACGACGGCATGAACCGCGTGGGCGCGGGCGGCACGGGCGAGAGCGTCTGGCTGGGCATGTTTTTGATTATGGTTCTGGAGCGCACGGCCAAGCTCTGCGAACTGAAGGAGGACCATGCGCCGGCCGAAAAGTACAAGTCGCGGGCCAGCGAGCTGCGCGCAAGCATCGACGCGCACTGCTGGGCGGGCGACCGCTACCTGCGGGCGTTTTGGGACGACGGCGCGCCGCTGGGCAGCTCAAACGGCCCGTGCGGGATCGACCTGCTGCCGCAGTGCTTCGCCTCGCTGTGCGATATGCCGGACAAGGCGCGGGTCAGCCGGGCGCTGAGCACCGCCTGGGCCTGCCTCGTGGACGAGGAGCATGGCGTCGTGCGCCTCCTGCGGGAGCCCTTCCCCCATGGCGGCAAGCGCGCGGGGTATATCAACGACTACCCGCCCGGGGTGCGCGAGAACGGCGGGCAGTACACCCACGCGGCGGTGTGGCTGTGCATGGCCCTGCAAAAGGAGGGCCGCCACGACGAGGCCCGCCGCGTGCTGGACCTGCTCAACCCCGCGGTATTCTGCCAAGACCCGGCGCGCATGGCAGCCTACCGCGCCGAGCCCTATTTCCTCGCCGGGGACGTCTCGGGCGCGCCCGGGGCCGCGGGCCGGGCCGGCTGGACGCTCTATACCGGCGCGGCTGGCTGGATGATGCAGGCGCTGGAGGATTTTGGCGGTAATTGAAAAATGTCGCTCCGCGATACTCCCGCATTTCCTCGCGTTTTCTCTTGACTATCCTTCGCGCGGTGTGCTATAATACCCCATGGATGAAACATGGGAGGCCAAGCGCTATGCAACACCGCGACGACGCCGCACGCATCGGGGACCGTAAGCTGCCCGGGCGCAATCCCGCCCTGCCCTGCGACGAGGGTGGCGAGTATGCCTACGGGGCGTCTCCCTGGAAGCGCAGCCTGGACGGCCAGTGGCGCTTTTTCTGGCAGCAGGATTTGAGCGCGGGCGTCAACGCCTTCTACACCAGCGCGGAATTCGACGACAGCGCCTGGGACGTGACCCCCGTGCCCTCCGTGTGGCAGCTGGAGGGCTATGGCAGGCCGTTCTACCTGGCGTCGTCGATCCACAGCAGGTATGTCTCCACGAAAAAGCGGGAGATCCCCACCGTCTACGAGGACCAGAACGAGGCGGGGATCTACCGGCGGGTGTTCGAGGTCCCTTCCGGCTGGAAGGGCAGGCGCGTGCTCCTGCATTTCGGCGCGGCGAAGTCCTCGCTGGAGGTGTACGTCAACGGGCGCTACGCCGGCTATTCGCAGGGCTCCATGACCCCCGCGGAGTTCGACATCACAGACCTGCTCCTGCCCGGCGAGAACCAGCTCACCGCCGTGGTGCGCCGCTTTTCCACGGGGTATTACCTGGAAGACCAGGACATGTGGAATTTTTCCGGCATCTACCGCGAGGTCTATCTCCAGGCGGAGCCGGAGCTTTGCATCTATGATTTGTTCGCCGACACGAGCCTCGCGGACGACTGCAAAACCTGCACCTTGGAGGCCTCCGTCACGCTACGCAACGCGGGGGAGGCGCGGCAGGTGAGCGTCTCGGTCTACCTGGACGGCAAGATGTATTCCTCGCAGAGCGTCTCGGCCATCGCGGAAGGCGAAACCCTGGTGCAATTCCACCGGGTGGACTTCCCGCACCTGCTGCCGTGGAGCGCGGAGGCGCCGAACCTCTACCCCTTCGCGGTGGTGCTGCGGGATGAGACGGGCAATTTTCTCTCGAAGAAGCAAATCCGCGTGGGCTTCCGCCGCGTGGAGATCGACGGCAACGTGCTCAAGCTCAACGGGCGGCGGCTGGTGCTCAAGGGGGTGAACCGGCACGACTTCGACCCCGACCACGGCTGGGCCGTGCCGCGGGAGCGCTACTACGAGGATTTGTACTTCATGAAGCGGGCCAACGTCAACGCGATACGCACGAGCCACTACCCGGACGACCCCTTCTTCTACGAGCTGTGCGACGAGCTGGGCTTCTACGTCATGGCCGAGGCCGACGTGGAGAGCCACGGCGTGCGCCGCAAAAACTGCCCCGGCGACGCCCCCCGGTGGCGCGAGCCCGTGTGCGACCGCGCCCGCCGCATGGTCCTGCGCGACCGGAGCCACGCCTGCGTGTGCATCTGGTCCCTGGGCAACGAATCGGGCGACGGCGTGAATTTCAAATATGAAAAACAGGCCATCCTGGCCCTGGACGCCAGCCGCCCCATCCACTACGAGGGCGATTTCGACTACACGAAGTCCGACTTCATCTCGCGGATGTACCCCACCGAGCCCCTGGTGGAGCTCCTACGGCACAAGAAGGCCTTCCGGCCCGGGCTGTTCGACAGCGTGGCCAACGCCCTGGCCGCGGACAACAAGGCCATCCCCGCGAAAACATACGAAACCCACCCGGTGATCTACTGCGAATATGCCCACGCGATGGAGAACAGCCTGGGCAACTTCCGCGAGTACGTAGAGGACTTTTATACATATGACCACATGTGCGGCGGCTTCATCTGGGACTACGTCGACCAGTCCATCCGCAACAATCCGCAATTGCAGTCGAGGGAGGGCACGCCTGACGGCGGCTGGCTCTACGGCGGGGATTTCGGCGAGGGCAAAACCAGCGCGTATTTTTGCTCCAACGGCATCATCGGCGCGGACAGGGTGCCGCACCCCTCGTGGTTCGAGGCCAGGCAGTGCTACTGCGACGTGAAAGCCGATGGCTTCGACCCCGAAAAGCAGGCCGTCCTCCTGCGCAACCGCAATCTCTTCCGCCCCCTGAAATTCTACGAGTTCGCCTGGGCGCTGGCCTGCGACGGCGTGCCCGTGCAAGAGGGGATCCTCGAGACTGTGGACGCCGCGCCGGGGGAGAGCGCGTGGGTTGAAGTGCCCTATGATCTTGCCAAGGCCGGCGCGGGCGAAATCATCTTGACGGTGTCCTTCCGTCTGCGCAGGAGCCAGCCCTGGGCCCCGGCCGGCTATGAGGTCGGCTTCGGGCAGTTTATTGTGAGGGGTCAGGAAGCAGGAACCAGCGAACAGTCTGTAGGGGCGGCGTGCCAGCCGCCCGTAACGGAAATGCATTTGTCTAAAACAGCTAACCGCAAAAGCATAACATTGCGGTCAAAGCATATCAAGGTGAAATTTGAGCATGGCTGGCTGACCTCGCTGGACTTCGGCGACGGGGAATTGCTCGCCGCCGGGCCGAAAACCCAGGTGGGCCTGCGGCCGAATTTCTTCCGCGCGCTGACGGACAACGACTTCAGCTTTATCAATTTCGTGCCCGCGCTGACGAAATATCACCCGTGGCGGCTGTGGAAATGGGCGAGCAGGCACCTTTGGGCGTGCCGGGTGAGGGTGAAGCGGCTCGACGCGGGCCGCGTGCGGGTGAAGGTCCTGTGGGGCCACTGCCCGGGGCTCATCGCCCGGGACGTGATGACATACGTCATTTGCGCAAACGGCACCATCGAGGTGGAGCACCGGGCCACCGGGCTGCTGCCCCTGCTGCGCGTGGGTGTCCGCCTGGGGCTGAAGAAGGAGCTTTCACGCGCGCGGTGGTACGGGCGTGGGCCGGAGGAATCCTACTGCGACCGCAAGACCGGGCAGAAGCTCGGCGTCTACGAGATGGACGTCGCCGGGCTGGAGCACCGCTACATGCGCCCGCAGGAGAACGGCCACCGCACCGATGTGCGCGCGCTGGAGCTCACACGGGCGGACGGCGCGGGGCTGCGCATTGAGGCCGCGGGGGTGCTGGAGTTCAACGCGGGCCCGTATTCGCAGGAGCAGCTGGACGAGGCCAAGCACCTCTACGAGCTGCTGCCGGACGAGTACATTCACCTGTGCGTGGACGGGAAGCAGCGCGGCGTGGGCGGCGACATGCCCGGCAGCGCGTTTTTGCATGAGCCGTATCAACTCAAAGCCGGAAAGTATCATTACAAATTTACAATAAAGAAGGCGTAAACCATGAAAACGAAAGAGGCATTGCGCAAGGCGCTCGCGCTGGTGCTGCCGGTCCTCCTGCTGGCGGGCGCGGCCCTCGTGCCCGCCATGGCAAAGAAATCCCCCGGGGACAGCGAATTGCGTGTCGCGGTCATCTCGGATTCCCACGTCTACCGCGCCGACATGACGGACGACTTCTGCAAGGCCTTCGTGGAGGAGTCCACGCACAACGGCCGGGCCATCGAGTCCACGCAGAAGCGCTTTGAGGCCGCCCTGGCGGACGTGAAGGCCCGCGCGGCGGAGGAAAAGCTCGACTACCTGTTCGTCCCCGGCGACATGACCGAGTGGTCGGAATACGCGGGCCATGTCCTCGTGGCGGGGCTGCTGGAAAAATTCGAGGAGGAGACCGGCATCCCGGTGGTGGCGATCCCCGGCAACCACGACCTCGAGCTCAGCGACGCCTGCGATTTCTCCACCGGCAAGAAGCAGCCGGCCCGCGCGATGCAGCGCGAGGAGATCGTGGAGGTCTACGCCGGCCTGGGCTACGATTTGCCCAATTGCAGGCGCTACCCGAACGGGCTGTCCTATTCCGCGGACCTGGAGGGCGGCTACCGCCTGATCGCCGCGGACACCGACCGCTGGCAGTTCGGCGCGGACAGGATCAGCCAGGAGGCGCTGCGGGACTGGGTGCTGGAGGAGTGCGCCAGGGCCAGGAAGGACGGCAAGACCATCATCGGCATGGGGCACCACCCCCTGGCCGAGCAGATGGGCAATATGGATACCTTCATGGGCGAGAACTACGGCTTCGGCGACGCGCTGCGGGCCGCCGAGGCCTTCGCCGACGCCGGCATGCACTTCTATTTCTCCGGCCACCTGCACTTCAACGAGATCGCCATGCGGGTGTCCGACAGCGGCGAGCCCCTCTATGACATCATGACCGCCGCCACCGGGTTCTTCCCCGGCGGCTACCGCGTGGTGAAGCTCAACCGGGAGGGCAAAAAAATCACGGCCGACGTGCGCACCGTGGACATGCCGCTCACCCGGAGCTCTCCCTTCCCGGACAACCCCTATTACAGCACCCTCTACGGGCGCTCCTACGGCAGCCCGCACGGCGACGGCCTGAAGGGCTGGCTGCACTACGCCATCGAGTTCGCGCTGGGCAACACCCTGCGGGAGCTGCGCTTCGAGGACATGGTGAAGGACGCGGGCGTGGATTTCCTCCCGCTCAACGCCCTGCTGCGCTATTTGGACGAGCGGCTGTTCGGCCAGCCGGAGCGCCTGCTCGAAATCCTCTACGGCCTGGCGGACGAGATCGTCGCCATGCCGGTGTCCGACCTGCCCTGCACCTACCTGCGCAGGGACTTCGGCTTCGGCGACCCGAACAAGCCCGGCACCTTCGAGGACATGGGCAACTGCGCGCTGATCTACCTGTTCGGCAAGCGCGGCGACGCGGACAAGGACCCCTTCTTCCAGGACGTCTTGCGCCGCATGCAGAACGGCGAGTTCATCGACCAGCTGCTGCGCTTTGTGGTGCCGAAGGTCGTCGCGGCGCTGGGCGGCGAGGTGATCCCCCTGCTGATGAACAACCCCGCCGCGATCCGCGCCCTGAAGGACATGGCCAAGTGCCTGGACTGCCCCCTGCTCTTCCTGCCGCTGCTGGCCCTGGTGGTGGACGGCCCGAAGCGCGAGGCGCTCTCGCAGTCGCTGTACCACTTCGCGAGCGGTATCGTCGAGGTGCAGTCGCCCACGGGCAGCCCCGACGGCAAGCTGGTCTACAACGGCCCGGTGAAGGTGCCCACGAACCCCGAGACCTTCCGCACCCCGCAGGAGCTCGCCGTGAAGGTTGACGGACTGCAGAGCGCCAAGGTCACGTGGGTGGCAAGGTCCAGCGCGAAAACGCCGGAGGTGAAGGTCACGGACAAGGACGGCAACCCCGCGCCGGAGGTCAAGGTAACCATCACCAGCGCGGAGGACGAGGTGATGGCGGTGCAGCTGGACATTGGGTTCGCGAAGCTCGCCGGCCGCGCGCAGCCCGTGCTGCGGCACACGGCCCGCCTGACGGGCCTGAAGCCCGGGAAGGACTACCTGGTCACCGCGGGGGACGGCAAATGGGGATGGTGGGCCGAACCCCGCCCCCTGAACACCCTGCGGGCGTGGTGAGTGCCGTGCGCGATTTCGCCTTCCGACAGGTAACCTCCGGCAAAAAAGCCTGTCTCCCCCTGCTCCTCCTGGGCGACGAGCAGGAGAGCATGATCGACCGCTACCTGGCGCGCGGGGAGATGTTCACGCTCACCCGCGGGGAGGAGCTGCTGGGCGTCGCCGTGGTGACGGACGAGGGCGGCGGCGTGCTGGAGCTCCAGAACATCGCCGTGCCGCAGGAGCACTGGCGCAAGGGCTATGGGACGATGCTCCTGCGGCGCGTGCTTTGGCACTATGCGGGCAGGGCGGAACGCATGGTCCTCGGCACGGGGGACGTCCCGAAGGCCATGGGGTTTTACCGGAAATGCGGCTTTGAGCGCTCGCACGTGGTGAAGGACTATTTTTTGCAGTACGACCACCTGATGTATGAGGACGGCGTGCTGCTGCGCGATAAAGTTTACATGACAAAGGAGCTGGGCGGTATGTATGACATCATCATCGTGGCTGGGCAGTCCAACGCGGAGGGCTGCGGCCTGGGGCCTGTGGATCTGCCCTGCGCGCCGGACGAGCGCGTCCTGGCCATGTCCAAGGAGGTTGACGCCGCCGGCGGATACCTCGTGGCCGTGGCGGAGGAGCGCGCCGCGGAGGGAATCTCCTGGGCCGATTTCGGGCTGCCCTTCGCGCGGGAGTACGTCGCCGCCGGGCTGCTCGCGCCGGGGCGCAAGCTGCTGCTCGTGCGGGCGGCGGTGGGCGGCACGGGCTTCGCGGATAAGCACTGGGGCCCGGAGGACGACCACTACCAGAACATGCTGCGCATGATCGAAGCGGCCCTGGCGATGGGCGGCGCGCTGAAGGCGCTGCTCTGGCACCAGGGGGAGACCGACGCCTGCTTCAAGGAGAGCGAGGCATCCTACGCGGCGAACCTGCGAACCCTCCTGCGCGGCGTGCGCGAGAGGTTCGGCGCGCCGGCGCTGCCGTTCGTCGCGGGGGATTTCGTGCAGCAGTGGGAGCGCGACAACGCGGCGGTCTGCGCGCCGGTGGTGGCGGCCCTGCGCAGCCTGTGCGCCGCCGAGGCCCCCGCGGCCTTCGTGGAGACCACGGGCCTGGCCTCGAACGAGGAGGCCATCGGGAACGGCGATACCATCCACTTCAGCCGCGCCGCGCAGTATGCGCTGGGGAAACGGTATTTCGAGGCGTGGCGGGGGATTGCGGGGGCGTCACCGCAATAGCTTCAGCGCCGGCACGGGGTCGTTGCAGGTGCACAGCGTCGCGCCGCAGGCACGCGCACGCGCCACCTCCTCCTCCGTATCCGGGCACCAGCACCAGGGCTGAATCCCCCGCCCGCGGAACTCGTCCGCCAGCGCGGGGGTGAGGTCGCACATCTCAATGCCCACGCTATAGAGGAAGTCATACGAGTTTTTCTTGAAATTTTGCATGGCGCGCCGGGGGAAGCCTTGGGTTTTCGCGCCGTGCTGTCTGTTGGCGTATTCCGTGATCCCCGCGTCAAAGCAGGCGATCACGCTGCGCTCCAGCATATGATATTGCTCCAGCAGCGCCACGGCCCCGTCCACGGTCTCATGGGTTTTGGCCTTGATTTCCACGTTGAGGAGGAGGCCAGTCGGCTGTACCCAGGCCAGGAGCTCCCCGAAGGTGGGTATCCGCTCGCCCTCGCCGGCGTCGAACGCCAGCAGCTCCTTCAGGGTATACCCCTCCACCCGGCCCGTCCCATCGGTCGTCCGGTCCAGCGTCCCGTCGTGGATCAGCACCAGCTGCCCGTCTTGGCTCATCCGCACGTCAATTTCAAGCATATCCACGCCCAGCTCGTGCGCCCTGCGATACCCCAGCATGGTATTCTCGGGGAACCTCGCCTGATACCCCCTGTGCCCCGCGATGAGCGGCCTTGCCGCGCACTCCCCAAAAAACCCGGTCATATGTGTCCTCCCGCCTAAAACATTTGACATTCCCTTTCAAACATGATACTATGTACCCATCAAAAAAGCAAGAATTACTTTTTGCGGGGGAGTGCAGCATGCCCATCACGGAATTCCTGGCGCGCAACGCCGCGCACTACGGCGACGAAATCGCCCTGGTGGAGGTCAACCCGGAGCTGAAGGAGCTGGAGCGGCAGCAGCCCGACTGGCGGGAGCTCTCCCTGGCCGAGCGCAGCGTCCACTCGGGCTACCGCAAAACCCTCACCTGGCACGCCTTCGACGAGCAGGCCAACCAGTTCGCGAATTTCCTCCTCGAGAACGGCAGTCACCACGGCAATTGCGATTGCCGTAACACAAAGGTGGCCATCCTCATGATGAACTGCATCGAGTGGCTGCCCATCTACTTCGGCGTGCTGAAATCCGGCGCGGTCGCCGTTCCCATGAATTTCCGCTACTCCGCCGACGAGATCGCCTACTGCCTTGGCCTCGCCGATGCCGATGTGCTCATCTTCGGCCCGGAGTTCGTCAGCCGCATGAACGCCATCCAGGAGAAAATCAGCCTGCGCATGCAGCTCTTTGTCGGCGAGCCCTGGGAGCGCCCGCCCTACGCCCTGCCCTACGCCCTGGCCTCCAAGTGCGGCGCGCAGCCCCCCACGGTGGCCCTGCACGACGCCGACGCCGCGGCGATCTACTTTTCCTCGGGCACAACCGGCTTCCCCAAGGCCATTTTACATAACCACCTGGCCCTCGTCTATTCCTGCGAGGTGGAGCGCGCCCACCACGGCCAAACCCACGACGACGTCTTCCTGTGCATCCCGCCGCTCTACCACACGGGCGCGAAAATGCACTGGTTCGGCAGCCTGCTCACCGGCGGGCGGGGGGTGCTGCTGCGCGGCACGCAGAGCCGCTGGATCCTCGAGACGGCCTCGTGGGAGGGCGCGACGGTCGTCTGGCTCCTCGTCCCCTGGGCGCAGGACATCCTCGACGCGCTGGACAGCGGCGAGCTGAAGCTGGAGGACTACGACCTGAAGAACTGGCGGCTGATGCACATCGGCGCGCAGCCCGTGCCGCCCAGCCTCATCCGCCGCTGGAAGGAGCGCTTCCCCGCCCACGACTACGACACCAACTACGGCCTGTCCGAGTCCATCGGCCCCGGCTGCGTGCACCTTGGCCTGGAGAACATCCACAAGGTCGGCGCCATCGGCGTGGCGGGCTACAAATGGCAGGCGAAAATCGTCGACGAAGCCGGCGCCACCGTCCCCCGCGGCGAGGTCGGCGAGCTGGCCGTGCGCGGCGACGGCGTCATGCTGGAGTACTACAAGGACCCCGACGCCACCGCCGCGGTCCTGAAAAACGGCTGGCTCCACACGGGCGACATGGCCCGCGAGGACGCGGACGGCTTCCTCTACCTCGTGGACCGCAAGAAGGACGTCATCATCACCGGCGGCGAGAACCTCTACCCCGTGCAGATCGAGGATTTCCTCCGCGCCCACCCCAAGGTGAAGGACGTCGCCGTCATCGGCCTGTCCGATCTCCGCCTCGGCGAGATCGCCTGCGCCATCATCGAGACCAAGCCCGGCATGCCCTGCACCGAGGAGGAGATCAACGCCTTCTGCGGCGACCTGCCGCGCTACAAGCGCCCGCGCAAAATCATCTTCGCCCCCGTGCCGCGCAACGCCACCGGCAAAATCGAGAAGCCCCGCCTGCGGCAGCAATACGCGGGGGGGAGCGTGGTGGAGGCGCAGGTGAGGAGGTAGGGGGACAAAAAACAAAAAACGCCGCGGCACGTTCGCCGCGGCGTTTTTTGGTGTTTGTCTTACAGCCAGGTGCTCATCGAGTGCCACACCAGCCCCCAAAAGCTGACGAACTGGTCCCACCAGCAGCCGTCGCCCAGCGCTGCGTTGCCCGTGAGCAGCTCCAAAATGTTGGACCCGACCGCGATGGGGAAAAGGAACGGGGCGAGAATGGGAAGTAGGAATACCATAATTTCAGCCTGCTTTCTATGATTTATTTTGCTTCGGGGATATTATAGCGCAAAACGCCGCGCTTGTCAAGCGCAAGATTTTTCTTGACTTTTGCGCCCCGGGGCTTTATAATAACCGTGGGGGACGTTCAGCCGCGCCCCCCTATTTCATGTGAGGGGACGCGCCCATGGAAAAGCGGGACAAGCTGCGGGAAATCGCCGTCTACGCCGTTTTCGGCGTGCTGACCACGGCGGTGGATTTCGCCGTGTACCAGTGCCTGGAATGGCTGCTCCGGCCGCGCTGGGGCGACCATACCTACCTGCTGAGCATCACGGCCGCGTTTCTTGTGGCGACGGCGTTCGCCTTCGTGGTGAACAAGCTGTTCGTCTTCAGGCAAAAAAGCTGGGAGCGCCGCCAGCTGCTGCACGAGATCTGGACCTTCACCTCGGCGCGGCTGTTCTCCTTCGGGGTGAGCTACCTGTTCACCGTCCTGGTGTTCGACCTGCTGTGGCTGCGCTGCGAGGCCTGGTTTACGCCGCTGTGGCTGCGCGTGCCCTATGCCCCGGCACTGTTCGGCCCCATGGAAGCCTTCCGCCTGCTGTCCAGGCTGGCGCTCGTCGGGGTGGTGGTGGTCATATTGAATTACTTCTTCAGCAAATGGGTGGTGTTCCGCAAGAAGGGGGAGAAGGAATGAAGCTCGTCTCCTGGAACGTCAACGGCATCCGCGCGTGTTTAAAGTCGGGCTTCGCCGAGGCGTTCGCCGCCTTCGGCGCGGATATTGTCTGCCTGCAGGAGACCAAGGCGGAGGCCGAGCAGGTGGATACCTCGCTCTTCCTCCCCGACGGCTACGACGCCTATTGGAGTTCCGCGCAGAAGAAGGGCTACGCCGGCACGGCGGTTTTCACCCGCGTCAAGCCCATGGACGTCACCTTCGGCATCGGCATCCCGGAACACGACCAGGAGGGCCGCGTCATCACCCTGGAGTTCGGCGAATTTTACCTGGTCAACGTTTACGTCCCCAATTCCCGCGACGGCCTGGTCCGCCTGCCCTATCGCATGGAATGGGAGGACGCCTTCCGCTCTTACCTGTTGAGCCTCGACGCCAAAAAGCCCGTCCTCGCCTGCGGGGACATGAACGTGGCCCACGAGGAGATCGACATCGCCCGGCCCAAGACCAACCACTTCAACGCCGGCTTCACCGACCAGGAGCGCGCCAAGATGACCGCCCTGCTGGCCGCCGGCTTCGTCGATACCTTCCGCTATTTCTACCCCGACCAACGCGACGCCTACTCCTGGTGGAGCTACCGCGGCGGCGCGCGTGACCGCAACGTGGGCTGGCGCATCGACTACTGGCTGGCCTCCGCGCGCTTCGCCCCCCGCCTGGCGAAGGCGGAGATTTTGTGTGACGTCCACGGCGCGGATCACTGCCCGGTCACGCTGGATATTAGATGTTAGATGGTAGATTTTAGACGTATCTGTAGGGGCGGCAACCTGCCGCCCGCACACAAATATATCTGCGGGCGGCAGATTGCCGCCCCTACAGCCCGCAAAATCCTCACACCCCCTCCGCCCTCAAGTCAATCGCAATCCCCTCCCGCTCTAGCTTCAGCTGCCTGTACTTCACCCCCGCCGCGTCGAACATCCGCTTGCTCGCCCGCGTCATCGGCGCCTGCGCGTACTTGTCCGAGAGGTACAGCACCTCCTTGATCCCGCACTGGATGATGGCCTTGGCGCATTCGTTGCAGGGGAACAGGGCAACATAGATCTTGCAGCCGTCGAGGTTCCGCCCCCCGCTGTTGAGGATCGCGTTGAGCTCCGCGTGGCACACATAGGGGTACTTGGTGTCGATCTCGTCCCCGCTGGCCTCCCAGGGGAACTCGTCGTCGCTGCACCCGGCGGGCAGCCCGTTGTAGCCCATGGACATGATCCGGTTGCGCGCGTTGACGATGCACGCGCCCACCTGCGTGTTGGGGTCCTTGCTGCGCCGGGCAGAGAGCAGCGCGATGCCCATGAAATACTCGTCCCAGGTGATGTAATCGGTGCGTTTCGGCATGATGAAAACCTCCCTTTTGGAGAAGTATAGCATATAGCTCTATCATTTGCAAGCACCAATCAGCGAATGGAAAGGACCACACCATGCCCAACCTGAAAAAATTCAAATTCAACGAGCCCCTGCGCAAGGAGCTTCGCAAGAAGCGCTTCAAGGAGGTCAACCATTACTCCCGTCAGGAGCTCACCCGCATCCTGCCCCAGGCCATGAAGGTCCTCTCCCTGGAGGAGGAGTACGGCAGGCTCTCCGACGCCGAGCTCCAGGCGAAGACGCCGGAATTCCGGGAGCGGCTGGCGAACGGCGAGAGCCTGGACGACCTCCTGCCCGAGGCCTTCGCCGCGTGCCGCGAGGCCACCTGGCGCGTGGACCACAAGAAGCACTACCCCGTGCAGGTGCTCTCGGGCATCCTGCTGCACCAGGGCCGCATCGCCGAAATGAAAACCGGCGAGGGCAAAACCCACATGGCCACCCTGCCCGCCTACCTCAACGGGCTGACGGGCCAGGGCGTGCACATCGTCACGGTCAACGACTACCTCGCCCGGCGCGACAGCGAATGGATGGGCAAAATCTACCGCTTCATGGGCCTCACCGTGGGCCTCATCGTGCATGACCTCGAGAACGAGCAGCGCCGCGCGGCCTACGCGGCGGACATCACCTACGGCACCAACAACGAGATGGGCTTCGACTATCTGCGCGACAACATGGTGCAGTACGTCGAGCAGAAGGTGCAGCGCGGGCATACGTTCGCGATCGTGGACGAGGTGGACTCGATTTTGATCGACGAAGCCCGCACCCCCCTGATCATCTCGGGCCGCGGCGAGGCCAGCACCGAGCTCTACTCCCGCGCGAACAGCTTTGCGCGCTCCCTCGATTATTGCCGCGTCAAGGAGCTCAACGACAAGCAGAACGCCGAGGAGGTCGCGGGGGACAGCGACGTCCTCGTGGACGAAAAGGCCCGCAGCGCCACCCTCACCCGCAACGGCGTCGCCAAGGCCGAGCAATACTTCGGCCTGGAGAACCTGGCCGACGCCGAGAACATGCACTACCAGCACCACATCAACCAGGCCATCCGCGCCCACGGCATCATGAAGCGCGACGTCGACTACATGGTGCAGGAGGGCCAGGTGCTCATCATCGACGAGTTCACCGGCCGCATCATGTACGGCCGCCGCTACAACGAGGGCCTGCACCAGGCCATCGAGGCCAAAGAGGGCGTCAAGATCGAGAACGAGAGCAAGACCCTCGCCACCATCACCTTCCAGAACTACTTTAGATTGTACAAAAAGCTCTCCGGCATGACGGGAACGGCCCTCACCGAGCGCTCGGAGTTCATGGAAATCTATAACCTCGACGTCGTGGAAGCCCCCACCAATAAGCCCATGATCCGCGTCAACCACCCGGATTTGGTGTATAAGACCCAGGCGGCGAAGTACAACGCCATCATCGACCAAATCCTCGCCTGCCACGAGAAGGGGCAGCCGGTGCTGGTGGGCACGGTGTCCGTCGAGAAATCTGAATTGCTCTCCCGCATGCTGGAGAAGCGCAAAATCCGCCACAGCGTATTGAACGCCAAGTTCCACGACCGCGAGGCCGAGATTGTCGCGCAGGCGGGCAAATTCGGGCAGGTGACCATCTCCACCAACATGGCCGGGCGCGGCACGGACATCAAGCTGGGCGGCAACGAGGAGTACCTCGCCAAGAGCGAGATGCGCCGCATGCAGTTCTCCGAGGAGCTCATCGCCGAGGCCACGGGCTTCGCCGAAACCCTGGACGAGGACATCCTCGCGGCGCGGCGCGTCTACGCCGAGCTGGAGGCGAAGTACAAGGAGGAGATCAAGTCCGAGGCCCAGCGTGTCCTCGAAGCCGGCGGCCTCTTCATCCTCGGCACCGAGCGCCACGAGTCCCGCCGCATCGACAACCAATTACGCGGGCGCGCGGGCCGGCAGGGGGACCCCGGCGAAAGCCGCTTCTTCCTCTCCATGGAGGACGACCTCATGCGGCTGTTCGGCGGGGAGCGCCTGGCCAACGTGATGACCACCCTGCGCACCCCCGAGGACATGCCCATCGAATCGAAGATGGTCTCCAACCAGATCGAAAGCGCGCAGAAGAAGATCGAGGGCCAGAACTTCGCCATCCGCAAAAACGTCCTGAAATACGACGACGTCATGAACCGCCAGCGCGAGCTGATCTACGGGCAGAGAAATCAAGTCTTAGAGGGCGAGGCGCTCAAGCCCGTCATTATCAAGATGCTGGAGGACAGCGTCAGCGACGCCGTGGACTTCTTCCTGCCCCGCGCCGTCCCGCGCGACAACTGGAACTACGGCTCCCTGCGCGAAAAATACCTGGGCTACCTCACCGCGCCGGAGGACTTCATGGACAAGGAGCCCGAGCCGGAGGAGGTCAAGGAGCTGCTGATCGCCCGGGGCAAGGCGGCCTACGAGGCCCGCGAAAAGGAGCTGGGCGACGAGACCATGCGGCTGTTCGAACGCATGGTGCTCCTGCGCAGCGTGGACACCTACTGGATGGACCACATCGACGCCATGGACGAGCTCAAGCGCGGCATCGGCCTGCGGGCCTACGCGCAGCAGGACCCCGTGGTGGCCTACCGCATGGAGAGCTTCGAGATGTTCGAGCAGATGACCAACAACATCCGCGACGACACGGTGAAGTATATGCTCACCCTGCGCGTGCGCAGCCAGGCCGAAACCGAGCGCAAGCAGGTGGCGAAGGTGACGAGCACCAGCGGCGCGGGCGCGGGCGGCGACGGCACGGAGAAGGGCCGCACGGTGCGCAAGGGCAAGAAGGTGGGGCCGAACGACCTGTGCCCCTGCGGCAGCGGGAAGAAATATAAGAACTGCTGCGGGGACGTGAGGAAGAATTGACCTCCCTCTACCTCCACATCCCCTTTTGCCGCTCCAAGTGCCCCTACTGCGATTTCTACTCCCTCTGCGATTTCTCGCAGCAGGCGGCCTATGTCAATCGCTGCGTTGAGATTTTGCAGGCGCAGCAGGGCCCCTGGCGCACAGCCTACATCGGCGGCGGCACCCCCTCCGTCCTCGCGCCCGAATTGCTTGCCCGCCTCCTCGCCGCCATTGATTGCGAAGGGGAGTTTACCATCGAGTGCAACCCGACGAGCGTCACGCGCGAGTTTTCCCGGGCAATCCAAGAGGGCGGCGTGAACCGGGTGAGCCTGGGCGTGCAGTCGGTCATCCCATCAGAACGCAAGGTCCTTGGCCGTTCCGGCGATCCCGACACCGTCGCCCGCGCCATCGAACTCCTCCCAAAAACCAACCTCTCCCTTGACGTCATGCTCGGCATCCCCGGTCAAACCCGTCAAAGCGCGGAAAAAACCCTGTCGTTCTGCGCGCGCCACGCCCACCACATCAGCGCATATCTGCTGAAGCTCGAGCCCGGCACCCCCTTCGCCGCCTACCCCCCCGCGCACCTGCCCGACGACGACCTCCAGGCCGACCTCTATCTCTTTGCCTGCGATTGGCTGGAGGCCCATGGCTTCGCGCAATACGAAATTTCGAATTTCGCGCATCCCGGGCACGAGAGCCGGCATAACCTGAACTATTGGCATTGCGGGGAGTATTTCGCCATTGGCCCAGCGGCGCACGGCTTCACGCACGGCCGCCGCTGGCACTACCCCCGCGAGCTCGCCTCCTTCCTGCGCGGCGCTCCCCCGCTTGACGACGGCCCCGGCGGCGATTTCGAGGAGCGCGCCATGCTCGCCCTGCGGCTGAACGAGGGGTTTTCGGGGGCGACGGAGGGGATGCTCGAGCGGGCAAGGGCGCTGCCGGGCTACGCGGAAGTGAATAAGGATTGCATAAAATTGACGCGGGAGGGGTTTTTGCTCTCCAATACGATCATCGGCAAGCTGCTGGACTGAAGGGGGACCGCCTATGACACCAAGCTTCGTGACCGCGCAAATCCTCGGGATTCTCGTCATCGCGCTTTTCGCGGTGGCGCCGCACATGAAGAAAAAGCCGGAGATGATGCTGTGCATCGTCATCGGGAACCTCCTCATCGTGGTGGAATCCCTCCTGTTGGGCGCGATGACCGAGGCGGCGGTGATCGCCGTCTCCCTGGTGCGCTCGGTCGTGTTTTTCCTCTACAGCCGCCGGGAAAAGCGCGCGCCCGTGTGGATGCTGATCGTGTTCATGGCGGCGCAGGCGGGCGGGGTGTTCCTCACCTGGAAGAGCTGGTTCTGCCTGCTCATGCTGTTCGACGTGGGCCAGACCTACGGCCAGTGGCAGACCGACCTGAAAATCCTGCGCCTTTCCATCGTCCTCACAAGCGTGCCCATCGGCGCCTACAACCTGCTGGTGCGCGAATACATGGGCGCGGTGAACTCGCTGGTGCAGCTGCTTTCGGCAGGCGCGGCGCTGTGGCACCGGCACTATCGCAAACAAAAAAACACCCCCGCACTATAAAAAAACAGGAGGACCACCACATGAAAGTCATCGCCGCCGTCGGCAAAAACGGCACGGGGAAGGATTTCTTCCTCGAGCGCATCCGCGACACCTACCACCTGCCCATGGTCTCCATCGGCGACATCGCCCGCGAGCTCGCCGCGAACGACGGCCTGGAGCACACCCGCGAGAACCTGCACAGGACCTCGCAGAAGTACATGGGCCAGTTCGGGCAGACATTTTTCCCCGAGCAGATCGCGAAAAAAATCCGCGAGAGCGGCGCGCCGGTCTACCTGGTCAGCGGCATCCGCCCGCCCTCCGACGTGCGCTTTTTCAAGGAGCAGTTCGGCGGGGACTTCCTGCTGGTGGACATCGTCGTGAGCGACGACGCGGTGCGCTATGGGCGCATGCTGGCCCGCGGCTCGGCGCGCGACGGCGGCAGCATGGAGAAGCTGCGCGAATTCGACGCGGCGGAGGAGGCCAAATTCCGCACCAGCGAGAGCGAGGCCATGGCCGACGTCGTCATCCGCAACGACGGCGGCCCGGAGGACTTCTACGCGGCCATCGAGAATTTTTACAGGGAATATATCGCGTAGGGAATTTGGGTCTTGACAAACGCGGGAAATATGCTATACTGCTTGTATTCACAATTTATGCAAAACGGTGTATGAAATGTACAAAGTATTCATTGACGGCCAGGCGGGCACCACGGGGCTGCGCATCGGGGAGCGGCTGGGCAAGCGGGAGGATATCTCTCTGATCACCCTGCCGGAGGCGCTGCGCAAGGACCCGGAGGCCCGCAAACAGGCCATGGGGGAGGCCCACGCGGCCATCCTCTGCCTGCCCGACGACGCCGCACGCGAGGCCGCCGCCTGGGCCCCGCCGGGTGTGGCGGTCATCGACGCCTCCACCGCCCACCGTGTCGAGCCCGGCTGGGCCTACGGCTTCCCCGAGCTCGGCCCGGCCTTCCGCAAGGCCATACAGGAAAGCAAGCGCGTCGCCGTGCCGGGCTGCCACGCCGGCGGCTTCGTCGCCCTGGTGCGCCCCCTGACGCAGGCGGGCCTGCTCCCCGCGGATGCCCCGCTCGCCTGCCTGTCCATCACGGGCTACACGGGCGGCGGGAAGGCCATGATCGCGGAATACGAATCCCCCGCCCGCGTCAAGGGCGACGCCCTCTCCGCCCCCCGGCAATATGCCCTGGGGCAGAGCCACAAGCACCTGCCCGAGATGACCCGGTACGCCGGGCTGGCGCGCCCGCCCCTGTTCTGCCCCGTCCTGGGGGACTACCCC
>Ga0268262_10000720_pt1 | contig 42859 bp, 38 predicted proteins | sample TergutNc150P3_FD_190354 | JGI IMG/M metagenome (GOLD analysis project Ga0268262, IMG submission 190354) | Nasutitermes corniger P3 segment gut microbial community from laboratory colony in Florida, USA - Nc150 P3 (SPAdes) (version 2) | ecosystem: Host-associated > Arthropoda: Insects >...
CGGGAAACAGCATCGGCGTTTCCCTGTCTATATTTATAAATCTCTCGCTCATGTTTTTATTTTATCATTTCTTTTTGTTCCTGGAAATCTTTTTTTCAATTTGGCCAAATTTAGCCTAAGTCCGACAGGCTCCTAGTCCCTTTCTTTTGTAGCGGCCTTAACTGCGTCTTCCATGCCACTTGGCACGTGCTTCATCGCGTACTTGCCGCTCCGCTTCACTGCCTCGATGCAGAGGGCTTCGGTCTTCATCGCCTCGGGGACTTTTTCCAGCTTAAGGCCATTTTGCACTGCGGCAATGTAGACGGCTTCGGTCTTTATCGCTTCGGGGACTTTTTCCAGCTTAAGGCCATTTTGCACTGCGGCAATGTAGAAGGCCTCAGTCTTCATCGCGTCGGGAACGTTATGCAACGCAAGGCCGTTTTGCTTCACTGCGGCAAGGCAGACGACGTCCTCGGTCTTCAGCGCGTCGGGGATGTATTCCAGCGCCTGGCTGTCTTGTTGCACGGCGGCAAGGCAGACGGCCTCGGTCTTCTGCGCATCGGGAACGTATTTCAGCGCTTGCCAATTTTTTTGCACGGCGGCAAGGCAGACGGCCTCGGTCTTTTGCGCGTCGGGGAAGTATTGCAGCGTCCACCAATAACTCTGCACGGTGGCAAGGCAGAACGCCTCGGTCCTTTTAGCGTCGGGGACAAATTTCAGCGCACCGGTAGCTTCTTTTATTGCGGTAAGACAGAGGGCCTCGGTTATAAGCGCGTAGGGGACGTATTCAAGCGCATAGCCGTTTCTTTTCACTGCGACAAGGCAGAGGGCCTCGGTCTTCTGCGCATCGGGGACGAATCGTAGCGCGGTGTCATAGCGGCCACTTTGCACTGCGGCAAGGCACAGGGCCTCGGTCTTAAGCGCATCGGGGACGTGTTCCAGCATCCAGCCGTCTTGTTGTACTGCGGCAAGGCAGACGGCCTCGGTTTTTTTTGCGTCGGGGACAAATTTCAGCGCACCGGCAGCTTCTTCTACTGCGATAAGACAGAGGGCTTCGGTTATAAGCGCGTAGGGGACGTATTCAAGCGCATAGCCGTTTCTTTTCACTGCGGCAAGGCAGAGGGCCTCGGTCTTCTGCGCATCGGGTACGAATCTCAGTGCGGTGTCATAGCGGCCATTTTGCACGGCGGCAAGGCACAGGGCTTCGGTCTTAAGCGCCTCGGGGACGTATTCAAGCATCCAGCCGTCTTTTTGCACTGCGGCAAGACAGACGGCTTCGGTCTTAAGCGCTTCGGGGACATATTGCAGCGCACTGGCTCTATCTTTTACTGCGCTAAGGCAGACGGCCTCGGTCTTTTGTTCTATAGGAAGACGCCGCAGCTTTAGCCCTGCGGGAAGACACTTTAATATATAATTTTCTTCAAACCAAGGATACCTTGACATCCAGTATTTATCTTCGTTTCTGGAACCAGAAAACATGGCATCAAAACTAATATTTCCACTAGCCCATGACTTTTCTTCTTCATTCAACTCCACCTGTGGAAATGCGGCTTTGAAGATGGCCTCGGTCCTCTGCGCGTCGGGGACGTATTGCAGCGCATAGAAGTCTTGTTGCACTGCGGCAAGGCAAAGGGCCTCGGTCTTCAGCGCCTCGGGGACGTATTGCAGCGCACTGCCGTTTTGCTGCACTGCGGCAAGGCAGACGGCTTCGGTCTTCAGCGCTTCGGGGACGTATTGCAGCGCCCAGCCGGTTTGCTGCACTGCGGCAAGGCAGAATTCTTCTGTAAGAAGTTCTGCCGGGACGTGCTTGGCTTTTTCAGCTTTAACGCCAATCTCAATAAGCCAATCTTCTTGCTCTTTACTTAACGCCATATATCACTCCTCGTTTACGCTTAATGTCCGCCGACATATTAACTGTCCTGTTTCCAATGGACAGTTCGTTACATAGGGAATAGGGGTTGGGGAATGGGGAATAGGGTTGTTGTCAGCAATACAGGCGTTTTGTTAAGACGCTTTGCTTTCTAACAACACTCCCCAGTCCCTGTTCCCCGCTCCCTAGTCCCTTATCCCCATTCTCCATTCCCTACTCTCCCCAATCCTCATTTGGATATTAATTAACCCTACGCCATATCCCGAACCGCCTGACCCTGAAGAAATTGCGGATCTGATCCCTGCGTTAATGCAGAAGGCTTCGGTCCTCAGCGCCTGGGGGACATATTCAATCGCGTTGCGGTCTTGTTTCACTGCGGCCAAGTAGACGGCTTCTGTCTTAAGCTTTTCGGGGACATGTCTAAGCGCCATTCCGTTTTTCTGAACTTCGGCAAGGCAGAGCGCCTCAGTCGAGAAAGTTTTTTTTAAGCGCCACATCTACTTTGGCTTTTAAGCCTTCCGGAATATAATGCTGCGCCCCATCGTCTTGAATCAAAGCGGCAAGGCAGACGTCTTCGGTCTTAAGCGCTTCGGGGACGTAACTCAGCACTTTCTCATACGGCCGGCTATGTTTCACTGCGGCAAGGCAGAGAGCTTCGGTCTTAAGCGTTTCGGGGACGAGTCTCAGCGCCTGGCCGTTAGTTTGCACTGCGGCAAGGCAGACGGTTCCGGTCCTCATCGCCTCGGGGACGAATTCCAGCACCCTGCCGACTTTTTGCACAGCGGCAAGGCAGACGGCTTCGGTCTTAAGCGTTTCGGGGACGAATTCCAGCGCATTGCCATCTTTTTGCACAGCGGCAAGGCAGACGGCTTCGGTTTTCAGTTCTTCAGGCACCAGTTGCAGGGGATGAGCGCTAACAGGCTTTCCACCATAACGAACAGGATAATGAGTAGAAAGGGAATGTTTCATTGCCTCAATACAGATTTTTTCGGTCTTGACTGCGTCGGGGACGTATTCCAGCGCCGTGGAGTAAAAACCTTAGCAGTATCTGTAGCCAACGTCTCCTTGTGACCGCAACGCCTCAAGACAGATTTCTTCGGTCTTCAGCGCCTCGGGGACGTATTCAAACGCATAGCTGGTTTGCTGCACGGCGGTAAGGCAGAGGGCCTCGGTCTTCTTCTCGTCGGGAATGTGTTTCAGCGCACTGCCGTATCGCCGCACGGCGGCCAGGCAGACGGCCTCGGTCTTCTTCTCGTCGGGGAGGAATTCCATCAGCCAGGTGGTTTGATGCACTGCGGCAACGCAGAATTCTTCTGTAAGAAGTTCCGCCGGGATTTTCTTAGCTTTACTCTTATCAGAATAATAATAGCCTGGAATCTCTTTCAGCCATTCCTTTTGCTCTTTACTTAATGCCATATCTTACTCCTTTATGGGGAATATTGTACCAGCACTTATACAATAAAGGGAGATGCCAGATGGCTCTTTTTTTGATACCAGCTGGTGCATTTTTATGCGCCACATTGCTCACTTTTATGCGCCACATGGCTCATTGTTAAAGCGTATGTGTGGCACTATATGTGTCAACTTAAAAATATCTTTCTGAATATTCTTACGCCTAACGAACAATGGTGTATTATCGAATTTGATATTTACCTGTCAGGTAAATATCAAAAAACACGGGCTTGTGCCCGAACAAAAAAACAGGAGTTGATTATGAAAACGTTTTGTGTAGAGATATGCTGGGAAACCCAGTATCAAAGGGGAGCTACTGCGAGTACTGCCAGTGAGGTCATTTGACTTTACCTTAAAAAAAATGGGCTTGCCAAGAATCCATATGTTTCTCGTGTATGGGAAGCAGATCCCAACGGGTTGCCCATTTATTAAGCCTGGCGCCGGCTACGCTCTGACAGAGTAGGCGGTTTTTCCTCCCGATGACAAAAGGCCGTATCGCGTTTTTACAGGCGCTGTTGTCGGGAGTCGAATAGGGCTTTCAATATACCTAATCAACCGATATTTTTATTTTATTGCCAAAGAAAGACATATATAAACTGTCTGTTATATTATTAATGTTATGCGATTTTCTTTTTAAAACTAATAAATCTACATCGCTTGTGTTCTTGTTTTCACCCCGAGCATATGAGCCGAATAGTACAATCTGATCCGGATCAACAAGGGGAACAATGATTGAAACAATTTTATCTACTACTGGTTTTCAAGTTTCTCAGCATCGGCAATATCCATGCTTCGACCGCTTGCCCTTTTATTTTTAATCAAATCTTCCTTTGAAATAACTGAAATTTCGATTTCTCCAACATTTATCGTTGTTTTTCTCGAATAGCAGTCATCAATATTGATTCCATCTGCCTTGTTTATGATATCAATTTGTATGGGGGAACTTCCCATTCTTATTACATTGCCTGCTTCTTTGAAACACTCAATGTCAATGGCTGGCAAACCAAAGGCAAGTAGCGCTTTTTGCAGTTTTTCCAAATTTTCGCTGTCTATTGAAACTAAAAAATCTATGTCTTTCGTTGCCCTGGGGTTCCCATATAACCCCACAGCCCATCCGCCAATAAGCAGATACCGAACATTATTTGAGTTTAGTGATTGTATAAAATCTTTGAAGTCTTCTGGCATCCATGGGATGCCTTGTAGTCGCTTCTTTGCCATAAAAACATTCCCTTAAGAAAGTAATTGTCTGAAATTTTTCCTCGGCTGTCGCATGTCGCCAATACTCGTCATCAGCTTTATCGAGAACATCCTTCTTTGCGATTATTACTTTAGTCCTGTCCATTTTTTCAGGCAGCATATTTGTTCCCCAATATACGTTTTTATTATAACGTGAGTTCGACAAAATAGTTAGAGGGAAAATGGGTTGGGGATTACCTGCCATTCCTTTGCGAAAGTTTGCAAAAGGTATGAAATCCCCGCCACAAATCAAAGCATTTCCATCCCAGTGCAGTAACAGGGTATGAAACTTTTACTCCCTTTCACCCGCTCCTACAGTGAGATCAAGCGTTTAGCCAGGGAAAATGCCGCACTGGCCAAGCCGAATTCATAAAATTTAAGAGAAATTCTTTAGAAATGCATCTACCCTCAGGGTTCTTAGCACAAAGTACGCAAAGCCACGAAAGGCAATAGGTAATTAGGGTCTGTCTATAAAATAACAGCCATTCTTAATTTGAAAGCTATAGAAGAAATTAACCACTGAGTAACACGGCTAAGAACCGAAGGTAGTTTTAGTATGAAAACTTTCTTTTCCTCTGTGAAACTCCGTGGTTTTTATTATTCATAATTCCTTAAACTAATAATTACTGATAAAGTAACCGACTTTATGGACAGACACTAAGAGGTTTTAGCGTGATTTCCGGCGAGCAGGATATTCTGGGACAATCAGAGGTTGGTTTATAACTCCGACATGGGCGTCGCCAAAGAAAAAGGCCGCATGGAAGGAAGGCAGGAAGGTCGCATGGCTAGACAGGAAGAGATAGCCCGAAATGCCCTGGCGGAAGGCTCATCTATTGAATTTGTGCAAAAAATAACCGGCCTTGAGAGGAATATTGTACCGCCGCTTATACCAAAAAGGGGGATGCCAGACGGCTCTTTTTTTATGTTTTTATCTACTGGTTCGTGAGGTTCGTGGTAGAATAAATTTGGGATAAACTCATATAGTGCGCTGGCCCCGGGGTATAAAGTAGTTACCGCAGAAGAGCAGGGAAAGTTGCGGAATGCAACAAAGACGGTTTCCGCTAGCGGCCTTGTCGCGATCTCAGTGGCGTAATCGGCGCCGTATGCGGCCTAAATGAGAAGGTGGCTCTTGATCGTCAAACCTGAGATGTTAATCTCTTTTGGTTCGCTATCGACAACAGCATTAAGATGGACGTAAGCATTCTCGGTCAGGTATATCTCGCCGGATTCAGCTATATCTTCGCCTAACTTCGAGGCATAGTTGACCTCAGCGCCGTAGAAATCATCGTCACCTACCATCAGGATTTCACCATAACCAATGCCGATGCAGACGTACAAATCCCAGTCCTGTGGCAGAAACTTGTTTGCGTTAGCGAGCTCAGTCTGTACTCGCCGGGAGGTGGTTACGGCGGATGAAACATCGTTGAAAGTGGCGAAAATATTGTCAGCCTCTGTCTTTACGACTCTTCCGCCCTCAGCAACGATGATCGGCAGTACAATTTCCTGCAAGCGTAGAATCATTGCCAGGAAGTGGGTAATTCCGTACTTCATGGTCAAACGCGAGAAGCCGCTCATGTCCAGCACCCACACTGCGCATGTCTTGCCGAAAGCGTCCCATATCTTCTTGTCGATCTCCGCCAAACGCTCCGGGTTTTCATTGCGCTCTTTTAGCAGGTCCTTAAGTGCGCCTAAATTTGTCATGACACTGTCCTCCCTACTTAAATTATATCCGGATATGCCGGTTAATTCCAATATGTAGGGAATAGGGAATATTGTTCCATGCTTCCCATTCCCCGCCCCCTTTTTTTACTTCAGCCTTTTCCAGGTACTGCCATTACAAGTCATGGTTTTCCCGTTTGCGCTCATTTTAAATGTACAATCTTTCCCGCTTAAACCTGTAGCTATATTCGGAGTAGATTTTTTGCGGTCAATCATCATAACTTGCCCGGACCAGGTTAAATTGCCCGCTCTTTCTATGTTCCGCCAATATGTGGTGCCAACTTTAACATAGCCTTTTTTTGCGGCATCAAGCGAAAGAGGGTCCTTTTGTGAACTCATAGCAGGAATTTTTTTAAATACACCTGTACTGCCTTTAACAGTAACATGGTTATCACCTATCGCCCAAACGCCGTCAAGGGAAACCGGGGCTGGTTTAAGAGCGGGTTTTGGTGCAGGCTTCGGCGCGGGTTTCGGAGACGGTTTCGGAGCTGGCTTTGGCGCGGGTTTTGAAGCAGGCTTCTTGGCGGTCTTAGTATCGGTTTTTGCGGTCGGCTTGGTTGGCACAGTTTTATCGTCCGACCTGTTGATTGCCTTATACGAATTCGCATCTATGTAACTCGTTAACTCCCATTTAGACGCTCTGAGACCTTTGAATTCACATTCGCCGGAGAGAGTAAGTTTAATTGTTTTGTTGGAGAGATCCGGTTCAACATTAATAAAGTCCCAGTTTGTAAACGGATGAGTTGGGGTCGGGCGCGGGGCATTATAATTGCTATCTTTCCATGAGACCTTCCCAAACTTAATGGTCATAACGTCCCTCGTTATCGTATATTCCCCGCCTCCCAAAGTTACCCCTTCGCGGATATCTCCGATGCCGTTGCCTTGTTTTGGAAACCTGGGCCTTACCGCGACACTGCCATATTTGTTGAAGACCAGAGCGGCTCCATATTCTGCCGTAAGGTTTATGTATGTTCCCGAGAGGGGCGGGAATTTGAAGCAATGCGCCCTTGCGTTACGTGCTATTTCTACAATTTCATTGTACGCGAAAAATCCGTCCGCAATCGCCGAAAGAACCTTCGTAACGGGTGTTAATTCTTCGCCGATCTCTTCCGCCGCTTTTTTGGCCGCTTTAGCCGCGTTGCCTAAAGCGGCTATCTTCTTGCGCAGCTTTTTTCCAAGCTCTGTGCGCAGGGCTTTTTTAACCTTGGCATTCTTTAAAACCTTTTTTAACAGTGCCTTTCCTGCTTTTTTTGCCAATTCCCTGGCAACATCCTCAGCAGCGTCAGCAGCTTTATCTGTGGCATATGAAATAACTTCCTCCAGCAGTGAAGGCCCGGCGACGACCGCCAATATATCCATCGCGAAATTATCCGCATCTTCCGGCTGCTCCTCATAAAGATATTCAATAGCGTATATTACCTCCGCTTTTATCGCCCATTCCGACGCTATCGCGGCCGCTGCAGCCGGTATTTCAAAGGGGCCGGGGGCAAGGCCTGCAAGGAAAGATTTAAGGGCGTTAATGAAGGCTTTCATTTCCGTCATGGCGGTATAAGCGCGATCTCTTGTAAGGCCAGGAAAGGAACGGGACTCGTATTTCTTTTTGTTCTCATTAACCCATTTTTCTATCGCTTTCTTGTTTGACAAAATTGCAGCCGCAATCCCTTTTGCAAATGTAAAAACCCATTCATTAAGAAATTCTTCCGGATCAATTGTATTTTTCATATCTCACTCCTTCATCAGTGAGCAATGTTGTTGTAAACTGACTAACCTTGCCAGCCTCACTCTCAGCTTACTTTACATTGCTCACTGTTCATTACTCACTGCTCATTGTTAACTGTTATTGTTTTTTCCACACGCTGCCGTCGTCGTCGTCAATAAGAGTCCCATCGTCGATGATTATGAACGTCGTAGGTACGCTATTAACGGTCATGAACAGGGACTTGCCGGATACCGTGAATGTACCCCTGGCGGTGTAGCTTTGTCCGGACGTGGAAAGCGATGCGGGGACAAACATGGTGAAATTGTTTTGACTGAAGGTGATTGTACACGAGGGGACTTCGGTATATCTGTACATACCGCTAGGGGTTGAAGTGCCGCCAGTTGAAGTGGCGCTAGGGGCTGAAGTGGCGCAAGCGGCCATGGATAAGATTGCCGTTAATAAAACGATAATGCCAAAAATTTTGCCGGTGTTCTTCATATAATGCTCCTTATAGCAGGTTCGATGGCACCTTGCCACCGTTTTGGGCAAGGGCTTTTAACAGCTCCGCATGAATCCACATATTCTTTTCGGCGGAACCGTCGGCGTCACGACCGGAATAGTTTAGCTTTGCGGCAAGCGCCCTGCGTGCGTCCTGACTGCTGTTCATGCCCAAAACTGCCATAAGATCGACAATCGAAACCTGCCATTTGGCGTGCTGCATGTTCTTCTCCCTTGCCCTGGCATCGATGATTGCCTCCACCTCGGCGCGTGACAGTACTTTTACATTTGGTAAAGGCTTTGATCCTCCATCCGTCTTATCCGTACCATCCGGGCCTTTTTTTATCGCGTCTAAAATTCCCATTTTTTTCTCCACGTTTATTGTCCGCCGACATATTAAGCGCCCTGCTGTCCTGCTATCCTGCTATCCTACGGATAGCTTCGGATAGCTTCGGACAGCTTGCGGGCGGTTTTTATAAATCCGGCAACGCCGGTTTTCCAATGTTGATGCCAATTCTCGGCAACATTAAGACTACTGTTTTTTCCACACGCTGCCGTCGGACTCCGTAAGGGTCTTGGAGTTGGTGATTGTGAACATCATGGGTTGGTCAAGACCGGTCAGAAGCAGGGTCTTGCCGGATACGGTAAATGTACCGCTGGCGGTGATGTTTTGTCCTGACGGTGAAACCGAGGCGGGGACAAACATGGTAAACGAGCCGGTACCGAAGGTAATTGTCCAAGAGGGGACTTCGGAATAGCTGTACGTGCCGCTAGGACCTGATTTGCCGCAAGAGGCCATAAGTACCATTACCGTCACCAAGACGATAAGACCAAAAATTTTGCTGGTGTTCTTCATTACAATGCTCCTTTATAGCAGGTTGGATGGCACCTTGCCTCCGTTTTGGGCAAGGGCTTTTAGCAGTTCCGCGTGAAGCCACATGTTCTTCTCGGCGGAACCGTCGGCGTCATAGCCGGAATAGTTCAGCTTGGCGGCAAGCGCCTTTCGTGCGGTAAGGCTGCTGCTCATGTCCAAAGCCGACATAAGATCGACAATCGAAACCCTCCAGTTGGAGTTCCCGCCCTTCGCTTTTACCTTGGCTTCGATGATTGCCTCCACCTCGGTGTGCGATAGTACATTCAACGCAGGGTTTGGTATTCCCGTTTGCCCAGCCTTTGATCCTACCAATGCCGCCGCTTTAGCTGCCGCCGTCGAGCTAGGCGACGCCGGGGGAGTTGGCGTAGTGGTCGCGGCTTTTTTAAGCGAGTCTGTCGCGACCTTTTTAAGCGAGTCTAAAATTCCCATTCTTCTCTCCTTCATCGTTCTATTTTTTCCGGCAACGCCGGTTTTTTCCAGTCATTCTTTCAGCGCCTTCGTCACTAAAGCGACGCTTTCACTTTGTCATGCAGCGTCTTGGGGACGAATTTAAGCGCACAGTCGTTCTGCTGCACCGCGGCAATACACATTGCTTCCGTCTTCAGCGCGTCGGGAACGATTTCCAGTGCATAGCCATAATGCTTAACAGCGGCAAGGTAAATTGCTTCCGTCTTTTGCGCGTCGGGGACGAATTCCAGGGCCTCGAAGTTTTGTTGCACTGCGGCTAGGCAGATGGCCTCTGTCTTCAGAGCATCGGGGACGAATTTCAGCGTTTTGCCGTTTTGTTTTACAGTGGCAAAGCAGAGGGCTTCGGTCTTTAGCTCGTCAGGAAGATTCTGCAAAGCAGAACCTGCTTCCAGAAACATAGGATGTTCTTCAAGACAGATTTCTTCCCCAATTTGGTTTTTATTGGTATATAAATCCTGAAACAAAATCTTACTAAGCAATTCATCTTGCTCTTTACTCAACTCCATCTCTCACTCCCTATAGCAGATACGATGGCACCTCGCCTCCGTTTCGGGCAAGGGCATTCAACAGCTCCTCACGAAGCCACATGTTCTTTTCGGTGGAACCGTCGGCATCATAGCCGGAATAGTTCAGCCTGGCGGCAATCGCCGCGCGTGATGCAAGGCTGTTGTTCATATCCAAAGCCGTCATAAGATCGGTAATCGAACCCCTCCAGTTGAGGGAACCGCCCTTCGCTCTTACCCTGGCATCGATGATTGCATCCACCTCGGCGCGTGACAGTTCCTTTGACCCGACCGTTGATCTTGCAGCTGCCAATGCCCTGTCCGCCGCCAAGTCTGATGCAGCGGTCGTGGTATATGATCTATCCGATGCCGATTTCAGATTCGATGGCACCTCTCCTCCGTTTTTGGCAAGGATTTTTAACAGCTCCGCGTGAAGCCACATATTCTTTTCCGCAGAACCATCGGCATCACGGCCGGAATAGTTCAGCCTGGCGGCAAGCGCCTTGCGTGAGTCAAGGCTGCTGTTCATGTCCAAAATTCCCATGAGATCGACAATCGAATACCTCCAGTTGGAGCGCATGTTCCTCGCTTTTACCCTGGCATCGATGATTGCCTCCACCTCGGCGTATGACAGTTCCTTTGACGCAGGGTATGACTGTTCATTTGGCGCAACCTTTGAGCCTACCAATGCCGCCGCCTTGGCGGATGCCGGCGAAGCCGCCGGGGGAGCTGACGTACTGTCCGTGGCCTTTGATCCTACCAATGACGCCACCTTAGCGGATGCCGCCGAGGCCGCCGTAGCCGATTTAATTGCGTCTTCCGCAACCGTTTTAAGCGTGTCTGTCGCGGCCTTTTTAAGCGAGTCTAAAATTCCCATTCTTCTCTCCTTTTTACTTTATTTAACAAATGCACATACTTCGCTACGGGTGTCCAGATTGAATAATGTTCCTTCATAGCAGGTGCGATGGCACTTCGCCTCCGTTTTTGGCAATGGCTTTTAGCAGCTCCGCGTGAAGCCACGTGTTCTTTTCGGCGGAACCGTCGGCGTCATAGCCGTAATAGTTCAGCCGGGCGGCAAGCGCTTTGCGTGAGTCAAGGCTGCTGTTCATGTCCAAAGCCGTCATAAGATCGACAATCGAATACCTCCAGTTGGACTGAATGCCCTTCGCTCTTACTTTGGCATCGATGATTACCTCCACCTCGGCGGGCGACAGATCTTTTGCCCTGGCGTCTGACTGTTCATTTGGCGCGGCCTTTGATCCTACCAATGCCGCGGCCTTGGCGGACGCCGCCGGGTTTGGCGGCGCTGCTGTATTAGGCGACGAGGCCGTATTAGGAGATGGGGCCCCCCCCAGGTCCTTTAACACAGCATCCGTTACCTTTGATCCTACCAATGCCGTTGTCTTGGCGATGACTGACTCCATCGCCTTAGTCGATGAGTCCGCCACGGCCTTTGTCGTAGCAGTCGCGGCCTTTTTAAGCCCGTTTGCCGCGACCGTTTTAAGCGAATCTAAAATTCCCATTCTTTTCTCCTTTTTATCGTTCTTCGTAAAACATAAAACTCATTAACCACTTTGGGTTACTTCCTCCAGTGCGCGAAAAGTGTATGACTATTATCTGGTACTTTTGACGATGATTCTATTTTAGTCCCGCCTGTAACCGCGGTTCTAAAACTTTTGTCTTCTTCCATCTTACCGCTTCTTAATATGAAACCATTTACAACATCGAAGTCTACAGTGGAACCCGGTTGTATAATAAAAAGCCTGCTGTCTTTGCCGAAAGGCCCGGTTTTCGAAACGGAAAAAAAGACGATGTCAAATTGCGTTGTGATAGATTCAAGACCTCCTGAAATAATTTCTCCATCTTCCGGGAACCATCTTCTTCCATTTTTGTTGATCATAAAGGCGGAGTTAGGGTCGCTTGTAGGGGGGCCTCCTATGCGGTTCCATTTTATAATCCAGGCAAATTCATAGTTAAAAATCTGGCCAACTTTGATTGCCTCCAATTTCCTTCTCTGTTCTTCCAGCAATTTTTTTACTTCCGGCTGCTCAAGGAGCTGTTTAACTCCCGGATTCAACGTTAAAGCCACCGTCCCCAGAGTCGAATCTTTCAGGCAATCCCTAACATCCAAGAATTTCAGTTTCCACCAATCCGAAGTTGTAATACCTTCTGGCATTTTTATTCTCCTTGTTTTTACTTGCCCTTTAACTCCACCAATACAGAACTTGAAATAAGCTTGTTCTTGTCGTCATAGGTTTCAGTTTTTACCTGACCAACATTGGGCGCCCACCACGCAATAATTGTCTCAACGGTGCTAATGCCCATGGCGCTGGTGGTACTTTTCTGTTGAATCTTGTGGCACTTGAAAGTTCCGGCAGGAACTTTTACATCTTCAATGGCCAGGCATTTTTCCTCGGTCTTTAACAGGGTATTCATCTTCATAACGCCAACGTCCATTGTTATGGTTACCTCGGAAGGCTTGAGCGACTGGCCTGGCTTCAGGTTGTTTGGCATTGGCATCTCCACCGGCCTTCCTTTGACTTCCATCTTTACAGCCTTATTTTGCAATTCAGCCGGAAGCATCTGCTTCAAATCCATGACCACTACACCGTCTTTTATTATCACCTTGTAGGTCACTTCAGCGTGCGTGCTATTGAAGGGTTTGCGGTTTTTATCCAGAGCACTTATCCCGAAGGTAACGGTCATATTTTTGCCCGAACCCTTAACACCTTTGATAGTTTGAACTCCATAGCTCTCGATATTTCCTCCGGCACCTTTCTGAGCAGTGATCAGCACTGTTCCAGCCTTTGAGGGGAAAAAACTATTTGACCCCGTGCCAGGGGGAGTCGGTTTTGGTGGCGGTGGTGTCGGCTTGGGTGGAATCGGTTTTGGAGTTGGCTTTGGAGGGGGAGTCGGCTTTTTGTCAGTCCAGTGCGCGTAAAGCGTGTGGCTTTTTTCCGGCACTTTTGCCGACGCTCCTGCCTTAGTCCCGGCTTTAGCTGCGGTAAACCAGCCCTCGAACTTGCTCCCGGCTTTGGCAACGGTCGGCAGCGTGCCGTAGGCGGTGCCGGGGGTTACCGACTTGATCGCGGGGCTGGGCTTGCCCCCGTTGGCGTTAAAGGTGACAGTCACTTTTTTGGGAGCAACGTCAGTCCAGTGCGCGTAAAGCGTGTGGCTTTTTTCTGGCGCTTTTGCCGTTGTTTTAACTGCGGTCCCGCCCTTGGCTGCGGTAAACCAGCCTTCGAACTTGCTCCCGGCTTTGGCAACGGTCGGCAGCGTGCCGTAGGCGGAGCCGGGGGTTACCGACTTTGTTGCCGGGCTGGGCTTGCCGCCTGAGGCATCGAAGGTGACAGTCACTTTTTTGGGAGCAACTTCAGTCCAGTGCGCGTAAAGCGTGTGGCTTTTGTCCGGCGCTTTTGTCGTTGTTTTAACTGCGGTCCCGCCCTTGGCTGCGGTAAACCAGCCTTCGAACTTGTATCCTGTTTTGGAAACAGACGGCAGCTTGTCGTAGGAGTAGCGGGGGTTTACCTCCTTGCTTGCGGGGCTGGGCTTGCCGCCATTGGCATCGAAGGAAACCGTTATGCCTGCGGTAGTCCAATGCGCGTAAAGCGTGCGCTTACCGGGCTCGGTCACTTTTGTCGATGGTTTTACTTCGGTCCCGGCATAAGCCTCGGTATACCAGCCGTAGAACTTGTGTCCGGTTTTGGAAACAGACGGCAGCGTACCGTAGGCGGAGCCAAGTTCCACCGACTTGCTTGCGGGGCTGGGGGTACCGCCCTTGGCGTCGAAGGCAACCGTTACGCTTGGGGCAATCCAGTGTGCGTAAAGCGTGTTAATGCCGGTGGCCACGCTCTTTGGGTCTACTTTAGTCCCGCCCGTAGCTTTGGTATACCAGCCGTCGAACTTGTATCCGGCTCTGGAAACAGTTGCCAGCGCGCCATAAGTGGAGCCAGGGTTCACCATCTTGCTAGCGGGGTTGGGCTTGTCGCCCCCGTTGGAGTTGAAGGTAAGCGTCATGCCCATTATGGGAGACCAGCGCGCGTAAAGCGTGTGGCTCTTCTCGTTATCCACCTTTGTATAGGCTTTTACCGACTTCCCTTCTTCACGCTCGGTAAACCAGCCTAGGAAGTTGTTTCCGGCTTTGGAAGCATTTGGCAGGTCGCCATAGGCGGAGCCAAAGGTTATATCCCTGGGCGAGGGGTTGGGGTTGCCGCCCATGGCGTCGAAACTAACCCTTACGCTTTTGACAGCCCAGTGCGCGTAAAGCTTGTGATTATCGGAGCTGGTCACTTTTGTTGTTGATTTTACTTCAGTCCCGCCATTAGCCGCAGTCCACCAGCCTTTCAAGTCGTGTCCCTTTTTGGAAACAGATGCCAGCGTGCCATAGGTGGAGCCAACGTCTACCGACTTGCTTGCGGGGTTGGGCGTGTCGCCGCCAGAGGCGTTAAAGCTAACCGTCACGCCCTTTGCGGCAGATTTCGCGCCTTTCACCTTCTCGCCTGAACCATAGGTAGGATTAAACTGGGGGCCTGAGTTTGGATATCCTTGCCGGTAACATGGGTTGTATTTTGTCAGCCATTTAGTACGGCGTATATCAATGATGTCGGCCATTGAAACGCCCCGGACATACAGCTTCCATTCGTCCTCGTACCAAACATCATCTGATTTTAACGCGTATTTTTGTCTGTCGTATTCAGTTTTTTTGTCCGCGTCCCTTTCGTCACGAAAATCCCGATACACTGATATGTACGCTATATCTATATATTTACCGAAAAGAGTAGCCGCCAGGTCTACCAAACCCGCCGGGGGGAACGCTGTTGCTACCCCTGTTTTTGCCATATTGGCGCCAACCAAACACATGTCGTGAATAATATCTTCCTGTACTTTCTTGTTGGTAGTTTGTGAAAGTTTTATCATTAGATCCCACATTTTTCGTTTGTCAATCTCCATGCTGATGCCTGACAAAACCTTCCCGCCTACGTCTAACTTTGCGGCCAGTTTTCCGAACTTCGCCAATTCGGCAATTATTCCCGCAATATCTGTCCCAATAGAAACCCACTCCAGACCCTTCTCTCCGGCATCTTTGACCTTAGTAAGAGTAGTCTCCTTAGTCGGTTGCCGTAATGTTTTTACCGATAAAATCTCAATATCCCTGACAGTCGCAGGCACTTTATTGCTCCACCTGGAAGTTGCCTTGGCAACAGCATCCAATTCGGCATCTTTTTGCGAGGGTGAATCAATGGTATATGTTTCCTCCAGATTCCAGGATTTACTTATTCGCACCTTTATTTCATATTTTCCCAGACCCGACTTCTCGCTTAACTCTTTACTAAGTGCGTCTGCTGTTTTCTCGACATCGTCCACAGTCTTTTTACCGGCATCAGTCCAATCCTGGTTAAATTTCTCCCCCTTCTTTAATTCTCTTGCCTTTGTAACCTGTACAGCCGTACCCCACTTTTTAAATGCCTGATTCATAGCCTCTGTTTTGGCTTTCGCTTCCGTGGTTGTCTCAATTAAAAATGTATCAAACTGGTAATCGGGGGATTTCCGTATCATTACCTCTACTGCATATCTGTTGGCTTTTTGAAACTCTCCCATACCTTTTACCTCCGGTTTTTAGCTGCGTTTAATGTCCGCCGACATATTAAGCGCCCTGTTTCCAATGGACAGTTCATTTGTACACGCTAAGTGTCAGTCTCCTGACTACATGAGAAACGTGGTGACTGACACCGTTGCGCCTACCAGCCGCTATTGTTTGATGAATATATGCCCCTCACTAGTAGTAAGTTTATTGCCGTTAACTGTAAAAGAGCCAAAACCATTATATCCGGAATCCCAATTTACAGTGCCTGAACTGCGATTGACCGTGTATGTTCCGGAGTATGTTCCCCCAAGGGCCTCCAAATTAACTCTCGAAGCGGTAAAGGTTAGGGTATAAGTTAAGGTGCCGAAATAAGGTACCGATTCCGTACACTTCCATGTGGTTCCCGCGAGGCTGATGCCGCCAGTTCCGCCGCCGCCGCTGTTGTCATCGCACGCCGCCATTGAAAACCCGATTACCACCAAAAGGGCGATAATCCCGAATGTTTTTGATACGTTTTTCATAAATTAACCTCTCTTCTTATATAATTTTTTATCCGGCAACGCCGGGTTCTACCCCATTCCCTATTCCCCACTCCCTCTCTCATTTGCCTTTTATCTCCACCAATACCGAACTGGAAACCAGATTGTTCTTGTCGTCATAGGTTACAGTTTTTACAGTACCGATATTGTACGCATACCACGAAACCATCTGGTAATCGGGGGATTTCTGTATCATTACCTCTACTGCATATCTGTTGGCTTTTTGAAACTCTCCCATACCTTTACCCTCCTGTGGCGGCCTTTACCGCGTCTTTCATGTCATCGGGGACATATTCCAGCGCATAGCCGCTTTCTTGCACGGCGGCAATGCAGACGGCCTTGGTCTTCAGTCCCTCGGGGACGTTACTCAGCTCTCTGTAGTTTTCCTGCACTGCGACAAGGCAGACGGCCTCGATCTTTGCCGTGTCTTTCATGTCCCTTGGCAGGTACTGTATCGCATCACAGGTTTGCGTCACCGCCTCGAGGCAAAGGGCTTCGGTCTTCAGCTCTTCGGGGACGTGTTCAAGTGCCGCACCATTTTGCCGCACTGCGGCAAGGCAGAGAGCCTCGGTAATCAGCTCTTCGGGAACGTAAAACAGCGACCAGCCGTCTTGCTGTAGGACGGCAAGCCAGACGGCTTCGGTCTTCAACTCTTCGGGAACCCATTGCAACAAATTGGCGTCTTGCTGAACGGCGGCAACGCAGATGGCCTCGGTCTTCTGCTCCTCGGGGATGTATCCCGCAAACAAATTGGCGTCTTGCTGAACGGCGGCAAGGTAGATGGCCTCAGTCTTCAGCGCCTTGGGGACGTAATCCAGCGCCCAGCCGTTTTGCTGCACGGCGGCAAGGTAGACGGCCTCACTCTTCAGCGCCTCGGGGACGTATTCCAGCGCACCGCTCTCTTGTCGCACAGCCGCAAGGTAGATGGCCTCACTCCTCAGCGCCTCGGGGACATCTGACAGCGCCCAGCCGTTTTGCTGTACGGCGGCAAGGCAGACGGCCTCAGTCCTCAGCGCCTCGGGGACGTATTCCAGCGCACTGCCGTTTGTCTGAACTGCGGCAAGGCAAAGGGCCTCGGTCTTAATCGCCTCGGGGACTAATTTAAGCGCACTGCCGTCTTGCTGCACGGCGGCAAGGCAGACGGCCTCGGTCTTCAGCGCCTCGGGAACGTATGTAAGCGCCTGGCTGTTTTGTTGCATTGCGGCAATGCAGAGGACTTCAGTCTTCAGCGCCTCGGGGACGTATTCCAGCGCCCAGCCGTTTGTCTGAACTGCGGCAAGGCAGACAGCCTCGGTCTTCAACGCCTCGGGGACGACTTTAATCGGACCGCCCCAGTCGCGGTATTGCTGAACTGCGACAAGGCAAAGGGCCTCGGTCTTCAGCGCGTCGGGGACGTACTCAAGCGCGTAGCCGTTTGCCTGAACTGCGGCAAGGCAGACGGCTTCAGTCTTCTTCGACTCGGGGAGGTATTTAAGCGCACCGCCCCAGGCGCCGTCTTGCTGCACTGCGGCAAGGCAGACGGCCTCGGTCATCAGCGCTTCGGGGACATATCGCAGCGCCTTGAAGTCTTGCTTCACAGCGGAAAGGCAGACGGCTTCGGTTTTTTCCCCATCAGAAAGATGCCGCAGCTTTAACCCTTCGGGAAGATTCCGTATTATCATACTTTCATAGTACCCAGGGGAATCTAAAAGCCTGTATTCATCTGCGTTTCTGGAACCAGAAAAGTGATAGCTCATAAAAGTACTAGCCCATGCCTTTTCTTCTTCATTTAATTCCATATCTTTCCTGCCTTCGGTTCTTAGCCTTTAAATTAGGGAATAGGGGTTGCAGATTTCTGACTACAACCCCGTTCCCCTGAAGGTACACCTCTGCGGCTAATTAAAAGCGGAGACCCCAGTTAGACATAGCTTCCTGCGTCTTTGGTCCAACTATACCGTCAACCACAAGCCCCCCATGCATCCTCTGGAATGACTTGACCATAGCCTCTGTCAGCGGGCCGAAAATACCATCAATTGCAAGTTCCTTCCCATCGCCGTTAAACTCCCTGGAATTGGGAAATAAGGGGCAGGAACCTCTCATATGACCCCTACCCAGTTCATTAAGCCAGGCTTGTAGTTTTTTTACATTATCGCCCTTTGAATTCCTCTTAAGTGTAGCAACTGCCATTTTTTTCCTCCGCGTTTAACGTCCGCCGACATATTAATCGCCCTGCTGTCCTGTTATCCAACGGATAGCTCAGGACAGTTTACGGGCAACGCCCTGCTTCCTGGGGTTGTCCGAAAAGAATTCTTTACCACGGCATAGAACCGAAGGTAGGGCACGGAATTTCACGGAGGAAAAGAAGGTTTTCATATCAAAACTCCGTGTTCCTCCAAGCTGTCCAACGGACAGCAGCACTCTGTGGTTAATTCTTACTTATTGGACACCTCCTTCAGATAGTAGGGCGGTTTTCCCCAGATTACTTACTGGCGTGCATTTGCCATGGCCTGCGCCAGTACGCGGAAAAGATCATTGGAGTGTGGGTGGTTTTTTTCCAGGCACTTAAAAACCTTATCTGGATTGTCAAAATTACAGCGCTTCTGGATGAAATCCCAGTGGCTGTCCGGGCCTGAACCGTAGTCCGCTCCGGTTGCGCTCGCCCTCGAATCTATACCCCTCAAAAGTTTTTCGTAGACCCCCTTCGGATTATCATGCTTTTCAATAGCCTTCCAGACATCACCAGGAGTGTGGAACGCACATACCCTCTGCATCCGATCCCGATACTCACGCTTTTCTTGTTCAGTCATTTCTTTCCTACCTTTGGTTCTTAACCGCGTTTAACGTCCGCCGACATATTATTAATCGCCCTGCTGTCCAACGGACAGCTTGCGGGCGGTTTTCCCCAGATTACTTACTGGCGTCTATTTGCCATGGTCTGCGCCAGTACGCGGAAAAGATCATTGGAGTGTGGGTGGTTTTTTTCCAGGCACTTAAAAACCTTATCTGGATTGTCAAAATTACAGCGCTTCTGGATGAAATCCCAGTGTTGCTCCGTGGTTGAACCGTAGTCCGCTCCGTTTACGTCCATCCTCGAATCTATACCCCTCAAAAGTTTCTTGTAGACTCCCTCCTCATAATCATGCTTTTCAATAGCCTTCCAGACATCACCAGGAGTGTGGAACGCACATACCCTCTGCATCCGATCCTGATACGCCCGCTTTTCTTGTTCAGTCATTTCTTTCCTCCGCGTTTAACGTCCGCCGACATATTATTAATCGCCCATACGGGCGGTTTTTATAATTTTCTCCGGCAACGCCGGGTTTTTCCCAAATTGTTTTTATCTTTCTTTCATGTTACATTTACCCGGAAATTGTATTTGTGCCTTCGGCGTTCAAGCATTGAGTTACGCGGGAAGAAATAATCCATGCCGTTCGGACTAGAATTCGCGCCGGTCTGCTGGGAGGCCACGGCAATAAATACGGTTTTATTGGTTTCAACCGGGCAGGTAACCCGATTGAAGTTTTCTATAACCCCATTGACGATGACGCGATAAAGGTTTTTCACGCAATGGACTGCCGAAACGGCATAATTGCTCAAATTGAGCCTTAGGAGAAATTGATGGAATACAAAGACTTGACGAATGAAGAATACGACGCTCTTGATGAAGAACTGACCCGTACCGTTCCCAAACTTGGTCCTGACGAAACCGATTGGCTTAGACAGCGGGAGTTGCGTCTTCTGGGGCTGTCGAATATGACTGTCAATTACCTTTTTACCAAGGCAGCGGCTGACCACAAAACCCCCGTCCAAATCATTGACGAACTGGTACGGGAACGGATTGCCTCTGCCAGTTAATTCCCTATTCCCCATTCCCTGCTCCCCATACCCAACTTCCATCTTTTACTTGCCTTTTACTTCCACCAATACCGAACTGGAAGCCAGCCTGTCCTTGTCGTCATAAGTTTCAGTTTTTACAGTACCGATATTGTACGCATACCACGAAACCATTGTCTGAGTTGTGGTAATGAACATGGCGGTGGTGGTACTTTTTTGACTGATTTTGTAGCACTTGAATGTCCCTGCCGGAACTTTTACATCTTCAATGGCCACGCATTTTCCCTCGGTCTTTACCACGGTGTTCATATTCATAACGCCAAGGTTTATTGCAATGGTTACCTCGGAAGCCTTTAGCGACTGACCGGGCTGCAGGTTGTTTGGCAGTTCCATCGGCGTGCCTTTTACTTCCATCTTTAAGGCGCCCTGCTCCCTGACTTGTGCCGGAATCATCTGGTTAATATCCATGATCAAAACGCCGTCTTTTATTACCATCTTGAAGGTCAATTCACCGGATAAACCCTTGGGGGGGTTGCGGTTTTTATCCAGAGTGGCCATCCCGTAGGTGATGGTCATATTTTTTCCCGAGCCTTCAACATCCTTGATGGTGTGCACTGCATAGCCCTCGGTATTTCCTTTGGCATCAATCTGCGCATAGGTCAGCGCTATTCCAGCCTTTGTGGGGAAAAAAATGTTTTTTGCATTTGACCCTGTGTCAATGGTGATAACAGACGTTTTTATGCCGCCGTTTGTGTCGTTATTATCGGTGGAGGTCTCCGCGGCAGGTGTCGAACCAAACACATCTTTGTTTGTGATTTTTTGTTGTATCTCCTCAAGTTTTTTTTGTATACCGCCCAAATCCAAACCTTCCTTGCTTGTGACTTTTTGTTGTATCTCCTCAAGTTTTTTTTGTATACCGCCCAAATCCAAACCTTCCTTGCTTGTGACTTTTTGTTGTATCTCCGCAAGTTTTTGTTGGATACTACCGGAATCCAAACCTGAAGCCACCTCATTTAAAAAATCTTTCAAACCCATATCAATCTTCCTTATTACCTGAACGTAACGCCAAACTGGGCGGCTAACTTTTTCGCCTCGGCATTCCAGCCTTGTAACTGCTTTATTCTGGTAGGGTGGGACGGGTGGGTGCTGAGCCATTCCGGGCCGCTGCCGCCGGCCATAGCACTCATCCGTTCCCAGAAGGGAACCGCCGCGTCCGGGTTATAGCCGGCAATGGACATGAGGTATAGGCCGTATTGATCCGCCTCGCTTTCGTTACTGCGGCTGAACGGCAGGGTACCGATAAACGTGGAGCCAAGAATGTACGCGAGTTGCACGAGTGTTTGGCCGTCCTCAGAAAGGCCTGCCGCCTGCGCTCCCACCATAACCGCGACCTGGCCAACCTGTTGAAGTATACCGGCACTCATATTCTGTTGACCGTGGTTGAGCAAGGCGTGGGAAAGCTCATGACCCAGCACAACCGCAAGTCCCTCTTCCGTCTTTGTTACAGGCAGAATCCCGGTGTAAACCACAATCTTCCCCCCGGGCATACACCACGCGTTTACCTGATCGTCCTGAACCAATTTGTATTCCCACCTGTAATCGTCCAGGTAGTGTTCCTGGCCCTTGGATGCAAGCCATCTCTGGGAGGCGTTGGCAAGCCTTTTCCCGACCCTTTCCACCATTGCCGCATCGTCGGTACCTGTGATAACTGTGTGTTCCCTTAGGAACTCGTCGTACTCGGCAAAGGCAAGAGGTAAAAGCTGGTTGTTGTGTATAAGAGCCATCGTGCTTTTTCCCGTCAGGGGGTTTGTGACACAGCCGACAATCAAAAGGACTATTCCCAAAAGAACTACGAACGTTCTTCCGTTGATTCGCCTTTCTTTGTTTTTCTTCATGATAAATTTCTCCTTATCAGGCTTTTATGAGGAAAATTGTAACAACACTTATACAAAAAAGGGAGATGCCAGATGGCTCTATTTTTGATACCACATGGCTCATTTTTTTGCGCCACATGGCTCTTTTTTTGCGCCTATTGGCTCATTTCAAATTCTCAGGCACAATCAGGCCGCGGCTCACGGCGTAGATCGCAAATTTCATTATGTTATCAAATTCAGTTTTTTCAAGAATCGCGGATATAATTCTTTTAACCACCGCTTCTGACAATCCCAATTCATTGATTATTTCGGTTCTTGATTTTCCCTTGCATACCAGACGGATTACGGCAATCTCCTTTTCGTTAAATTGCGCGTCAAGGGACAAATGATTTTCCGGGCCGGGATAAACGCCGTTCCCTATCATTGTATTGCGGATTACATAAAATAAATGTTCATAGCCTGAATTTTTGTAAACGTAACTTTGCGCTCCGGCTTTTCTGGCTTCTTCAATAAAAGTTATTTCTGAAAAGCCGGTCATTATCACTATTTTTATGTTTGGAAATTCAGTGCGTATTTGCGCCGTATAGGTTATGCCTGATGTGTTGTCTTTTGTTACTACATCCATAAGCACGAGGTCGGGCTGCAACTGCCGGCACAGTTCCGGCGTTTTTGCGGCATCGTCCGTTGTCCCCGCGACCTCCATGTCGCTCTGTCCGCCGATAACGCGTTCCAACGATTCGCGCAGCATGGTCTGGTCTTCCACAATAAGAATTTTAATCATGCCCTGTCTCCTTTATCGCTTCCATGATTTTTTCAGTGTTTCCTTCGAGCATCAAAGCATAGAGCCGAAAATACAGTTCCCGCAATGCAGGTGTCAGGGATGCCTCCCCCAATTCGCCGATTGCCGCTTCTGCTATTTCTGTTTCCCCGGCAATCAATGCCTTCTTCAGCCTTGGCAAAAGATCATCCAGTATTTTATTTTCTGTACCCTGCCCATTGCCCGCTGTCTTTTGTGCCCGCCATTTTTGCAAAGCCTCGCAAAAAGCGGGAAGGGCTTCCCGTATTTTGCGCGTGTCCTCTTTCCGTCCTGCTTCGGCCAACAAGGCCGCCTGTTCCTGCAATGCGGATGACAATTCCTGAGTATTGAGTGATTTTATCAGTGCAGTAAATCTTTCATAATACGCTGTGTCAAACTTTGACTGCCAGTCAGCTTCAGGCACATTGGTAAAAGATACGAGGTAGTGGTTCAGTATATCAAGCCGCTGTGCTTCAATTTCAAGAGAGAGGGGGACCGGGGAATGGGGAGTAGGGTCGTTGCCCGTCACCAATGCTTTAGGAAATTTATTTATAATTTCGTCTAACGCTTTGGGGTTTATCGGTTTTGAAAGATAATCCTGAAAGCCATTTTCCAGATAGAATTCTTTCATTCCACGCAAGGCGTTAGCTGTCAGCGCTATAATGGGAGTATGGGCATAGCCTTCAATTTTACGAATAGCCGCAACGGTTTCAACGCCATCCATTTCGGGCATCATGTGATCCATGAATATTAGATCGTAGTTATGGCTCTTAGCTAATTCAATGGCTTCCCGCCCGGAAGCGGCGATGTCTACTTGCAGGCCGTAGGGAGCAAGCAAACCCTGCGCTACAAGGAGGTTTGCCGGTAAATCGTCCACAATCAACACTTGAACGTGGGGTAACCATGAAGGTGTAATATTTTTTTCTTCGCCTTCTGACACATAACGGAAATTGCGCAAGGCTTCGGCGGTTTCTTCGCCGATGACGGCGGTGTCATCAATGCCTTGTATAATCTCCGCCGTAAAGACCGAGCCAGAGCCGTATTCGCTTTCTACGCTGATACTGCCGCCCATCATTTCCACGAGGTTTTTTGTAATTGCAAGCCCCAGGCCGGTTCCTTCGATTTTCCGGTTTGCCTTGGTATCAAGCTGCGTGTAGCTGATAAAAAGTTTTCTTATGTCTTCGGCGCGTATGCCTATGCCGGTATCCTGCACGGTAAAAACCAGCCTGACCTTTCCGGCAGAGTGGGCAGACCATACTATGCTCAGGGTTACATTCCCTTCATCGGTATACTTAATCGCGTTTGAAAGCAGATTGTTCAACACCTCTTTGACCCGTAATTCATCGCCTATAAGTTTCGCCGGAAAATCCCCATTGATTTTCAGAACAAAGTTAATGGGTTTGGAACCGAGCCGTACCATGTTGAGGTTAACCGTACTGCTGATAAAAGGCGCGGTCTCGTATTCAGCCGGAACAAGTTCAAAACTTCCGGCTTCGATTTTGGAAATGTCCAGAATGTCGTTGATGATCCCTAAAAGCGAAGCGCCTGACTGGTGTATCTGAACTATATTTTCCCTGCTGGAGTCAGAAAGCCTGTCGGCTTGAAAGCCTTGCAGTTCAATCTCAGACAGACCGATCACCGCGTTCAAAGGGGTTCTGATCTCATGGCTCATTGTTGCAAGGAACTGGCTTTTGGCCCGGTTTGCCTGAATGGCTATTTCGGTTTGCTTTTCCAATTCTACCGTTCGCTCATGTACCGCCATTTCCAGCATAGTGTTGGATTTCTCCAGCTGCTCGTACATTCCGCTGAACCTCTGTGACAAGGTAAAAACCATCCCGATGTAAACCACAAATACACTGTATGGGAAAAGAGAGATGGAGTCGCTGTAAAATAAAATGTGCAGAATATCAAAAAGCCCGCATAAGTAGCATATCACCATGCCAACCAGAATATTGCCAATGGGCAAAGCCTGGACTTCGCCAATATCGCTTCCCCAAAATTTCTTCCTTTCCATATTCCAAATATGGAAATATAAAACTTCGTAAACGAGAAGGTAAGTGACATAAATCATGGTAATTACATCCCATACTTTTATGACTTCTTCACCGTATTGGACGCAAAATAATATTTGGGTCAGGCAAAGCAAAAAGCTGCACGCCAGATAGCCCTGGCTTATTCTTGTAGTTTTCCCTCTCCCCAAAGCTTCGAAAAACATTCCAAATAAGGGAATTGACAGCATCATGGAACCGTATTCCATGCGTGTGGAAATATCGGAATTGGGAATCAGGGAATTAATCACCCGCAGTATGCTGATATTATAAATACAAAGAAGGATCGAAAAGATACCAAAGTAGAGGTTAAAAACTTCCGTCTTCTTTTTGACAGAAAAAAACAGCATCAGATAATAGATGCCTGTAAAGGCGAAGAAACCGCACAGGAATATACGCAGGAAATCGTTCCGCCCCTCCTCAATGATCCTATAGTCTTCTATATATATGGGCGCTGTAGAATAGTACGGTCCCGTGCCCCGGTAGGTGGGATCCCCCAGGATCCGCAGGGCAAGGATGTTGGTTCCGGGACGGACAAAGGCGCCATCAAACGGGAAATACACATCCCTCCACGTTCGCCTTTCCCTGATTCGCCCTGTTTCGTCCAGGTGCATCTGCGAAAGGATCAATATTCCGTTAAAATAGACTTCCCAATTCTCGCCTATGCCGGCAAAGAAAATCCCAGGGACTACTGAAGTAATTCTTCCATCAAGAAACGCCATGGCCGCGCTGTCCATTTCCAGCAGGAAAATAATTGTAAATTCCTCCGCATCTTTTCCCCCTGGCGAGAGGTAACTGCGTTTTGGGATGTCCAGCCCGGAATCATTGATACGCCTTGATGGGCCCTCAAAGCGCTTCCATCCATCGGCCTCATCAGGAATCTTCAGCAAATCGGCAGGATCAAAACCCCTTCTGGCAAAAGAGGGACATTCCCTCAGGTTGGTGTAGAGAGGACTGTTCCCGCCACGCTTGACTTTATTTTGTTCATTCCATGCATAAAACACCACAATAAGCATTGCCGCTGTGTAAAAAATGGAGATAATGTATCTGGAAAGATTTTGTTTACGCATAATAATTTTTTTACACGCCAGACCTCATAAATTCGTCTACCAGCGATAAACCATGCTTTATAACACCGCCGTTTCCAAAGCTACTTCCATCATTCTGGTAAAAGCAGTCTGGCGCTCTTCCGCGCTGGTTACTTCGTGGCTTATAAGGTGGTCCGAAATTGTCAGGAGGGAAAGACATTCCCGCCTGTATTTGGCCGCCAGAGTGTACAACTCCGAGGTTTCCATTTCTATTGCCATAACACCGAACTTCGCCCAGAGCTTCCATTCATCCGGGTCTTCCGAGTAAAACATATCCGTGGAAATCACCGGGCCGACCGCCACCTGCCAGCCTTTTCCAACAGCTGTATCGTAGGCCTTTCTTACCAGCGAAAAAGTCGCCGACGGCGCAAAGTCCCGTCCGCCGAATCGGATGCGGTTGGCTCCCGAATCGGTACAGGCGGTCATGGCGATTACCAGGTCGCGCAGTTTCAGGTTTTCCTGAATAGAGCCTGCGGTACCGATCCTTATGGCCCGCTTGACGCCGTAGTCCCTGAAAAGCTCGTTTACGTAAATCGAGATGGAAGGAATGCCCATCCCCGTACCCTGCACTGAAACCTGGTTGCCCTTGTAAAATCCGGTAAATCCCAGTATGCCCCGGACATCCGTGTACAGTTTGGCATTCTCCAAAAAATTCTCCGCGATAAACTTAGCCCGCAGGGGATCCCCTGGAAGCAGAATGACTTCGGCTATTTCTCCGGCTTTCGCCGCTATATGAATGGACATGACGCACCTCCTGATTTTTGAAGTATACCAGTTTTCTGCAAACAAATAAACACCCGACTTGTTTTAAATTCTGCATTCCATTATTCTGATTCAAATGAGTGTGCAAAACGAAGCCGCGGCAGCTTTAATCCGCGGGGCGGAACAGGTAATAAAAGGAAAAAGGGAATTTCTTGAGCTGCTTACAGCCGGAATACTGGCAAGCGGGCATGTGCTTTTGGAGGACAATCCGGGGCTCGGCAAAACCACGGTGGCGAAAACTTTTGCCGCCCTTATCGCAGGCCCGGACGGCAACCCCCTGTGCTTCAAGCGGATTCAGTTCACCCCGGACTTGCTTCCGTACGACATTACAGGAGTTGATGTATTCGATCCTGAAACCCGTTCTTTTCGTTTTATGCCCGGCCCCGTGCTTGCGAATATCGTTTTGGCGGATGAAATAAACCGAACCACTCCCAAGGTACAATCCGCGCTGTTGGAAGTAATGGCCGAGCGGCAGGTTACCGTCGGCTCTGCGGTTCACAAGCCGCCAGAGCCTTTCTTTGTTATCGCTACCGAAAACCCAATCGAGAGCGAAGGGACTTTTCCCCTGCCGGCGGCGCAGCTTGACAGGTTCATGATGCGCCTTTCTCTGGGCTATCCGGACAGGGAGTCGGAGCTTTCCATTTTAGACGAAAACCCGGCGGTGAAAGCCCTTGCCGAGCTAAAGCCGGTTTTGACTGAGGCGGAGTTTCTTTCTGCCCGCTCTGCCGCTTCGGAAGTGTACTGCCATCAAAGCCTGAAAGAGGCGGTGGCGGACATTGTAAGGGAAACCCGCAGCCACCGGAGCTTTGCGCTTGGCGCTTCTCCCAGGGCGGCTTTGCAATTTCTTGGGGCTGTCAAAGCCCTGGCTTTAGTGCGGGGCAGAGAATTCGTTATTGATGAAGATCTCCTGGTTTTGGCCGCCCCTGTTTTGAGCCACCGCGTAAGGCTTCGGGACGCAAGGGCCCAGGGGGACACGCTCATCAGGGAAATTTGCCTTGCTGAGATCAATGGAATTAAATCCTAAAAAAGCAGGCTTTTCCGTATTGGCCGTCTTCCTGCCACGGCCCCGGAGCCTGGGTTCCTTTGTCATTTTGCTGACACTTCTGTCATTCATGGCAGGCCGAATCAGAGGCGAGCCCGCGCTGATTTTGCTGGGAACGATTTTTCTTGTCATCCTGGCCTATTGCTTCGCCGCTGTCCTTTTTTCAGGCATCCTTAACCGCCGCAAGGCTCTGTCCCTTTCAATGGTAATCGCTTCCAAAAGCGTGCCTGTCGGCGTGGAAGGAGAACTCGCCATCGCGTTCGGCGCGGCCTCGGGCAAAAAACGCTTTTGGAACATCCCCGCCGTGCTCATCCGCTGTGAGCTTTGCCTTGAAACCAAAGATGGCCGTGTTATACGCCATTTCGTAAATCCTGCTGTCGAAAACTTCAGCAGTTTTCCTGTGAAGGAAAGGGGCGCTTATTCAAGCAAACGCGACAGGCTTGTCATCTTTGACGCACCGGGCTTTTTCTCCCTTGGTTTTTCAATTTACCAAAACGAGAACCCGCGCCTTCTGGCGCTTCCGAATCCGGCTGAAGAAGCCATTCCGCTTTTTTTAAAATCCGGCGGGACGGAAGTGCGCAACGAACCCCATTACCGCAAGAGCAATGAACTGATAAACCACCGGCCCTACGTTCCGGGCGATGACCCACGGCGCATTAACTGGAAGCTATACAGCCATGTCGCGTCAGGTGAGCTTTTTGTGCGCGAGGGCGAAAGCGAGCCGCCGCCCTGTTCCCGCCTCCTCATTCTGATTGACACCGAGGCCGACAGCTCCCTCTACTCCCCTGAAGAAGGACGCCGGGCGGTAGACCTGTTATGTGAAAGCGCTTTGGCGTCAGCGATGGTATTTTCTTCCAGGGGAATGGACGTGCTTATCGGCTATACCGGCGGCGGGATCACAGGCGGCAGTGAGGAGAGCGCTCCCCTGGATTCAAGCCAGCTCGCCGAAGCGTTGGCCTGGCCCGCAGCGATTAACTGGCCTGCTTCTTCCGGCGAGCTCCCCCAGGCGCCCGGCGAAACAGGCGTCCTTGTCCTCGCCCTTCCCCGTAACGTTTCCGGCGATGCATCTGCTTCCCAATCCGCTTTGAACAAGTTTCTTAACAAGCGGCAACAGGAAACGAACCTTGTTTTTGTTTACAGCGCGGAGGGCAGAAAAGCGGCTGAAATAGAACAAGAGGCCTCTCGCTGCATCAGTTTCTATTCCGGCAAATCAGGCGTACACGCTACTGGGGTAATAAAATGATCGGCGTAACTGCGAATCGCAAGACCCATTCTGCGGCTTTAGTCCTGCGGACCCTGGCGCTTCTGGTTTTTATTTACCAGATTAGGCTTCTTGCGACAGACCTGGCGGACACTCCGTTTTTTATTGCGTCTCTGCTCGGGGCCCTGGCGGTCGCGTTTTTTCTAAACCGGGAAAAAGTTTTCGGCTATTCAATTCGCCCTTTCCAGGCCGTCATTGTCATTGCCCTTATCCCCTGGGCAGTCAGGTTTTTCATTGCCCTGCCCCGCTGGTTTGCCCCCGGCGTTTCAGGCCCGGCGGTAATACTTGACTCCCTGCTTTTAAATCTGGATCGCAATTATTTTTCAACGCTTCTTCCATTTTATTGGGTTGCCTTCACCACCTATTTTTCCGGCAGAAGCAGGCATTTTCTCAGGGCGGACATAATTGCCGCCGACACCTTTTTTCTGGTTCTCTTCAGCATCGTGTCCCCCTTTTCAATAGAAGCTTACCGCTGGCCTGTTTTAATGATCGGGCTTTTTGCCCTTGCGTTCTTTCTTCAAATACTTGCTTTTGTTTTTTCCACACCGCCGGAATTCAAGCTGCGAAAAAAGGAAGGAGCCGTTGCGACTATAGTGCTATTTCTATTTGTGTTTATTGGCGGAGCGCTTTTTGTCCGGCCTTTTCAGGAAAAGGCGGTGGACAGGGGGGGCGGCCTTCTGGAGCCAAAGCTCTTTCGTTTTGATTTTTCCCAGGTCATCAGGCTGGAAAGCGAAATCAGCGTAAACGACGATCTGATACTGATTGTCAAAAAAGACCCTTATGATTCCCATATTCTGTTGCGCCGTTATACCCTGTCCGCTTACAGTCCCAGGCAGGGCTTCTTCCGGCTTGGCGACGTGGACGAAGCAGCCCATCCCCAAAATCTGCCGAACCGCCGCACTTTATTGAAAACCGAAGAAATTAATGATTTCCGCGTAAGCGAGCAGGACTATTATATAGTAAACTTTGACTCTTCCGCTTTTATCGGGATGAATATGCCTGTGGAAATAATCCCCTTTGAAACCTGGAATGCTTCTTCTTTCAATTCTGCCTATTCCGTCATCAGCCATACCAGCGAAGCTTTTCCTTACGAGCTTATACGCTCTGTGCGCGGCAACGACTGGTCGGAAAGCCTTGGCTTAAAACCTGAAGAGTACACCCTCTACACCGAATACGGCGGCGATGAGACGATAGCTGCCTTCGCCAGGGAAATAATTGCCAGCTCGGTGTCGAGGTTTTCGGGAAGGAGAGAGGAGTCCCCTCCATATTGGGAACAGGTTGAGATGATTTACAACAGGCTCAAATTCGGCGAATACCGTTACAGCCTCAAGCCCGGAATAGCCGCCGACGGGGATCAGCTCAAGCATTTTCTTTTTAATTCCAAAAAGGGCTACTGCTCCTACTACGCCTTTGCTTTTACGCTGATGCTCCGTTCTTTGGGAATTCCCTGCCGGGTTGCCGCCGGTTTTTTTGTCGACCCCTCAACCGAGGCCTTTGACTATTATCCTGTCAGGGCGGACATGGCCCACGCCTGGGCGGAAGTGTGGTTCCCCGGATACGGCTGGATTGAATATGACCCAACTTCGGAAAACTTGGCGGAAGGAGAGGAGTTCCGTTTTTCAAGCGGGACGCCTCCTGAGCTTTTTGAGCGGCTGATGAAAGAGATACTGGACAACCGCATGCGCCTGAAGGCAAAAGAGGGAGAAGAAACTGAAAGCGAAAAAGGAGATTGGGCTTCTCTTGGCAGGGACGCATTAAATTTTATAAACAGAAATGGGCCTGTCCTCGCCGCGGCGCTGATTTTGCTTTTGTTCCTGTCCATCCGCTTCGGCTTCTTCTGGCTTTACCTGATTAAAAGGCGGCCCCGAAAAAAAGCGCTCTGCCTCTGGGCCCACGCAAAACGTCGCATGGCCCTTGCCGGCTTTAAAAAACCCAATGCCTCCGGCATTGCCGAGTGGGCAAAAGCCGAAGACAGCGTTTGCGGCGGGCTTTACCCGCTTTACTTGGATTCAGCCGCAGCCCGCTTCGCTCCCGGTTTTACTTTTGACGACAGCAAAAAAATGGAAGTGCGCTACCGCCTTTTCAATGACGAATACAAAAAGGCCGTTATGTTTTGGCGGCGGCTCCTGGCTTGCCTCTTGCCGCCTTTGGCGCTGGCCTTGGGGCAAACGAAACGTCGGCCCCCGTCTGCCACAAAAACTATAAGCGCTGTTTTCATCGTCGTTTTTATTTTCCTGTTCCGCATGGATACCATGGCTCAGACCGATTCGGATTCCCCGTTATTGGACAGAAGTTCTGATTTTATTTTTAACAGCGCGATGGCCGCTCAGATGGCGGAGAATTGGGAACGGGCCATAGAGCTTTTTAACGAAGGGGCAAAATTCTATCCTCACGATTATCGCTTCCCCTGGTCGCTTGGGAACCTCTACTATTACCGCAGGCTTTACCATCTGGCATGGGACGAGTACCGCCGGGCTGAAAAAATAATCCCCTGGGAAACGGATTTGCTTTTAAAGCTTGCAAATACCGCAGGCTACCTTAACAGAAACGAAATTTCCGCTTCTTATTACGAGCGCCTCCTGGCCCTTGATCCTGATAACAGGGAAGCCGTGAGCAGCCTTGCGTGGATGTACTTTAAGCTCCACCGTCTTCAGGAGGGGGAACGGCTCTTGCTGGACGCGATGGATTACCTGGGCGAAGATATGGATTTCGCCATGACTCTGGGAACCATTTACACAGGGATGTTCCGTTATGCGGAATCCAAAGACGCATACCAAAGAGCCATACAGTGGGCGGAAGCTTCTGGCGACCGGCTTTTCGCGGCTTTATCCTATTACAACCTCTCCATTCTTGAGACCAGATTTTACCGGTTCGCCCTGGCCTTCGATTGCACCAATGCCTCCCTTGAGGCGCTGGATCGCGCTTCCGGCAGGCTCGCAAGGGGCGAGCTGTACCTTGCGCGGCTGGAATTATCCCGCGCCCTTGCCGATTACCAGGAAGCTTACCAAACGGACAGCTCCCCGCTTTCAAAACTGAACCTTGCCGAGGCGTTTCAGGTCGGCGGGCGTTTGCCCGAAGCCGCCGCTTACGCAAGCGACTGCCTGAAGGCGGGCGACGATTCCTGGATGATGTATTACGGCATCGACCCTGTCCGTTACAAGCGGGACATTCATGAAATTCTGAAAGATACCTATAAAGGGCTTTTAAGGGCCGAGGCTTTTTCATGTCCGGGCAGTTTAAAAGAAAAAGTGCAGAGCCTGTTCCGTAAGATCTCATATCGATTTCGTTTGGCCGTGCACACGCATTTATTTCACAAATACTGTCTTCTTTCGGCTGACGCCTTTGACTGGCCCGAAGGTGCTTCTGACCAAAATGACGATTCCAGGGTGGAACAGTTGATGCAGTATTACAATGCTTTTGAAAATTACCCCCAACGCGCCCTGACTTATCTACGGCAGGCCAGGAGTTTTGAGGAGCCTCTCATTCCGCTTTCGGTTCCCTCTTATGATTTTGAAGAAGGCAGGCTCTTGAAAAACAAAAAAACCCTCGAGAAGAGCCTTGGCGAATTCGATCCCCTTTGGGAACGTGACATGATTGCCGACGTTTACGCGGAATTGGCTTCGATGGGGAAAAAGGCCGAAAGGCAGGATGCGACGGAAAGGCTCTTTGCCCTAAACCGCGGGGCTTTGCTTCAAAACGGCATTGCCCTTCCGGTTCAACTGCGCGTCAATTCGCCGGGGAACAGCATCAAGGGTATCGAAGGATTTTTTAAAGAGGCCGCCAAATCTGCGGGGCTCGAAACGGCCCGCACCGAATCGCCGCGCTATACCCTTACCCTGGATTCATCAGAGGCAGATGGTCTTGTATCGTGCAAGCTTTACGATAACGGTAGGGGCATTGTGGTTTGGGAGAAAAGTTTAACCCTTCCGGCTGGCCCTTCAGTATCGCAGAAGGCGGAATTTATGAGGGCTTTGAGAGACGGGATTTTTGAGGGATTTTAGAAATGACTGCTAACAAAAGCCGCTTGAAGAACTATTTATTTGTGATATCAATGGATATCTTTTTGCCATTAGACAGGCTCTCAATATCAATCATCAGGTTATTTTCTCTTTCAAAAATTTTGATCGGATCTATCTGAATAAGAGATAAATTCATGGATTCCATTTTTTTATTAAGTTTTTTCTCTATTTTATTTTGATTCTTTTCTAAAAATGAAATCAGGGTCTCTTCAATGTCATTGAGGTAATGGATGTATCTATCAAAATTAAATCGAGCATTTATTGAAGTTCCCATAACACTTATACCCCAACCAGGAGGTGCATAGGCTTCATTGTCAATTTCAATAAGCGTAGTTACATTTTTGTCCCATAAATTTTTTCTATCATTATCGGAAGATTGACCGGGAGAAACCCCTTTTAGTTTCCAGGGTTTTAATACTTTTGGAAAATCTCTATGAAGCAATCGTAATAATTCTATATCATCCCAATGTCCGTGCTTGTCTATTTTTATGAAATAGCAATTTTTTTTATAAATAAAAGCATATAGTATGTCCTCTGTTCCTTCAATTAATAAAGGGTTTTTCTTAATTTGTTTTGTTCCTAAATGAAAATGAACTATACCAAGTATAAACAGCATTTTATCATTTTTACTGGCATCAATAATTTGTCTACTTAAATAAGGAAAGAGGTTACCGCCGGTTTTGATTACTTTTTCCAATAAATCTAAACCTTCCTGATATATATCCGGACAAGTAAAATCTTTGCACTTGTGAATAGTTCTGCGAACAGGTTCCGGTATTCTTTTCAAAAAATTTGAAAAATCAAGAACAAGGTCATATTCGTAGGCGCTTATTAATTCAGTTTCCTGTATATCGGATTTTTCCGAGGAAATAATATTAGTAACTGACTTCTCCTTTCTTTTTCTCCATTTTTCATATTCTTCAAACTTGAACCCCCGATTTTTTAAATCGTCTATTTCTTCCAGATTAAGCTCTATAAAATCTGAATAAAAATCAGCAGTAATTTCCATTACTCTAAATATATCAATATTTTTGAGTAATTGCTATGATAGCCAGTGATGACTTTTAAAAAAGGATACAAGCAAGGGGCGTCTTTGGTTAGAGGGCATCCTGTTTTTATACGCCTTTTCCAAATTAACGATAGAAAGCGTAAAGGCAAAAATGGCAGGGGAACTCAAGACACGGCACGACAGCGGGAGTTTTATTTGTTATTTTTAGGAAAGGATTGACTGCCCGCTATCGCGGGCTACGGGTCAAGCGCAAGTAAAACTTGGAATGAGATATTGATATGAACTTCAGCCAGTATATTATTTTTGGATTAGAAAAACGGAGTAGCGGAACAAGTAACAGTGAACAGTGAAGAATGTAAACCACTGGTACACGGAGTTTTACGGCCATAGAACCGAAGCTAGGCCTCTTGCCGTCATTAGCAAAAATTCATACAATGCAATCACGGCTAAATTATGGGAAAAACACTGACACAAAAAATTTTCGATACTCATACGGCGGATCAGCCTTTTGAAGGCATCTTTGTACTGCGGCTTGACAGGGTGTTCTGCCATGAGATTACAACTCCGTCCGCGATAGACGATCTGGTTTCAAAAAACCTCGATAGGGTTTTTGATCCGTCAAAAATCAAAGCGGTGATAGATCATGTATCGCCTGCAAAGGATTCGCTAACGGCGCGGCAGGGGAAAACCTTGCGGGACTGGGTCAGGCGACACAATATAAAAGACTTTTTTGACATTGGCAGAAACGGCGTGTGCCACGCGATTTTCCCCGAAAAGGGATTTGTCCGTCCTGGCTTTACGATTATCATGGGTGACAGTCACACCTGTACACATGGGGCGTTCGGCGCTTTCGCCGCAGGTATCGGAACCACAGATCTTGAGGTGGGGATACTGAAGGGCGTCTGCGCATTCGGCAAACCGGAAACCTTGCGTATTAATCTGCTTGGTGAACTGCCGCTTGGCGTTTTCCCGAAAGACGTAATCCTCGCAATCATTTCAAAAATAAGCGTTTCGGGCGCTTCGGGAAAAGTTATGGAATTGCGCGGGCCTGTAATTTCCGGCATGAGCATGGAAGGCAGAATGACAATCTGCAACATGGCAGTCGAGGCGGGAGCTACCAGCGGCGTATGTATGCCGGACATGACTACCGTAAATTATTTGTGGCCGTTCATCGGACCAGATGGCGATAAATCATATTCAACCAAAGAAGAAGCATTGGCGGATTTTTCAAAGTGGACAAGCGATGATGACGCTGAGTATTCGGGCGTTGTCGATATTGACTGCTCAAAACTGGAGCCGCTTGCGACTGTCGGCTACAAGCCGGACGAAGTAAAACCTGTGCGCGAGCTTGCGGGAACAAAAATCGATCAGGTGTACATCGGCTCCTGTACCAACGGCAGAATCGAAGACCTCCGCGCCGCGGTGGACGTACTGCGCGGCAAAAAAATTGCCGACTCGGTACGCGCGATAATTGCGCCCGCTACCACAGACATTTACGCGCAGGCGCTAAAAGAGGGGCTGATACAGACCTTCCTTGACTCAGGCTGTTGCGTAACAAACGCCACTTGCGGCGCGTGCCTTGGAATGTCCAACGGCGTGCTTGCCGAGGGCGAGGTTTGCGCTTCTACCACTAACCGTAATTTTTACGGACGCATGGGCTCCGGCGGCATGGTTCACCTCATGAGTCCCGCGTCGGCTGCGGCGGCGGCTGTCGCTGGCGCGATTACCGCAGAGGAAAAATCATGAAAATATTTGGTGGCGAAGTTTTATTTCTTGATCGAAGCGACATTAACACCGACGAAATTATACCGGCAAAATATTTAACCGAGGACACAAGAATAGCGCTAAAGCCGCATCTTCTGGAAGACTTGAAGCTAAAAGGCTTTAGTCCAACGAAAGATATTGGGGGAAAAGGCGCGGTGCTTGCGCGGGCAAACTTCGGCTGCGGCTCATCAAGGGAACACGCTCCGTGGGCGCTTGAAGTGAACGGCATCAACATCGTAATCGCGGAAAGTTTTGCCCGCATCTTCAGGCAGAATATGTACAACTGCGGCATGATCGCCTGCGAGCTTTCCGCCGCCGACTTGGACGAACTCTTCAAGGAATTCGCCAGCGTAAAAACAACATTAACGGTGGATACAGTCAAAGGCAGTTTAAGTTTCAAGGCATACGGAAAAGAGAAAACAGCATCATTCACTTTGAAAAATTTTGAGAAAGCTTTAGTGGAAGCAGGCGGCTGGGTCGAGTACGCGGCAAAGCATTATTGACATAGGGGACAACGATGGCAGACAAAGGAAAACGGCAAATAAAAGTTTTTGACACAACACTGAGAGACGGAGAGCAGGCTCCCGGCTGCAGCATGAATCTGACCGAAAAGCTTGAGGTCGCAAAGCGTCTTGAAAAGCTTGGAGTAAATATAATCGAAGCGGGCTTTCCCATATCAAGTCCGGGCGATCTTGAATCCGTAAAGGCAATCGCGGGGATCATTACCAACTGCTCTGTAGCGGGACTCTGCCGCAGCAGAGAAAGCGACATTGACGCAGCGAAAGAAGCGCTGATAAAAGCGGCAAGCCCGCGTGTTCATATATTCCTCGCGACCTCGCCCGTACACATGGAGTTCAAACTCAGGATGACGCCGGAGCAGGTGCTGGAACAGGCGGTCTCCTCCGTTAAATACGCAAAAAAATTCTGTAACGACATCGAGTTCTCCGCGGAAGACGCGTTCAGGAGCGATCCCGATTTTGTCTGCAAAGTTTTCGGCGCGGTAATTGAAGCGGGCGCTCTTACGGTAAATTTCCCCGACACTGTCGGTTACGCAATGCCCGCCGAATTCGGCGAGCGTGTCCGCTACATAAAAGAACACACTCCGCACATGGAAAAAGCGGCTTTGTCAGTGCATTGCCACAACGATTTGGGACTGGCTGTGGCGAACAGTATCGCCGCCATTGCGAACGGCGCGGATCAGGTCGAGTGTACGATTAACGGAATCGGCGAAAGGGCGGGAAACGCGTCTCTCGAAGAAGTGGTCATGGGCCTGCGCGTCCGCAGCGACTTTTTTTCCGCCGATACAAGAATCGACAGTACGCAGATATATTCGGCAAGCCGCCTTGTGTCGCAGGTTACCGGGGTTAAGGTTCAGCCGAACAAAGCCATCGTGGGCGACAACGCGTTTGCGCATGAAGCGGGAATTCACCAGCACGGGGTGTTGGCAAAAAGGGAAACCTACGAGATCATGACCCCGCAGTCAATCGGCATTCCGCAAAACCGCATGGTTCTTGGCAAACATTCAGGCCGCCACGCTTTTGAAGAGCGCTTAAAGGACTTAGGCTTGAGCGTCAGCGCGGAAACGTTAGAAAAAATTTTCGCGGACTTCAAAGACCTTGCCGATAAAAAGAAAGTTGTCAGCGACCGCGACATTGAAGCCCTTGTAATGGACAGGGCAGTCTCGGTTCCCGAAACATGGAAGCTGGATCATTGGGCAGTGAACACGGGCTCCGCGTTGGGCGCAGCTGGCGTTATCCGTTTACAGCACAAAGACGGAGAACATAAAAAATTGGTATGCCTTGGCGACGGCCCCATCGACTCAATATTCAAAGCGATAAACCAGATTGTCGGCCAGGAGCCGGAGCTGGAGCTTTATGAAATCGGCGCGGTTACAGGCGGCTCGTCATCTCAGGGCGAAGCGATGGTAAAAATCGCGATGGACGGACGGCGCTGGAACGGGCGCGGCGTTTCCACCGATGTAATTGAAGCTTCGATAATGGCTTACCTTTCCGCGATTAACGCGATGGAATGGGACCTGGCGCAGAGCAAGGAAGATTAGTCTACAACGCTTTCAGTACCGCGTCTCCCATTGCCTTAGTGCCCACAATTTTTTCGCTACTGTTTTCCGTGCTACGGCTTGCGATGTCTCCAGTTCTCAGTCCCTGATCCAGCACATTGTTGACCGCCGTTTCAATAGCAACCGCTTCTTTTTCAAGACCGAAGGAATAGCGGAGCATCATTGCCGCCGAAAGAATTGTAGCAAGCGGATTGGCGATGTCTTTTCCGGCGATGTCCGGCGCTGAACCGTGAATAGGCTCGTACATTCCGGGTCTTGTTCCGCCCTGCACAGGAGCGCCGAGACTCGCCGAGGCAAGCATACCGATTGAACCTGTAAGCACTGACGCCTCATCGGAAAGTATGTCTCCAAAAAGATTTGATGTAACGATAACGTCAAATTGTCCGGGAGCGCGGATCAACTGCATGGCAGCGTTATCAACGTAAAGATAACTTGTCTCTATAGCGGGATAGTCTTTTGAAACCACCGCGGCGACTTCGCGCCAAAAACGGGACGATTCAAGCACGTTTGCCTTGTCCACTACGCAGAGTTTTTTCCGCCGTGCCGCCGCCGCTTCATAGCCGGCGCGGAGTACCCTTTCAATTTCCTCCCACGAATATGTTTCAGTATCAAAAGCCGCGCCGGGACTGTGTCCGTTTGAGGGCTCGTCCAGCCGCCCGCGTCTGCCGAAGTAAAGGCCGCCTGTCAATTCCCTTACAATCAATAAATCGAAAGCGGCTTTTCCCTCGCTGTTGCTCGCGATAAGGACTTCGTCTTTAACAGGGCAAGCCGATTTTAGTTGGGGGAGCAAAGCGGCTGGGCGAAGATTTGCGAAAACGCCAAGCCCGGCGCGAAGACCCAATAACGCTCTTTCAGGACGCAGATGCCCCGGAAGCGTATCCCACTTGGGACCGCCGACCGCGCCCAGAAGAACGGCATCGCACTGCTTCGCAGTCTCAAGCGTCTCCTGGGGAAGCGGCTCTCCTGAGTGATCGATGGCAAGTCCGCCTGCCTCAAGCTCGACATAGTTGAATATATGCCCGTACTTGTCCCCAACCGTGTCAAGGACTTCAAGAGTTGGCGTTATCACTTCCGGCCCGATTCCGTCTCCGGGTATTACAGCAATTGAAAATTTCATTTTATCTCCTCCTGTTTTCAAAAATCTTTTTTCTTTTCTGTCATAAGATCAAACAAAGTGACATCACCATGTATCGTTACCCAGTCATTATGAAAACCTTCCACTGCCTTCTGAAATATCGAAAGTCCGAAGGCATCATCAATTACTTTGGGTACTGCTGTTATGCTGTGCGCCCCCGCGATCAAGGCATCTGCAGTTTGGCGAATATTCTGAAAACTGGCGGCAAGGATTTTTGAAGAAAGCTTGTCCCGGTCAATCACATGGCGCAAAAATTTGATGGTATGTTCCGCGTCAATATCCATATTTTCCATGCGGTTGTAGTAAAGCGCAAGGTAGTCCACTCCCCGCGCAACTGCCATAAGTCCCTGAAACTGTGTATAGATTGAAGTAGCTGTAATGCGGACACCACGGGATTTAAGATGCCCCATTGCTTTCAGGCCCTCGGCTGTAGAGGGAATTTTTATATACACACGGTCGTCAATCTCACGTAGAATGGTTTCCGCGTCTTTCACAATGCCTTCAAAATCAGACGCGATAACCTGAATATGCAAGGATCGTTCAATGCCGATTATTTCCCGAATTTTTTTCATGTGGGGGAAAAAATCTATCTTCCCTTCATTCTTAAGAATGCTGGGGTTGCTGGTTACTCCGGCGATAGGGTATGTATCAATTAACCGGCTGATGGCGCTGATATTTGCCGTATCAAGCATGAATTCTATCATAAACAATCTCCTAAGAGTATTACCGTTCCGACCGCTTACGGTTATGGGCATACTCTTTTCTTGAGAAACAATATAACATAAAAATGAAAAAAGGGGGAAACCGTTATCAAATCTCCCCCAAACTAAAATCGCCCTGTATCTTAAAATGATTTTTATCGCGCCTGACGGTAAGTTCCCGTTCCGGAAAGTGAAGGGGCAAGAGCTCCTTTACCTTATTCGCTACATCTTCGTAGATCTCACGGCGCACATCTTCGTCAACTTTATCCATAGTGACCATTGATACATCAATGAGGTAGCCGCGGCCCAGTTCCGATCCGTAACCGGGTGTAAAGACTGCACCAATATTGAAAAGGCCGTCCGCTTCCGGGTTGGTTGTTTCGCCCCGCGCCGGACGCAAGGGATGCAGGCTGTAACAGCCGCCGTATTTGTCTTCTATAAAGTCATCGACTTCATCGAAGAGCCTTTTCATTCTGTTATCAAATTCCTCCATCTTTGGATGCCACATGCGCTAATTATAAACCGGATGATTATGGGGGACAATAACAAGCGCGTTGTATTTTTCCTGGCATTTGTATAATAATCCAATTATGAAAGCTTTATTCATAGGCGGAACCGGCACTATCAGTACCGCAATATCAAAACGGGTTCTGGAAAAGGGATGGGAGCTCTATCTGCTCAACCGTGGAAACCGGAACAGGGAGCTTGAAGCGGCGGGCAAGGCCGGAAAGCTCATCGAAATTGCCTGCGATATCAGGACAGAGGACGAGACTGCAATATCCGGGAAAATTAAAAAGGCGCTGGCGGACAGCGGAAGCAAGGCTTTTGACGTGGTCGCTGATTTCATTGCTTTTACTCCGGCCCACGTCGAGAAAGATTTCAGGATTTTTAACGGGTTGTGCAAGCAGTATTTTTTTATCTCCTCCGCGTCCGCCTACCAAAAGCCCCTTTCCTCGTACCTCATAACCGAAAGCACTCCGCTGGCAAATCCCCTTTGGCAGTATTCGAGGGACAAAATCGCTTGCGAAGATTTCCTTATGCAAAAATACAGGGAATGCGGCTTTCCCGTCACCATAGTGCGCCCTAGCCACACCTACGATGAACGGAGCGTCCCTCTGGGCGTCCACGGCGCAAACGGAAGCTGGCAGGTAATCAAACGCATGCTTGAAGGCAAACCCGTGATCATCCACGGCGACGGAACCAGCCTGTGGACTATGACGCATAACAGCGATTTCGCTCGGGCCTTTACGGGACTCATGGGCAACATCCACGCCATAGGGGAAGCGGTGCAGATCACTTCGGACGAAAGCCTCACCTGGAATCAGATTTACCAGGCCATTGCCAACGCGCTCAATGCAGAACTTAAAGCCGTGCATGTTTCCAGCGATTTCCTTGACGAGTATTCTGGCGGCCGTTACGATTTCCGGGGCGGCCTCATGGGCGACAAGTCAAATTCCGTGGTCTTTGACAACACCAAACTAAAGCGTATGGTTCCCAGCTTTCACGCCCGACTGCGTTTTGATGAGGGAGTAAAGCTGTGCGTGGCGCACATTCTTAAACACCCGGAATTACAGCGGGAAGATCCTGAGTTTGACGCGTGGTGCGATAAGGTTATTGCAGCAAGAGAAAAAGCACTAAAAGATTGCAACCACTAATTTAAACCGAATAAATTCGGCCAAGCTCGAAGCCGCCGCGCAAGCCCTTGCCGCAGGCTAGACGGTCGTGGCCTTCATTTACGCACGTTTTGACGTGGCCATTCTTCTTGCACGCCGTGCGCCTGCGGCAAGGGCTTGCGCGGCGGCTTCAGACAAGACAAGATTTATTCGGAAAAAAGAGGTTCTATATTCAGCAATGTTTTGCATTTCACCCTGCCAAAGCAGGCAAAAAATTTTATGTGGTGAAATGGCTACAGAAATGCTGACTGACACTTAGCACCCGAATTTCAGTGTCAGTCACCTTTCTCTACTTTTGGAACTTACCTTTCAACATAGGTAATAATATATTTTGGCGAGAATAAATGATTTCCTACAAAGAAACCCGCAGTGCCAAATAATACCGAAGAAGCAGCTAGACCAATACCCGGCCCACCAGTTTCAGTAGGCTCATCAATAGCAAAATAACCTATAACTCCCCCTAACAACGTGCTACCAAGTGTTATTAAAATAGGTATATTAGAACTTTGTTTTTCGATTGCGACAACTACATATTTATCGCTTGGGAATTCCGAATAAAAACGTTGAAGCGCGGATCTGTTACTGGAGGAACTTACAGAAATTTGCTCAAATTTGTATTCCCCTTTCGGTTGTTCGGCAGATGCATAATTAATAGAACTTGTTGTTGTTGAACAACCAGTCAAAACGACATTGAATACCAGTACAAATACCAGTATTACCGACCAGAATCTTTTGTTTGCTATTGTTTTCATTTCAAAACTCCTAAAAAATATATACAGCCCATACAGGCGGTATTGCTGAATAAATTCCTCTAAATCCAACGGTTCTACAAGAAAGGTGTATCTTGTAAACAATACTGGATTATATACTCATGGGGATTAAATGTAAAGGGATAAATATGCCCCTATGGAACATTGAGGGCTAAACTTAATACCTATTAGCATATAAATATGACCTTGAAACAAATATTTATCCAAAATTTGAAAGAATTTCGCAAAAAAGAAGGGTTTTCGCAGATGAAATTGGCTGAATATTGCAATACAACGACCAGTTACATTGGGCATATTGAAACTGGGCTAAAATTTCCTTCTATGGATATGATAGAAAAAATGGCTGAAATACTAAGAATAGAACCGTACCTTTTTTTTAAAAACCGAATAAAACAAGATGCCAGTAATGACACTGAAACTATCTACCCTAAACTGCCAATCTCCATGAAAAATGAAATTAATAATGAAATGGACTTGACGTATCCGTCAAAAGAACCGCTTCTACCGCCGGGAAACAAGATGAAATAAACTTCCGAAAACATCACATTTCGGAGGGAACAAATGAAATTTAGCGAAGAGGAAAAAGCCATGTGGCTGGAAGACTGG
>Ga0268262_10000721_pt1 | contig 42845 bp, 37 predicted proteins | sample TergutNc150P3_FD_190354 | JGI IMG/M metagenome (GOLD analysis project Ga0268262, IMG submission 190354) | Nasutitermes corniger P3 segment gut microbial community from laboratory colony in Florida, USA - Nc150 P3 (SPAdes) (version 2) | ecosystem: Host-associated > Arthropoda: Insects >...
ATTATGGAACTTGATTTTGAAATAGACAAAATCACCGAATCAATCGAAAACACCGAAACGGGTGAATCTCTTAACACCCTTGTTTTACAGGTAACGCAAGCAGACTTGAAAGAAACCGACACAAAAAACGGCTGGATTTTTGATTGGAAAAAAGAGCTTTCCGAACCCGAACATCAAGTGTATAAACTTGTTACCGAACAAGAACCGCACATCATACAGGGCATGGTTTCGCTTGAAAAAATGGAAGATCACGTGTTTATGCACCTTGTAGAAAACGCGCCGAATAACATCGGCAAAGGGAAAAAATATATAGGGGTATGCGGAAACTTGACCGCATTCGGGTGTAAAATGTCAAAAGTATATGGTTTTGACGGCATAATCGCTTTTAAAGCTAAAACCGACCTTATTCCCCATTACGAAAAAACGCTAGGGGCGGTAAATCTCGGAGGTAACAGAATGGGTATATTTGAAGAACCGGCAAGAAACTTGCTGGATAAATATTTTCCCGAAACGGAGGAAGAAACATGACAGCGATAGACACTAAAGAAAAATTAGACTGGCTTTTAGAAGCTCTTGAAAACAACGAAATTCAGATTGTCAGCGGGGGACTGACGGAAGAAGAAAAAAAAGAATTTTCAAGGGAAATCGCCGAGTATCGGGCAACGCACCCGAAACCCTCTGCCACCGAACCTCAACCGAGACCGAATGTTGTCCCTCTTGAAACGGTTTTAGCGTAACATAATAATAACATCTAAAAATCATTGTGTGCAAAGTATACCTAGTAGATAACAATGTGGAATTACGCTCCGTTGTCAGTCACTCGGCGTGAACCATGTGTTAAACATACCGCCATATATGGTGTGCCTTTACTCGCTGACAACACTATGAAAAAGCGGCGATTGGCATTAAAGCGTGTGCCTTAATTAATTTTTTTTGGTTCTTTATCTGTTAGTTCATAACCAATCCATTCAAATTTTCCTTTTTCTTCATCTTTACCTTCATCTTCATTTTTGATATAGCAGCCGAATATTACCATAATATTTTGACCATCATTTTTGTCCTTTTCAATAATTTTACAAAAATCTTTTGCATGTTTTTCTGTATTTTCTTTTTCTGCATAAGTAACAACTATTTTTTTATCCGCTTTTGTTGTCAATAAATGTATAATTTCCTGATACGCCGTACTTAGATTGTTTTCATGTTCAAATGCAATCCTAATTCGTTTAAGACAAAAATCCTTTCTTTTACCCCATGTTTTATATTCAGATACACTTTCAAAACAATCTACTTGTTTGTATAAAACAGCGTCAATATGATAATATTCTGTATAAGTTTCCAGTCCAAATTTTTCTGCTACTTTAGTAATAATACTATCATCTTTTTTTAGAATAAAATTTGTATAATCAGACGTACTACCAGAAATATTTAATAAATGTTTTTCATTCTCTGTGCAAACAGTTTTCCAAGCCTCAAAAAATTCTTCATTTGAAATTTTGTCTTTTTCCTCTCCATTCATTTTTCTTCTCTCCTCAAAAATCTAAATCCCCCATGTAACAACGTACACAATTCCCAACTTAACCCACCCGCTTGACAAGCGGTCAGATTATTCTCTTTTCTTAATCTATACCTCCTTCTAATTGCTCCTCGCTTGTGGCTCCCTGATCTCGCACTTTCTAACCCTCACCCACTACTCGCTGGAACGCACCAGCCGGAAGCCGAGGACGGTGCCCCGGTTGCTCGGGCTGTTGTCGTTCCGATACGCAGAACGCAAGTACCGACTGTCGATGCTCCAGCTCCCGCCGCGCCTCACCCGGTTAGAGCCGGTAACCGCTCCGGTCGGATTTGTGTTGTCCGCTGTTATATCCGCTTTATACCAATCCCAGCACCATTCATACACGTTCCCGTGCATGTCATATAATCCCCATGCATTAGCGGACTTTAACCCCACCTCATGAGTTTTACTATCGCTGTTTGCATTATACCACCCGGTATTATCGCTAATCGTAGCCCCTGTGTTATACGCCGTTGTTGTCCCTGCCCGGCATGCGTATTCCCATTCCGCTTCGGTCGGCAGTCGATACCCGTTCTTGCTCTTGTCCATTACCGCCCCATTCCATGTCGCGTTACTGCTGGTGGGTATGGTTCCTCCGTTATTTGCTATCCAAACCGCCGGATCGGTACTGCCGCTTATACTGTAGACGGGTTCTAATTCTTCCATCTTGCTCAATTTGTTGCAGAATACTATCGCGTCATACCAGCTTACTACCTCAACAGGAAGTTTGCCCGGCGTTCCGCTTTCTCCGTCTACCGCTGATGTGAAACGGCTCGGATTACTCCCAATCACCGCTTGATACTGCTCTTGCGTTACCTGATACTTGCCCATTTTAAAACTACTAAGCGTTACCGAATGCTGCGTTTCATTGCTACTCCTATTTGGTTCAGTTGTAGGACTGCCCATCATAAAAGTTCCGGCGGGTATTGGAACCATTTCTATATTTACAGGACTTTCGCCGCCTCCGGTTACGGTAACTGAGCAAGTTGCGGTTTTATTTCCATCCGCCGTGGTTACTGTAATTGTCGCGGTTCCGGCGGTAACAGCGGTAACCAAGCCGCTTGTGCTGTTTACGGTTGCTACGGCGGCATTACTGGTACTCCACGCCACGGTTTTATTGGTTGCGTTACTTGGGTTTACTGTTGGGGTAAGGGTTTCCGTATTACCTACGGTCAAACTCATGCTGGATTTGTTCAGTGTTACGCCGGTTACGGGGACCGTAGTATTCTGTTTTGTCCATGTTGTACTACTGCTGTTTGGTCTAGTATACGTTCCTATACCTCCGGCAGTGTATGCAGTTTTCAAAGATGTTGTATTATCAGCATTAACAAACGCACTAGTGCCAATAGTGGTATCGGCTCTTTTAAAATATACGCTGGTAAGGTCTGTGCAACCGGAAAAAGCGCTATTCCCAATACCGGTAACGCTGTCCGGTATGGTTATGCTGATAAGCTTACTGCAATTGTAAAAAGCATAATTCGCAATGTTTGTAACATTGTTTGGTATGGTAAAAGAACTGTCTGTTTTTCCTAACGGATATGTATGTAAAACAGTTTTATTTTTGTTGTATAGTATTCCGTTTTCTGCGGTATATGAGTTATTACTAACGTTAACATTTATTGCGGTAAGTTTACTGCAATCGCCAAAAGCCAATTCCCCAATGCTGGTAACGCTGTCCGGTATGGTTATGCTGGTAAGTCCTCTGCAATAACGAAAAGCATTAATCCCAATGCTGGTAACGCTGTTTGGGATAGTTATACTGGTAAGGTTTATACAATACCAAAAAGCTGTTCTTCCAATGCTAGTAACACTGTTAGGTATGATAAAAGAACTGTCTGTTTTTCCTGCCGGATATGTATGTAAAAGAGTTTTATTTTTATTGTATAGTACTCCGTTCTCTGCGGTATATGCGTTATTGCTGACATCAACATTTATTGTTGTAAGACTGGTATTTAAACCGTTAAAAGCAGATTCCCCAATGCTGGTAACGCTTTTTGGTATGTATATACTGGAAATATTGGTGTTTCCAAAAGCATTACCACCAATGTTGGTAACGTTGTCTGGTATGTTTATACTGGTAAGTTTATCGCAATTGCAAAAAGCTCGAGATTTAATATTTGTAACGCTATTAGGAATAGTTACGCTGGTAAGATTACTGCAATTGAAAAAAGCATCATCCTCAATGCTGGTTATGGTACTGCCGGAGAGGTCAAGGGATACATATTTACGACTGTTGTCGCTCAGCGCTTTTCCGGCGCTTCCATTGGTGCTGGAACTACCACCAAGATCGCTCACGTTCAACTTGACGTTATAAGGCTTGTCGGCAGTATTAGCAGGTTGGGCAGCTAGCCATGCCGCCATAGCAGCAATGCTTGTGAAGGTATTGGTTGTATTTGCAGCCTGTACAGTAACCGCGCACGCCGCCGTCTTACCGCCGTCCGCCGTGGTTACGGTAATTGTCGCAGTTCCGGCGGCAACTGCGGTAACCAAACCGCTGGTACTTACAGTCGCCACACTTGTATTGCTGGAACTCCATGTTACATTTTTATTAGTCGCGTTAGAAGGCGCTATTGTTGCGGTAAGAGTTTCCGTACCTCCTGCTGTCATGGTAAGAGTAGAATGATTAAGCGTTACACCGGTAACGGGGACGGACGTCGTTCCTGCGCTGACCGTCAAATTGCCGGTATTTGCGCTTTTGCCGCCCCCGGTTACCGTAACGGGCTGTCCGTTATGCGCCACAGTAAGCGGCGTACCGTGCGCCGGAACTGTAGTCATATTGTAGGCATTGAAATTACTGTACGCCACGTCTTCCGGTGAGCCTTCATCAAAGATGAGCGCTACCGTAAGACCGGAAAGGTTAAGCGCCTCCCCGGCGGTGTATGTCATTTTTGCCGGAGGTGATTTAATAGTCAATATAACAATCGCCTTTGCAAGAGTTTTTTCAAAAGTGTAAGAGATTTTAACCGTTGTCCCCGTGTTTTCGCTTACCGCCGCGTGGTTGCCGTTGACAGTCGCGGTAAAAGTATTCGGGAATTTACAGCCTTCGTCCGCCGTAAGCGTAACAGTCGCCGTGTATACGGTTTCACCCTTGAATGGGTTGTCATCGGGAGACCATGAAACTTCGCCGATTGAGTAATTCACGTTTTCTCCGCCTGCGTCCGCGCCGGTATTCTGTTCGACGTTTTTAACCGGAGAGGTAATATTAATGGCGGCGGAGTTAATCGGCGTAATCACGGCGTTTCCTTTATTAAAAACAATCTTAAAATCCTGAGTATATTCTTTTCCTTCCGCTATGCCGTTTGCTATTATCGCCCTTATTGTAACTATCCCGTCCGCCGTTGTGTTTATTATATTTCCGCTTATACTCGCTCCGGTGGTTCCGGCGTCTTCAATAATCCAGACAATAGCGTTATTGCTTGCAAAAACGGGTCTGACCGTTCCTGAAAGAGTAAGAGGCGTCCCTACCGTACCTGTTTTCGGCACGCCTTCAATAAACGCTACCCGTATAAAAAAAGGATCAAGACTGCAGCTTACCATTGTTAAAAATAACGCGGCAAAGATAACCGCCGCGGTGTTTTTGAATTTTGATTTTCTACGCATCTTTTTTCTCCTGTCTAAAATTGCCAGCCTGCGCCGAGCCACGGGCGCAGACAGCCTGAATTACTGTCTTTCTCCAGTAAATGGTTAAACCCAACGCCTGCTTCCAAATACAGCCGTTTATACGCAAACCAAAGGAAAGACGCCTCAACATTTATTTGGGGTATTAATCCTCCCGTTGTGTATGAATAATCTTCTATATTTATTTCACCTACTTGAAAGCCGAGAGCGAATCCCGCCCTCAGCGTTACAGCCATCTTCGGGTTGGGAAGTTTCTTTTGCGCGACAATATTAAAGCCCGTTACTCCTGTTTGTATGCCGATTTCATCGTTTTCCTGAGCGATGTTAAGCGCATACCATGCCGTTGAAAGTTCTATGCCGGGGCTGAACCATTGCATTTTCCACAGAGCGCCGAAACGGATAGCCGCGCCTGAAGCATGAAATTCATTTCCGAAAATTTCCTGTATCCTTCCATAGATGGGGATTATCGGAGTCCATGCCGCGCTTACATACAAATTAAACGGCTTATCGGTTTCAGTTCCTTCTGTTGTTTTTGAATCATTCTGATTGTTAATAACTATCTCGTTGATTCCCGGCACTATCTGTTCCTTTTCATAAGGATGAAGGACGTAACTGCCGTCGTCGGCTTTCTGTACTTCAACCGAAACAATTGGCGCGGGATTTATTTCGATGTTGACCCAGACAGACGCTTCGCCGGGTTGTTCAAGGTAATCATAGGGAATTACGCGGTAACGGTATTTTCCCAAAGGCAGGGAAACCTGAAGGTTCGGTTTTTCGGTAAATTCCTGTATGTACGCTTTGTATTTGCCGCCCTCGTTTCTTTCTATAACAACTTCGTATTTAAGAGTATACTTATCTCCAATCCACTCAATCTTTTGCACATAACGCTGTTCAATGACATAATGTCCGCCGTCGCTTTGCTGCGCCTGCGCCCAGAGGGGACGGCTGAATAAAAACAGTGTCAATAAAAATACAAAAAGTAAAATCTTGTTTGTCATGGCTTAACCTCTGACCCGTTAATCAGCTTTACGGGTCCCGCCATGGGAATGTCTATAACAAAACGGTTTTCCGCGGGAGCGCCGCGCTGTTCAACCGTATTATTTCGTCCAACGTTTACCGCCTCTACGCGCCAGAGGAAATTTCCGCGTCCAAGCGCTTTAATTTCCGTTGTCCATGAGGTGCGGTTCTCAGGTCCTATTTGCGTAATCTGCCGCCGTCCGCCGCCTGCTTCCTGATAAAGCGTGAAAATATACGCGTTTGCTCCCTGTACCGGCGACCATTTAAAATTGACGTTAACTTTTTTCAGTTCTTCTATGCCGATACGGTATCCTTCGGCGGGTTGGCGGTCAGCGGGCGCGGGAAGAAGGGGAATAGACAGAACTTGAAGCTGCCGGGGAGTTTGCGCGCTGATATTTACTCCTTCCGGAGTCTGCGCTTCCACCGTCCAATACCAGATGCCTTCATCAAGACGATCAATGCGGATTGTTCTGTTCGGGTCGGTTATTTCTATTACCGCCTGTCCTGCAAGCGGGTTGGGGTTATGAGAAAGAACGAATCTTGATTTTGCCACAGCCTCACCGGTACTCCATCGGAAAACCGTTTGCTGACGCAGGGCGGTAAGCCCTTGCAATACCGCCTCATTAGACGGAGATTCCAGCGTTATGCGCTTCGGTTCCGAAGGACGCACAGGCGCGGGTGGCGGAGTTGGCGGCGGTGCGGGTGCGGGTACAGGCGCAGGCGGCGGAACAGGCGCAGGTGTCGGTGCGGGAATCGGTTTGGGCGCGGGTACAGGCGCGGGCGGCGGAACAGAAACGGGTTCTTCAACAAAAGTGAGAGACGGAGTCTGAGGTTCTTTGCTTTTAACTATACGGAAAGCGGACGGGTTTGCAGCGGTAACACTTCTTGAGTTTTCACCTGTTTGAGAAAAAACGGGTGTTACGCGCCAGTACCAGATTCCTTCTCCGAGACTTGAATCGGAAAAAGACGTAGCCGCCGTCTGCTTTTTGATAATGGGATTTCTGAATTCGGGCGTTACGTCAACTTCCAGAATGTAATACGATACATCGTCCGGTTGAGACCACTGGAAGTACAGTTTCGGCGGCTCTGTTTCATAAAAGAACTGCCGGTTCCTCGCGGGGCTTAACAGCTCAAGTCCTTTAGTATCCATTATAGTGAAACGCCCCGAATCCAAAACAGCGCCGTTATAACTCAGCCGCCAGTTCCAAAGACCGGCGTTCAGAGCCGTCTGCGCCGAATTGTTAAGTCCGTTAAAAGTGCGGACGGAACGGCTGAAAGATTGATCTTCCGCTATTTCAAGACGCAGGGTTTCATTCGGCTGTAGATTCATCCTGTTCCATAAAAAACCTATGTTAAGCGGTTCACCGTCGCTTTTACGGTAAAGGGCGTTAGGTTTAGGCTGAACGACAAACGCCGCGGGCGCTGAGCGGATTGAACCGCCGTTATCCATAGCTATCGCTTCTCCCGCGCCAAGCTCCCGGCTTTCATTTTCTTCCGCGATTACAGCCGTTCCTTCGCTGATTTGCAGAGCCATGCCGCTGCCTCCGGCGGTAGCGTTAAGCGCGGTTCCCGGTTTTGCTTTCAACTGCCGCCCCATTATATTCAAAGCGACTTCGTTTCCTTCGGAAGCGGTAACAAGCCCTATGCTGCCCGACGTAAGTTCAAGTTGATATTCGCCGGTTTCTTTGTCGTAACGCAGGCGAAGAAGAGTATTTTCATTTATCGTAATGTCGTTGCCGCCTACATGAAGGTCGGCATCGGAATTGCCTCCTACCCGTATCATGTCATTGGAATATACGGGTGATTCTCTAATCAATCTGTCCCATATTACCCTGTCCGACATACGGCGTTGAACGATATTTCTTTTTATGGAAACGCTCCCGATAGGCGTTTTGTTTTGCCCGTTGATAGTTTGAAACAAATCTTCCCAAAATAGGTTAACGCTGTAGACCGCACCCGTTAGACAGAGAAGGATAACAATAAAATCTAAAAATCGGAATTTACCGTTTGATTTCTTTTTGCTTTCCATTTTTATTTGCCGCCAATTTTGTATTTAACTTCTTCGGCGTTTACATCCGCCTTTGAAATATCCGGCGGTTTAATGCCTAATATTTTCCGTACTTCCGCCAGAGTTTTGGGACCCGACTTAACGGAAATATGGTTTACAACCGCAAAAAGCCGCACGGGTTTTTCTTTTCCCTTTACGGTTACAGGCGGCATTTCTTCAACGATAAATTGATCCTTTACAAGGTTCCATGTATCTTCGGTAATCAGAATGTCCGTACCAAGCGGTTTGTTAAGCGCCTCAACGCGCGAGGCGAGATTAACAGGGTCGCCTATGACGGTGTACTCCATGCGGAGATCGGAGCCAATCTGTCCTGCGGTAACAATGCCTGTGTTGATACCGCAGCCGATTTTAATGGGCGGGTTTCCTATGTTTTCTTTTTTGCGGTTCATATTTAATTTATATAAAGCGATTCTCATCATCATCGCCGCCTTGACGCAGTTAAGCGCGTCTGCCTGCGGACTTCCGGCGGTATAAGCGGTTCCCCAATGCGCCATTACCGCGTCGCCGATAAATTTATCAATAATGCCGTTTGTTTTTTCCACACATTCAACCATGTGGGTTAAATACTCGTTAAGCCAGAAAACAATGCGGTCAGAAGCTTCGCCGCCGAAAGCCTTTACAAAGTTCTCTGATTTCTCGGTAAAGCCGCGGATATCTGAAAAAAAGATTGTGGCGTGTTTCGACAAACCGCCCGGTTTGATCTCACCTCGCATGGCTTGAACGGCAATGTCTCGGTTTGTGAACTTGCCGAAAATATTAAGAGCGGCGCACATTTTTCCAAAGCTGGACGTTAACAAACCTATTTCATCGCTGCTGTTAGGCGTCAATTCAATATTAAAAATACCGCCCTCGATAGAACGCGCCGCGCCGGCAAGCGTTTTAAGAGGCACTGAAATACTTTTGGCAAAAAACCAAATACTCATTATCGAAAGAAACAATATCGCCGCGGTAAGGTAGAGGTTGCGCCGCGTGGTCGCGTTTATTCCTTCAAAAACTTTATCGTATTCGATTGTCGTGATTACTACGCTTCCCGCCGTATTCAGACGGGTATAGGCAAGATAATGGTGCACTTTTTTACTTTCGCTTTGCGTATTTTTTTTAAAAAATTTTTCCCACAGATATGAAAATAAAGAAGAAGACGAATAATTCCGCTCCGGGCGGACGTCAAGTTCCGCTAACATCTGTTTGTTGCGGTCGGGACTGTTGAATATATTGCGGATAATTTCCTGTTCCGCAATATTCACTTGAGTTTTTACTCTTTCTATATCGGCGTCCGCTATAATATCGCCGTCCGCGTTTATCAGGAAAGACGAGTTAACGCCCATACCGAAACTTTCGTTCAGGTTTTCGCTTGAGAATAAAACGCACCCGCTTCCTTCCTGTATGGGGAAAAACATTGCCGCCAGATATGTTGAACTCTGCGTTTTATTAAAAATGGGCGAGGCGTTGACTAGTATTGTCTGCCCCATTGCCGAGTTTTCCTGCATTTTTTTACTGTCAGCCATGTAAGAATCAGCAAGTTTTGTATCGATTCCCTGTGAAAGGAAAAACCGTCCGTTGGTAAACACTCTGTTTGTCCACATGGAAGATGAAGCTGTTATATAGAAAAGAGCCGCAATCTGCGGATTCTGCGTAAAAAAATAATCGGCTTCTTCCTTTATTGTGTCTATGCGTCTTGCAAGAGCCGCGGTACGGGAGAATGACAGGGAGAGCAGGCGCATTTTTTCCAGAGTCTGTTCCGTTTCAGCAGCCGCGCGGCGGTTTACCTCGAAGTTGTTTTCTTCGGCTGATATTGTAAGGTCTTCCCGAACCAGCCATGACACCAGCGCGGTTATTGAACCAAGAGAAATCAATACGATTATCGAGATGATTATTATCAGTTTTGCCCCGATGGAAAAACGTACTCTTACGCTGTTTCGCCTGTCTTTGAAATTTATTTTTTCATTAACAATTCTTCTTTCGATCATACAAAAAATCCGCCTTTTTATTTTTTCCTTCAAATTGATTTATTACAAAAGGCGTACCTTGCCGCCTGTATTGCCGAAAAATGAGAATGTATAAATTTTTATAACTCCTTTTAAGGTATGAAAAACATTGGGGGGGGGGGGGGGGGGATATATTGTTTTTAGCCGGAAACATTTTGCATTTGAGAATTATGAAGTTTTTTTTGTTTAACAAGGCAATTTTTTGACTCATTTAATAAAAATATACCATTTTTTAACGAAAATGTCTAGTCAAAAAAAGCAAAAAATGATATAGTATAAAAAAAGAGAAATTTTACCACGAACCACACGAACCAACACGAACAGCGACAAGATTTCGGAGGATAAGTTCGTGTGGTTCGTGGTTATTAATTTTTGGTTTTGATTCAGGGGGAAGGAATATGAAAAAAGCGGCGGTTGTAATGGGGAGCGACAGCGATCTGCCTGTAATTGAAAAAGCGTTTAAAAGACTGAAGGACTTCGGTATTCCCTTTGAGGCGCATGTAATGAGCGCCCACAGAACGCCCGAGCGGGCGGCGGATTTTGCCAAAAACGCCCAAAAAAACGGCTTTGGAGTAATTATCGCGGCGGCGGGAATGGCGGCGCACCTTGGCGGAGTCCTTGCGGCGCATACCACGCTCCCCGTTATCGGTATCCCGATAAAATCGTCATTAGACGGTCTTGACGCCCTCCTTGCCACAGTACAAATGCCTCCGGGAATCCCCGTCGCGACAGTAGCCATTGACGGCGCCGATAATGCCGCAATTTTAGCCGCTCAAATACTCGCGACAGGCGACGACGCTCTTGCGGAAAAACTTGCCGCGATGAAAGCCGACATGGAAAATAAAGTAATAGAAAAAGACAAACAACTTCAGGAAAAAATTTAAATGAAAAACAGCCATAGCGAAAGTTATAAAGCGGCGGGCGTTGACGTAACGGCCGGTTACCATGCCGTAGAGTTGATGAAAAAACACGTTGACCGCACAAGAATAGAAGGAGTGCTGGAAGGCATAGGCGGTTTCGGCGGACTTTTCGCCCTTCCAAAACAGGGAAACTCGGAGCCTGTGCTTGTTTCGGGGACTGACGGAGTGGGTACAAAGTTAAAAATAGCGATGCTCATGGATAAGCACGACACTGTCGGCATTGACTGCGTGGCAATGTGCGTTAACGACATAATCTGCGCCGCCGCCAAGCCTTTGTTTTTTCTTGATTACATTGCCTGCGGGAAAAATATCCCGCAAAAAATTGAGCAAATTGTAAGCGGCGTTGCGGACGGTTGTATGCAGGCAGGCTGCGCTCTTGTCGGCGGCGAAACAGCGGAACACCCGGGACTGATGGAGATTGACGAGTACGACATAGCGGGTTTTTCAGTAGGCATTGTGGAAAAATCAAAAATACCCGATAAAAACAGCGTAAAAAACGGCGACGCGGTTATAGCGATTGCGTCATCGGGAGTACACTCAAATGCTTTTTCACTTACGCGCAAAGTTTTTGGAATAGACAAAAAACCTAAAATCCTGCAAAAACATTTTCCCGAACTTGGAAAAACATTAGGTGAAGAACTGTTAATACCGACAAAAATTTATGTAAAATCGATTCTTACTCTCCTTGAAAAAATTCCCGTCCGCTCAATAAGCCATATAACAGGCGGAGGTTTCCACGAAAACATACCTCGCGCCTTCGGCGAAAACGTAGGCGCAGTAATTAAAAAAAGCGCGGTGGAAATCCCTCCCGTCTTCAAGCTAATCGCCGCGCAAGGCAAAATCCCGGAAAGGGATATGTTTAACACTTACAACATGGGCGTTGGAATGTGCGTAATCACCCCTGCGGCAAACGCGGACGAGGCGGTAAGCGTTTTACGCTTCTGCGGCGAAAAAGCGTATGTCATAGGCGAGATAAAAGACGGCGTAAGCGGAGTATTACTTGACTAAAATAGCGGTACTGGTAAGCGGCGGCGGTACAAATCTTCAAGCGTTGATAGATGCGTGGAACAGCGGCGCTCTTGGAGGAGGGGAATTATCCCTTGTTATTTCGTCCAAACCCGGCGTTTACGCTCTTGAACGCGCACAAAAAGCGGGAATAAAATCCGTAACAGTAGAAAGAAAAAAATACGCGGCGCCCGAAGACTTTGACGCCGCTCTATACGCCGCGTTATCCGAAGAAAACATCGATCTTATAGTTCTGGCGGGGTTTTTATCCGTACTTGGTACACAAGTCCTGCAAAAATATGAGAACAAAATAATCAACGTTCACCCCGCGCTAATCCCGTCATTTTGCGGCAAGGGTTTTTACGGTCTTCGTGTCCACGAAGCCGTCCTTAAATACGGCGTAAAAATAACAGGCGCGACAGTCCACATTGTAAACGAAGAAGTAGACGGCGGAAAAATCATCCTGCAAAAAGCGGTAGATGTTCTCCCCGATGATACGCCTGAGTCACTGCAGCAGCGAGTAATGCGCGAGGCTGAGTGGGTGATTCTCCCGAAGGCGGTAGAAATGTTCTGCAAAGGAGATATAATTTGATCCTTAATTTTTTACCACGAACCACACGAACACCACGAACCTATACTCCGAAATCTTGTCGCCGTTCGCGTTGGTTCGTGTGGTTCGTGGTAGAATTTAGGGAATAAAGTAAGGGAAAGAAAATGAAAGTATTAGTAATCGGTTCAGGCGGCAGAGAGCATGCGATAATCAAGGCATTAAAGAAAAGCGAAAAAATCACCAAAATTTTTTGCGCCCCCGGCAACGGAGGCATCAGTTTTGACGCGGAATGTGTCAAAATAAAGGCAATCGATATTCCCGCCGTTACGGATTTTGCCGTTCAACAAAAAATAGACTACGTTGTCGTCGCTCCCGATGATCCGCTCGCTATCGGAATGGTAGACGCTCTGGAAGAAAAGGGAATACGCTGTTTCGGACCGAATAAGGCGGCGGCAAGAATTGAGAGCAGTAAAGTCTTTTCAAAAAACTTAATGAAAAAATACGGTATCCCTACCGCCGCGTACGAAGCTTTCTCAGACGCAGAAAGCGCCTTAAACTATGTAAACTCAAATTCCGTCTCTTTTCCCCTCGTGATAAAAGCCGACGGGCTTGCGTTGGGGAAAGGAGTAATTATCGCTGAAACCAGAGAACAGGCGGTTGAGGCAATTACCTCAATCATGGTTGAAAAAAAGTTTGGCGCTTCCGGCGGCAATATCGTCATAGAGGAATTTTTGACGGGACCGGAAGTTTCAGTCCTTTCATTCACGGACGGTAAAATAGTCGTTCCAATGGTTTCATCGATGGATCATAAACGCGCTTTTGATGGCAACACTGGTCCCAACACGGGCGGCATGGGAGTAATCGCGCCGAACCCGCACTACACAAAGGAAATCGCCGCCGTCTGCGAAAAGACAATTTTTACTCCCACAATCCGCGCCATGAGGGAAGAAGGCTGTCCGTTCAAAGGTTGTCTGTATTTCGGGCTTATGTTAACCCCGCGCGGACCTATGGTTATCGAATACAACTGCCGCTTTGGAGACCCCGAAGCTCAGGCGGTGCTTCCGCTCTTAAAAACCGACCTCTTTGATATAATGCAAGCCGTCACAGATGAAAAGCTGGAAAGCGTAAAAATTGACTGGTTGGACGAATGTTCCGCCTGCGTGGTGGTTGCAAGCGGAGGCTACCCGGTATCATACAAAACAGGGTTTGAGATAAGCGGCTTGGATTCAGGCGGCAGAGCGGAAAAAAGCGATGTTATTGTTTACCACGCGGGGACGGAATTTAAAGACGGGACGTTTTTAACCGCCGGGGGAAGGGTGCTGGGCGTTACGGCTACGGGAAAAACAAACAAATCAGCCCTTGAATCGGCATACAAAACTGTAGAAAATATACATTTTTATGGTAAACATTGCCGAAAAGATATTGGCGTTTATTAAAAATTGTATTATAATTTAGTATAATAGCTTTTATGGAGGCTCTATGAAGATCAAATGGACTGTTTTTACAGTTCTTTTATGTTTCTTTATTTTTGTTTCAATACCTGTATATTCACAACCGCAGAATTACAACACTCTTGCACTGGAACATTTTAAGCGCAGTTTAGAATATATGATGATAGGGGATTATTACAATGCGATTATAAGCTGTAATAATGTTATCAAGATTGACCCCGCTTCCGCCGTCGCGTACGCGCTAAGGGCGCGGGCGTATTTTGAAATGAATGAAATTGACAGATCGCTTGCCGATTGCAATCAGGCGATAAAACTGGACAGAAATAACGCCGGCGCCTATAACATTCGCGGTAACATATATGTTAAGAAGGGAGATTATAAAAGAGCGATATCAGACTGGCAGGCGGCAATAAGAATTAATCCGGATTTGGAAGAGGCAAGATATAATATTGAACTGGCTAAGAAAGAACAAGATAATAAATAGACAATTTTGATAATTTGTGATATATATATTTTTACAATGGAAAAAGAGCTATTTTATGTTAATGGTCTGAAATTTTCATGTAAACGTTGTTCTTCCTGCTGCCGTTACGATCAAGGGTTTGTGTATCTTTCAAAAAAAGACCTTAATAAATTGAGCTCCGCGCTGAAAATAGACGAAAAGGACGTAATAAGCGAATATTGCAGATGGGTAAAAAACCGGGATGGCGATTCTGTTCTTTCGTTAAAAGAAAAGTCGAATTATGACTGTATTTTATGGGATTCCGGTTGTACTGTCTATTCGGCGCGCCCGCTTCAATGCGTTACTTTTCCGTTTTGGGATTCAATTATAGCCGATATGCGGTGCTGGGAAAGCGCGGCAAAGAGTTGTCCCGGTATGAATTCAGGGGAACTGCATACAATGGCGGAAATAGAAGAAGCCGGAGCGTTACGGTCAAGTGAACCGTTAATTTGTAAAACAGGGGGAGATTGATGAAAATACATTTTTGGGGAGTACGCGGTTCAATTCCGACATCGGTATCGCCCTCATGTATTAAAAGTAAAATTTCGGCAATCGTAGAGCAGATTACTGTCGATGATTTGGCAAGCGCGGAAAGCAGGGAAAAGTTTTTATCGGGACTTCCGCCGTGGTTGTTCGGCACTACGGGCGGAAACAGTCCGTGCGTCAGCGTATCGCTTAACAATTCAAAAGAAGACTGTATTGTCTTTGACTGCGGTTCAGGTTTGCGGGAGTTGGGAATAGCGCAGGCAAGCGCCGAAAATAAAATAAACCATTATCATATTTTTCTTTCACATTTTCACTGGGATCATATTCAAGGGCTTCCGTTTTTTGGTCCCGGGTATAGTCCCGCTGTAAAAATAGATTTCTATTCGCCGGCGGGCAATTTGGAAAAAATATTAAGCGGGCAAATGGTTCACCCCTATTTTCCGGTAGGCTTGGACTCAATGGGCTCGGCAAAAACTTTTCATTACATGGAAAATGATATTAATATTCTTGGCTGTACAATCAGCAGGAAAAAAATGAATCACCCCGGCGGTTCATACGCGTATTGCATAAACGAGAACGGCAAGCGTTTTATTTACGCGACAGATACTGAATTAACATCAGGCGATTTTGTAAAGACCGATGAAAACACCGCGTTTTTTAACGGCGCGGATGTGATTGTTATTGACTGTCAATATACGTTAGGCGAGGCAATAGATAAATACAACTGGGGTCACAGCGCTTTTAGTTTGGCGGTAGACTTTTCCGTAAACTGGAATATTAAACACATGGTATTATTCCACCATGATCCAACTTATGATGATCATAAATTATACGGAATATTACAATCGGCAAAATGGTATCTGGAAAGAATGAACCTTAAAGGCATTGAATTAACCCTTGCCTATGAAGGTTTGGAAATTTCTATTTAAATTACTCTAAAGAGAAGTTCTGTTAGAGAAAGGTACTTTTTTGATTAAGAAAAAAATTAAAAATATAATTACCTCTTTTTTACGTTTTATTACGGTAATTATCGCGTTAATTCTTGTTTTAATTCCCGTTACAATCGGTTTTGTTATGTACTTTAACGCTCCCGCCCGCGGCGATAAAAAACCGGCAGTTATATCGCAGAATGACGCGATAAAATTGACAGACGACGGCTATTTAATTGATATACGAAGAGGCGAGAGCTCGCAGTCGGTAGGATTGCGTCTTGAAAGAACAGGACTTATACGCAACAGATATTTCTGGAACGCGATATGCCGTCTTGGAAAAGATCAAATTAAAACCGGCACATACAAGATTAAAATGCCCGCAAGCCAGATTGCTATTTACAAAACTCTTGTTTCGGGAAAAGAAGTCTTGCATAAAGTTACTATCCCGGAAGGTGTCACTCTTAAAAAAATGGCAAAGTTAATTGAAGAATCCGGCGTATGCTCTGCGCAGGATTTTCTTTTAGCCGCCCGCGATATGACAATAGTCAACAAGTACCATATACCGAACCAATCAATGGAAGGCTATCTTTTTCCCGATACGTACTTTTTCCCGGCGGAATATCCGGCGGAAAGAATAGTTACGACAATGGCGGACAATCTTTTTATTAATTTAAAGAATATAAACCCCGCCATTCTTTCCATGACTCCAAAAGAATTAAATGAAAAAATAATAATCGCTTCCATTGTTGAAAGAGAATACAGAGTAGAGAAGGAAGCGCCTGTTATGGCGGGAGTTTTTTACAACAGACTAAAAATAAATATGGCGCTGCAATCCTGCGCTACTGTAGAATACATTATAACGGAGATACAAAATCGTCCTCATCCGTCCGTTTTGTTATTTTCAGACATAGAAATTGATCACCCGTATAACACATACGTTAAGCCGGGTCTTCCGCCGGGACCGATTTCCGCTCCCGGACTCACCGCCTTGCAAGCCGCTTTTTCCCCCGCCAATACAAATTATCTGTATTTCCGGCTTGAAGATGTCGCAAGCGGAAGACATTATTTTTCCCGGACTTATGACGAGCACATAAAAGCCGGTCAGCTTATAACAAAACCATCATGGCTCTGATATCAAAAGCATCCATCGCGGAAGTTAACAGCAGACTGGACGCGATTTCCGTAGTGGGCGAGTATGTCCGCCTTGAGAAAAAAAGCGGCCGCTGGTGGGGAAGGTGCCCCTTTCACGGCGGAGGGCAGGAAAAAACCCCTTCTTTCAAAGTAGACCCAGATTTAAAAATGTACCACTGTTTCGGCTGCGGCAAGGGCGGCAGTGTTATCAGTTTTGTAATGGAAATGGACAAGCTCAGTTACCCGGAAGCTATAAAAAGCCTTGCCAAAAAAATGAGTATAGAGCTTATTTATGAAGAAGGAAGTCCGGAAGAAGGCGAAGACCATTCAATCAAAGAAGAACTTTACGAATTGTATAAAAGGATGACAGGGACATTTGAGCATTTTCTGCATGAAAAAGAAGAGGGAAAACCAGCTCTTAACTACATTCAGGACAGAAGCATAAGCGAGGAAATGATCAAAAAGTTTCAACTTGGTTTCGCTCCCGCTGATCGGGATTTTCTGCACAAATTCCTTAAACAAAAAGGCTATTCCGACGAATTTCTTGAAAAATCAGGGCTGTTTTCCGCAAAATACAAGACAATCCCGCTTTTTTCAGGTAGGCTTATGTTCCCTATTACCGACAGACAGGGGAAAATAGTCGCTTTTGGCGGTCGCGCCCTTCCCGGAACAGTGCAAAGCGACGGAAACGAGCCGCCAAAGTACATAAATTCCCCGGAAACCGAGATTTACAAGAAGGGACAGACCCTTTTTGCCATAGATCACGCAAAACCGCAGATGAGACAGACTAAAACCGTGTACCTTGCCGAGGGCTACATGGACGTAATCGCCCTTCATCAAGCGGAAATCGTCAATTCCGTCGCCCCTCTTGGAACGGCTTTCACCGACGAACAGGCGGCATGGCTGAGGCGCTGGGTGGATAACATAGTCCTTATTTTCGACAGCGACGAAGCCGGTCAAAAAGCGGCTTACAAGGCGATTATCACCTGCCGGAAGAATGGAATTTCCTGTTCCCTTGTCAATTTACAGGAGGGGCTGGAGAGCGAAATTAGTGGAGAAGAATCCCAAAAAATAAAAGATCCTGCGGATATTTTGCAAAAATTTAGTCCCCAGATATTGAAAAAAGTTGTTAAATTTACTATAAATGACTTTGAGTACCTAATTTCCCGCGGCAGGCTTCAATATTCTGCGGCAGACGGCGATATTAATCGCGCGGTTGAATTTATGTTTCCGTTTTTGGAAGCGTTAGATTCGGAAATTGACCGCGACGACTGTATCACAAGGGTTGCCGATATTTTTAAAATTGAACGCAGCGCGGTGCAGAAGGAATATTCAAATTGGAAATCGACAGGCTACAAAGATTTTTCACAAAAGCCTGTCGCGGTAAAACCGAAAATTCAGATACGGAGAAACGCACAACTGAGTCTTTTAACAACTGTTGCGATAAATCAGGAATTGTATCCTGAATTCCGCGCCGCGCTGGAGATTAAAGATGTTGACGATCCCGCGGCAAAAGAATTGTTCATTTCGTTGGAGGAATGTTTTAAAAACGACGAGAGCGGCGTTGATTTTCTTCTTGCAAGAATCAACGACGAAGCGTTACGCAATTATGTCGCGGACAGCGGAACTTCCGGCGAGTTCAAGGGAGATTCGCGCAAGTTTATGGAGGATGGAATAAAGCAAATACAGAAAAAAAAGTTGGAAAAAAGATTGACAGAGATAAACGCGCAGATGCGCGAAGATGAACGAAAATTCGGCGATGTTGAAAACATGGATGAATTACTTGCGGAAAAAAAGAGTATTGATTCGCAAATAAGAAAAATTGAAGGAAGATAATTAATGTTAAATAAAGCAAATTTTTTTGGTAAAAAAGTATCGTCTTTTGAAAAATATTTTTATAGAAAACCCTCGCACAAAATACATTTTCTAAAACAACCTCAAGCTGCGCCTGTAAGCGGACAAAGCGCGCTTATTGACGAAACTACCGCCTCAGACCCCGCGATAATAAAATTGCTTGAATACGCAAAAGAAAAAAAGACCCTTTCATACGAGGAGTTATCCGATTTCCTCCCGGAGCATATAACAAACTCCGATAAAATTGAAAGTGTTTTAGCGCTTCTTGAGGCGAATAATGTTCAGCTAATCGAAGAAGACAGCGCCTCTGACGATGAAGAAAGCGAAAGTCAAAAAGCTCAAGGCGGGAATAAAAAGAAAACCGCAGGCTCTGATAAGGATTCTTCTCTTGTTGACGATCCTATAAGGCTTTATTTACGCGAAATAGGGCGCGAACATTTGTTAACTGCGGAACAGGAAATTGAGCTTTCTAAAAAAATGGAAGAAGGCGAGAATATCGTTAAGAATGTAATAAAAAGATCAGGTATGATAATACCGGAATTCTTTAATATCGCGCAAAAAACATTTTCCAAAAGAGATATAAGAGAGCTTAACCTTTCCAAAAAAGAAATAACAGAGCACATGACGGAATACCGCAGGTTAAATCAATTTTACAAGGATACGTTACGTGCAATTCAGGTTGAATTAAGAAATTATATCGATTTAAAAAAGGTATTAATTGTAAAAGATATTGATTACAAAGAAGATAAGGAATGTTCGACTCTTCGTAAAAAAATAATGAAGACGCTAAAAAACACCCAGATTCATCCCGATGAAATTCAGTCGTTTTCAGACAAATTTATAATAGCGTCCAAAAAAATCAAACGCTATATAAAAGAGCAGGAACGCCTTGAAAAACACTTAAAAGTGGGCTCATTAAAAGAACTTCGCACAATGGGAAGATACCTTACAATCAAAGAAGAGCGCGAAAAACTTGAAAATGAACTTGGTCTTTCCGCCGACGAAATAAAGGAAAAAATACGTCTTATTCAGGTAACTGACAAGAAATTAAGAACTCTTGAAGAGGAATTTGAAGAGAACATAGATAATATCAATCAAATGGCGTCTGAAATTTACCACGGACGAATAATGATGAAAAACGCCAAAGACAGGCTGATAAGGGCGAACTTAAGGCTTGTTGTTTCAATCGCGAAAAAATACACAAACAGAGGAATGCCCTTTTTTGATCTTGTGCAGGAAGGAAATATCGGTCTTATCAAAGCCGTTGAAAAATTTGAATACCAAAAAGGCTTTAAATTTTCAACTTACGCGACATGGTGGATCAGGCAGGCAATTACCCGTTCCATCTCGGATCAAGCAAGGACAATCCGCGTGCCTGTTCACATGATAGAGCAGATAAATAAAGTAGTGCGCGAATCAAGACAGCTTTTGCAAGCTTTGGGCAGAGAGCCGACTGACGAAGAAATAGCGGAAAAATTGGGCTGGCCTGCGTTAAAAGTTAAATCGGTAAAAAATGTCGCGCGAGAACCTATCAGTCTTGAAACGCCGATTGGCGAAGAAGAAGATTCGCTGTTAGGTGATTTTATCGAAGACAAGGATGTGGAAAATCCCGCTAACCAGACGGCGTTTAAGGTGCTTCAGGAACAGATGGGAAGCGTTCTTTCCACGCTTCCCGCGCGCGAGCAGGAAGTTTTAAAAATGCGTTTCGGTCTTGACGACGGATATTCGCTTACTCTTGAAGAAGTAGGTTTATATTTTAATGTTACTCGCGAGAGAATAAGGCAGATAGAAGCGAAAGCTCTGCGCCGCTTAAGGCATCCAAAGAGGAGCCGCAAATTAAAAGATTATTTGGACCATTAAAAGGAGGGAAATATGGTAACAGACAGCGACCTTGATAAACTCAGATCATTGCAGGAAATCATTTACGAAAAAATCGGACTGGAAAAAAACATTCAGGAAATTCCAAAATTATTAAGCACTCAGGAAGAACTTTTAAACAGATTAAAGAAAACATTTATCGAAAAAAATTCGGAGTACGAAAAAATAAAAGCGGAAGAAATTGACTTTAAAAACAAACTTGGCGAAGTTGAGTCGTCAAGAGAAAAATCCGAAAAAAATATGGACGTGGTAAATACTCAAAGAGAGTATGAAGCCCTTGATAAGGAAATCAAAGACGCGTCCGAGAAAGAACAGCAGTACCGCAAAGATTTACAGCAGAGGGAGCGTATTCTTTCTGAGTTAGACGAACAAATCAGACAGCAAGCCGGATTAATTGAACAGCAGGAAAAAGAACTGGAAGAACGCAGAAAGAAAATTGAGGCTGAAATTAACGACAAAAAGAAACAGATTGAAAACCTTCAGAAAAAAGAGAGCAAACTGACTGAAAACCTTGATCCTGAAGTTGTGTATAAATTTGAGCGTATTATCAAGAATAAAATGGGTATTGGTATTGTCGCGATTAAGGGCAATGTCTGCATGGGCTGCCACATGATTCTTCCCGTCCAGTTCGCCAATGAAGTAAGAATCGGCGAGGAATATGTATTCTGTCCGTATTGCTCACGTATTCTGTATTATGAGGAATCGGCGGAAGGCGAGGAAGATTACTTTAACACCGAAGACACCGGCGCTCTTTCCGATCTTGATGAATCAGAAGAAGACGAGTACGAAGACGACGATGAGGAAGAAGAGATAGTTAATATCGATTCCGAAGAATAACGCAGGCGTCTTAAGTAAAAAATAAGCGATGAACCATAAGCCGGGTTCTGTTCTCAAAAGACAAGCTTTTGAGTCTGCCATCTGTCTAAAAGAGCCGTTTTCGGCTCTTTTTTGCAGTCTACCCGCGCTTAATCGGCGGGTCGCCGACGCGCATATTTGACTTTGCTCCTGATGAGGTTTGCCGTTTTCCGGCTTCGCCGGAAAAAGGCGAGGAAGTTTTGCCTGCGGCAAAACTTCTGCCCATTACCGGTAAGAAGTCGGTATCTTGCCGGCATTGTTGCCAATGCCGAGGTGGGCTTTTACCCCGCCTTTTCACCCTTACCTGACCACTTAAAATGCTAAAAACTCAAAAGAATGAAAAAATATTAAAGTAATGATGATTTTTTCTAATTTGTTCACCATCATTTCCTTAGCATTTTAGGTGGTCAGGCGGTATATTTTCTGTGGCGCTGTCTGTCCTGACCGTTTATTAGGCGATCAGTCCCGGGCGTTACCCGGCATCATACCCTGCGGAGCCCGGACTTTCCTCCCGACGTTTAGTTTAACATCAGGCGGCAGTTTGGTTCATCGCTGGTCAAAATATAACCTTTTTTCAGATTATTTCCAAGCCGAAAATAGCGAATTTAGACGGTTTTTTTAAATTTCGTTGACATTATATTCGATTTTAGGTAAAATTCCCATTAAAGCAATGTTACACGGTAATAATTTGTCCAGTTATGGAAGGCATATATATATACTCAAAAGAATTCGCACATTTGGAATTGTTTTTTTCTCTATAGCGGTGGTAATTTTCTCCGTATTTATTATTTCACATTTAAAAAACAGTTCAAAGAATGAAAAAAAAGAACTTTCCCGTATTTGGAATGACGGCAATTATGAACAAGCGTATATTATAAGCAAAGCATCGTTACAAGAAAAACCTGTAGATTATTTTTTACTAACAATTAACGGTTTTTCCGCTTATCAAATGGGAATAGCGCAAATTAACAGTCAAAATACTTTATCCTTTATTAATGAATGTATTTTCTCGCTCAGGAAAGCGCTGCTTCACAGAGAAGCCGCAAAAGACGGACGTGTTTTTTATGTTTTGGGAAAAGCGTACGGTTACAAGGGCAGCGAATACGCCGACCTTGCCGTAAAATATCTTGAAATGGCAAACAGTCTTTCTTACAAAGCTTATGATATTCCCGAATATCTGGGACTCGCGTACGCGGCTTACGGAGATTACAGAGGCAGCGTGGAAGCTTTTACTCAAGCTTTTGTTTCCGGCAAACAGCCTTCCGATAACCTTTTATTGTCAATATCCCGATCCTATATCGAAATGGGAGAATACAATATGGCGTTAGGTTATCTTAACCGCTGTATTGATTTTTCCGCCGATTCAAAATCAGTTATTTTGTCGCGCTTTATGTTAGCTGAAATATACAGAAGCAACGACGATTATGACGGCGCGGAAAAACAATATATAAAAATTATAAATGACTCAGGCGAAAACGCCGAAGTGCATTATCAATTAGGCGAGCTTTATAGCTTGAAAGGCGATACGACAAGAGCGCGTTCTGAGTGGAGAACAGCTTATAGACAGGACCCGGCTCACGCAAAAGCAAGAGCGCGGCTCAATATATAAACGGAGGTAGCCATGTTAGGCAGTTTATCATCGGATTTCGGCATTGATTTAGGAACTTGTAATACTCTGATTTTTATAAAGGGTAAAGGAATAGTTTTAAATGAGCCGTCTGTAGTCGCGGTTGAACGCGGCACAAAAAGAATAGTGGCCGTTGGCGCCGACGCCAAAAGAATGCTTTGGAAAACTCCCGAAAACATTATCGCGATAAGACCAATGCGCGACGGTGTAATCGCGGACATTGAATCAACAGAAAAAATGATTCGCTGTTTTATCGACCGCGTCTTCCCGCGCTACCGCTTTTTTAAACCAAGAATGGTAATAGGCGTTCCTTCCTGTATCACAGAAGTAGAAAGACGCGCGGTAGAGGAAAGCGCGTATAAATCCGGCGCGAGAGAAGTTCGCGTAATAGAGGAAAGTCTTGCCGCCGCAATCGGCGCGGATATACCTATAAGAGAGCCCGCAGGTCACATGATCCTTGATATTGGCGGCGGCACTACGGAAATTTCCGTTATATCGCTTGGAGGAATGGTTGTAACAAGCGCAATCCGCATAGGCGGCGATGAATTTGACGAGTCAATTATTAAACATATACGAAGCGTTCATAACCTGATAATCGGCGAACAAATGGCGGAGAAACTAAAAATTGAAATTGGAAACGCCTCTCCCGACAGAATGATTGATAAAATGGAAGTTAAGGGAAACGACGCTATCACGGGACTTCCGCGCAGACTGGAAATTGATTCCGTCGAGGTAAGAGAGGCTCTTAAAGATCCAATAACGCAAATTATTGACGAAATTAAAACAGTGCTTGGAAAAACGCCGCCGGAACTTGCCGCGGATATTGTAGATCGCGGAATTGTAATGACAGGGGGCGGCTCTCTTCTTAAAGGACTGGATAAACTTATTCAAAAGGAAACGGGAGTTCCCGCGATAATCGCTGAACAGCCGGAACTTTGCGTTGCGCTTGGAGCGGGAAAATATTTTGATTACATAAAAGGCGCCGACCTTACCAAAAATATTTATGACAGATTAAACGGATAATAATATGCAGCGTGGATTCTTTGGTAAGTCGCCGCGGCAGAGCGGCAATAAATTACCGGGAGCGCAGATCAATTCTTCTGTCTTTATGTTTGTAATTTTAATTATTATTTCAACATTAATGCTTTTAATCTCAAGCAGAAATTTTATTTTCGGCGTTAAAAACACAGGGTTGTCTCTGTTTTCGGGAGTCAGAGGCGGCATATACGAATTATCTTCTCTTGTTTCAAGAACTGTGCTGTCGATTAAAGAGTTGACAAATTTAAGAAAAGAACACGCCGACCTTTTAAAACAGCTTGATCGATATGAAGAACTGGAACGAAGCAACGCGGAAATTTATCAGGAGAATATCAGGTTAAAAGAACAGCTTGATTTTTCAAAGACTCTTAGATACAGGCGAATACCGGCGCAAATATCAGGAAGAGATCCGAATAATCTTTTTTCCGCTCTTGTAATTAACAAGGGAAGCTATTCCGGAGTTTCGAATAACATGACTGTCGTCGCATGGCAAAACGGCACTCAGGCTTTAGTGGGAAAAGTAATTCAAACAGGCGTATTTGAAAGCCTTGTTATGCCTATTTTTGACATCAATTCATTGGTATCGTGTCGTTTTTCTGTTTCGCGTTTTGAGGGAATTGTAGAAGGGCAGGGAGGTTCTGAAAACACATTATTAATGCAGTTTGTTCCAAGGCGCGCGAGAGATGAAATAAACATCGGAGATATAATTATTACAAGCGGAATGGGCGGGATATATCCGCCGGGAATAAACTTAGGACGCGTCAGTAGTATAAATGTTCTTGAATACGAAACAACTTTGGAAATTGAAGTAATTCCCATGATCGATTTTTCAAGGCTTGAATATGTTTTTGTTATAGAAGCCGAAAGTTCAGTTTATGATTCATCGGAAATGTACAATGAAACAGAAATAGAAACAGGAATAAACAATGATTAGAAGCATTATTTGGACGATAGTATTCAGTATTGTAGCCGATTTATTGCAATCAACTGTGATTACTTATTTAATTGCGAAAATTTCTTTTCTTCATAATACTCACCCCGATATTGTTTTATGTGTTTTGGTTTTTTCAGCATATGTAAACGGAACCATGACCGGACAGGTTTCGGGATTTTTATCGGGAATATTTACAGATTTGTGTTTGTCACAAGCTCCGCCCGGTATGAGTTCTCTTATCCGCACGCTGATCGGTGCTTTAACAGGACTTTTTAAAGACTCGCTCTTTCTTGGTTATGTAATTATGCCGATTATTCTTTGTACGGTTGCGACTCTTTTAAAAATATTGATTATGTTTGCGCTTCATTTTGTTATAAAAGAGATTCCGGTTATTTCATTAAGCGATTTGCGTCTATGGATAGAGTTAGGTCTTAATGCGTTATGCGCGCCTTTATTATTTTTGTTGTTAAGAAATTTTAAGCCTATGCTTATAGGTCGGAGTTAGTATAATGCATGAGAACGAATTAACGCGGATAAATGTGTTTAGAATCCTGCTTATTATCATTTTTTGCGTTTATTCGGCAAGACTTTTCAGCATGCAAATTCTTTCAGGAGATATTTACCGCTCAAGGGCGCAGGATATTTCAAGAAGAACGTATTCAATACCGACTCAAAGAGGGGAAATTTACGATCGTAATTATGACACACCACTTGTTGTAAATAAAGACACATTTGCAGTCAGTATTACCCCGGCGGAAGTCCCCCGCGGAAGTATGGACGAAATTATAAATTCAATTTCAGGTATTCTTAATATTAAGGTTGACGATATAAAATCAAGACTGCCAAACCAATACCTTCAACTGTACCAGCCTGTAGAAATAGCATCTAACGTTCCATTTTCCGCGATTGCGGCGATAGCGGAAAGAAAAAACACACTGCCCGGCATTTCATGGAATATTAAATCGGTAAGAAATTATGAAAATGTCGGAAGTCTTTCGCACATACTCGGATATGTAGGCGATATTACCCGCGACGAGCTTACGTCTCTTTATAACCAAGGGTATCAACAGGGTGACTTAATAGGAAAATCAGGAATAGAAAAGCAATACGATTCGCTGTTAAGAGGCAAGCCCGGATGGGAAACAAGAACCGTAGACTCCAGAGGCAGACGGATAACAGGCAATGAAAATATCACCCGCGTTCCGCCTGATATAGGCAAAAATATTGTTTTAACGATAGATTCTTCATTGCAAACCCTTGTGGAGAAAGCGATAGGCAATCAAATTGGAGCGGCTGTTGTTATGAAACCGTCAACCGGAGAAATACTCGCGATGGTTTCTTATCCTTGGTATGATCCTAATATTTTTACAGACAGAAATAATTCAAATTATATGGCGTTAGTTGATGATCCGGCAAAACCGTTTATTAACCGCGCTATTCAATCAAATTATCCTCCGGCGTCAACATTTAAAATAATTTTGTCTACCGCAATATTGTCTGAAAATCTTTTTTCTCCTGATCAAACTATAATCTGTCGTGGAGTGATGAGATACGGTAACCGCGACTGGCATTGTCATCTTCGTTCCGGACACGGAAGAATGAATTTAACAACCGCGTTAAATCAATCCTGTAACATTTATTATATGACGGTAGGAAGGGATTATGTTGGTGAGGAAAGAATTGTATCCTACGCAAAAGATTACGGTTACGGTGAAATTACAGGCATTGATATTCCCGGAGAAATTGCCGGATTTATACCGACGCCGCAATGGAAAGAACGCCGTTATCACGAAAAATGGGTGTTAGGTGATACAATGAATATGTCAATCGGGCAGGGGTATACTCTAGTTACTCCGTTACAAATGACAAATTTAGTCAGCATGATTGTGAATAACGGAAAAAATTACAAACCTCATGTTTTAAAAGAAGTGCGCGATCCTGTTACGAACGCGATAGAAAAGGCTACGGTTCCGGAAGTAATTCATCAAAGCAGTATAAGCCATTCAGTTTATGAAACTGTGCGCCGCGATATGAGATATGTTGTCAGTCAGGGAACCGCGCAATATCCCCTGAATATAAAAACTGTGCAGATTGCGGGAAAATCAGGAACGGCGGAAATGGGGCTTGTGGACAGATGGCATTCATGGTTTACGGCATTTGCTCCGTATAACAGCACAAATCCAAACGACCAAATAGTAGTTACGGTTATTATTGAGGCTTCTACTTATCAGGTTTGGATGGCTTCCGCCGTAAGCGCGATTATTTTTCAAGGTTACTTTGGAAAACAGAATTTTGAAGAAGCGGTACGCTCTCTTGGATTTCAGTATATGGTGACGGCGAGGGGACAATAAAGTGAAGTTACGCAGTATTCTTGAAATTGATTATTTATTACTGCTTCCGGTAATAGTTCTTATGATGTTAGGTGTTTTTTTTATCTATTCATCCGGAATAACATCGGACGGTATACAAGTTTCAAATGAACACTACAAACAAATTATATGGGCGTCAATTGGTTTAGTAATAGCCATTATAATGTCATTGATAAATTACCGCAGAATTTATAATTTATCAATTTATATTTATTTGCTTTCTCTTCTTCCGCTCGTTTATACATTACTGTTTGGTCATGAAATTTATAATTCGTCCCGTTGGCTTAGGATAGGTTCTTTTGGATTACAAATGTCCGAGTTTGTAAAAATATCCGTAATCATTATGCTTGCGCGTTTTCTTGCGGACACGGATCGCAACAAGGAATTATTTTCGCGTTTTGTTATTTCTTGCATAATAGCTTTTATTCCAATGGGCATAGTTCTGCTTCAACCTGACCTTGGAACAGCTTTGGTATATATAATGATACTTCTTATAATGATATTTATGGCGGGAGTGCCGATGCGTTATATTGCGTTTATGATATCATGTATCGCGTTAACGGGAATCTTATTGGTTTTACCCTTGTGGCAATCATATATACTGCGTAAATCAATTGCTTTTATTACGGCGTTAACAAGAATAAAAGTTATTGTTCTTATAATTTTATTTTTCGGGTTTATTTCAATCATTGCGCTTTTTGGATATGTTAAATTCAAGAAAAAATATTTTTTCTGGATTGTTTACGCTTCCGCTATTGTTGTGTTCTCGCTTGGCGCGTCATACGCCGCGCGTATTGTATTAAAAAATTATCAGATAATGCGCCTTATTGTTTTTCTTGATCCGAATGTTGACCCGCGCGGCGCCGGCTGGAATATAATTCAGTCTGTTACGGCTATCGGAGCCGGAGGAGTAACAGGCAGAGGCTTTTTACAGGGCACGCAAAGCCATTACCGCTTTCTGCCCGAGCAAAGCACGGATTTTATTTTTTCCATATTCTCGGAAGAAGCGGGTTTTTTGGGAGGATTATTTGTTTTTGCGCTTTTTATGTTTATTTGTTTTAGGTTGTTATCAACAATGAAAACCGTTACGGATCCTTTCGCGAAATATTTTTGTGCGGGTCTTGCGGGAATGATATTTTTTCACTTTATTATTAACGTAGGAATGACAATGGGAATCATGCCGATTACGGGTTTGCCTCTTTTATTTATGTCCTACGGGGGTTCTTCCATTATGGCGTCTATGATTGGCATTGGCATTGTTTTAAGTATTTACATAAGAAGGTTTAATCGTTAATGCCTTCCGTAAGGTATATAGACCCGGTAAAAGAATTAGGCAGTCTTCTTTTAGATGTGGAAAAACCGGCGCGCTATACAGGCGGTGAATTCGGAAGACTTGCTATAAATAAAAAAATTTCAGAAGACGACTTAACCTCAATAATAGCGTTTCCCGATCTTTATGAAATAGGAATGGGAAACCAGTCCGTGCGAATTATCTATAACAATTTAAACAGCAAAAGAAATATTTTCTGCGACCGCGCTTTTGCCCCCGCGCCTGATTTTGAAAAATTGTTACGCGAAAACAATATCCCCATTTACGGACTTGATACCGGCATAAGCGCAATGTCTGTAGATATGTTTATGTTTACGCTTGGTTATGAACTTGGCTTAAACGGTATACTAACAATGCTGGACGTGTCAAAGATTCCTCTTCACTGCGAAGAAAGAAATCCCGATCACCCAATTGTCATCGCCGGAGGTCCTGCGGTTTCTAATCCGCTGCCGTATTCGCCGTTTATCGACGCTTTTTGGATAGGGGAAGCGGAAGATGAATTTTTTAACCTTGCGGAGGAATTATCTGAATTAAAAAAAAGAGGGAAGGGCAGGGCGGAACTGTTAAAAAAAATTGCGGAACATCCTAATGTATGGGTTAAGGGAAAAGGAACGGTAACAAGAGCAATCACCGAAAATTTTTCAAAAGAATCAAATGTTTACCCTATTCCAAGCATGAAAATTGTGCAGCATCACGGCGCTGTGGAAATTATGCGCGGCTGTCCTAACGGCTGTCGTTTCTGCCACGCCGGTTACTGGTACAGACCTTGCAGGCAAAAGAATGAACAGCTTGTCGCCGCTCAGGTAGAAGAAATGGTAACAAAAGGCGGCTGGCAGGAAATCAGTCTGTCTTCGCTGTCCTCGGGCGATTATACGGGAATTGCTGAATTGGTAGAAAATCTTAACTCACGCTTCAGCGACAGGCACATTTCATTCCAGTTGCCCTCGCTAAAAGTCTCAGGTTTTTCGCTTTCAATACTGGAAAAGATCGCAGTAACAAGGAAAAGCGGACTAACCTTTGCCGTAGAAACGCCGAAAGATTCTTGGCAGATGGCTATAAACAAGGAAGTAACCAAGGATTCAGTTGTTTCGATAATTACGGAGGCAAGAAAGAACGGCTGGAAGGGAGCGAAGTTTTATTTTATGATAGGGCTTCCCGTCCCCGATTGCAGTTTTAATGAGGAAGAGGAAATTGTTTCGTTTGTCGCGGATATCGGACGCAGATGCAGAATGCATTTTAACATTAACGTGGGAATATTTATTCCAAAACCGCATACCCCGTACCAATGGGCACAGCAGATTGACAGCGAAATAGCGGAAAAGAAACTAAACTTTATACGCTCAAAACTTAAACCTTTGGGACACAAGGTAAGTATTTCAGATCCCCTTATTTCGCAAATAGAAGGCATTTTAAGCAGGGGAGACGAACGCTCAAGTGTTTTGTGCGAAAAAGCATGGCGGGAAGGAAGCAGGCTGGACCCATGGAGCGAATTTATAAACAGGGAAGCTTGGCAAAAAATCCTTAATGATAATCGGGAGATTGTAGACCTGATTTTATCCGGGAAAAATGAAATCCCCTGGGTAAATATTGATTCCTGTGTAACAAGTGAATATTTACGGCATGAATTAAAAAAATCACAGGAAAGTCAACGAACAGAATCATGCAAAGAAAAATGCGGCAATTGCGGTATCGCTTCAAAGGTAACCCCGTGCCTGCCTAAAAATACTGCAATTGCGGTAAATTTCAATACTATTGTTAACCAAGAAAAAATAGAAGTTAACGAAAAGCCTGATGAACATAAGACTGATCCGGCAATACATAGGGTATTATTCAGTTTCAGCAAGGAAGGGAGCGCCGTATTCCACGGACATTTAAGCCTGATAGAGATTTTTTCAATGGCGTTCAGGAGAGCCGGTATTCCTGTTATGTATACAAAAGGTTTTAACCCTCTTCCAAAAATGGAATTCGCCTCTCCTTTGTCGGTAGGCATAAGCGCGGAACTTGAAATCGCCTCTGTAGATTTTTCCGCCAAGTTCTCCGTGGAGCGTTTTAAAACGGCTCTTAACGAGAATTTGCCATACGGCATTGTTATTAAAGAGGCGCAGTCATTTTTAATAAAAAGCGGGATGAAAAAATACTCGTTATCGTCGTTATTATGGGGGTTCCTGTACGAATACAATGAAGAAACCGACTATGTTAATTTTAAAGAAGAAAAAGTTTACAGACAAAACAAGCTGAAAGACCGTAAGTCTTTATTTTTGCTGAAAAGAAACGCGGTTCTGGCGCGAAATATGTCAGGCGATACAGATGAATGGGCGCCTTATTTTGACGTATACCGTTTTTTATACCCGGATTAAATCAATATTGCGGTTATTTGATTGTTACACTTATTGTATCGTCTTTTAATTTCCATTCAATTGTAATGTTAAAATACGATGTATCAGGAGACACTATAGTAAATTTTGGAGTAGATGTGTAAATAAACGCCGTTTTACTGTTATGTTCCTCAATTGTTAATGTTGTTAGTATAAATTGATCTCCATCATTATTTGTGTCGGTATTATCGCTATTGTCAGTATCATCTGTATCGTCGGTAGCGTCAGTATCAGAAGCGGCGGAAGCGGCTATAAAATCATCTTCTATAGTTACCGGTATTGATAATTTATTAATTACATTAAGGTTTAAACGAGGGGTATCCTTAAAAGTATATTCAATTCCTGCCGTACCTTGATTAACTTTCTTAAAATAGATACTTTTTTTATGTCCATCAAATACTATATTCTCAGGAACAAATCTGCTTTGTTCCGAGTTAATGATATAAGTTATTGATTCGCCGTTATCAAGATTATATGTAATATCAATAAACGTAAATTCAATTTTTTTTGACGAATCATTTTTTACCGTATAAGTAACATTGTCAAATTCGCCTTTGCATGATCCCAAAAAAACAGCAATAAATAATATAAAAAGTAACTTTTTCATATTTAGTATGATGATTTTATTGCGTTTTTTCTTCCTTGTCAATCGCTTTTTCCCGGTATAACATTGGTAGACAGAATACGCGTTATGAATAGTGAAATATATAGGTAAAAAAGGGGTAGTCGTAACTACCCCGTATGCATTTTCAATCTGATTAATATTAATTTATATTTGGCAATTTAAAAATATTTATAAATGTGGGTTTGCCGTAAAGCCTTGAGAAGTTACGTTGATTCGTCCCAACTGCGACAATATACATTAAAGTGTATGCATGTTCAGATACACCGCTTTGACCTGAAACATCGGCGTTAACGGTTGGAATTGCGTTTGCATAGTCGTTCATCTCAGGCGAGCTAAAAAAGTATCTGAAACCAGCGCCGGTAGGTTTAGGATTAAACGATCCGCCGTCGGTTGAACGGTAAATTGGATTATCAGGATTGTTAATAAAAGGCGGTTCACCGTCCGTTAACGGAAATTGTATAATAAAAGAACCGCCGCTGGTTGAAAGTACGGTATTTCTTATATTTGAATTTTCAAGTTCAAGCTCATAAAATCCTCTGTTTTTAAATGTGTTTAAAGTAGGAAGCGCTGAAGCATTTGACTTGTCTGTGTAAGAATATAACGCGTTGTAATCAGATGCTATTCTTGAGGTTACGGAATTATTACTTATTAATTCGGGAACAGTTCCGTATGGTGTACTAATAATATATATTTTGTAGTAAATGATATACCCTGTCGCGTAAGAATTGGTTAGCGGCAGAATATCTATTTCCGCTTTGTTAGTTAATTCCCGCTTTATAGCGCTTTCCTCAACTTGCGGAAGAGAAAAAAATTCTTCGATTCCACAGGACAATAAAGTAAATAAACAAAGCGTAAAAATTACCAGTGTTTTTTGACGGTTCATTTATCCTCTATAACGGCAATCCTGCTTCTTGCAAGGTTATGCCAGACAGGCATTTGCGGCCAGTTAATCAAAACAGCGCGATACGCGTCCATGGCGGCTGTGTTATTTCCAAGCGTTTCATGGAGCCTGCCAATCGAAAACTGAGCGCGGGGAGCCGCCGGAAACTCAAATTTGTGGGCTACGCACCGCTCTAAAAGCTCTATTGCCTGTTCCAGATTACCCTGTTCTTCCGCGGCGGCGGCGGCGTTAAATAAAGCTATAGGAGCAAGGTAGGTTTTATTTCCTTTTTTTGCCGCGGAAAGCCATGCTTCCTGCGCGTTAGCCCAGTCTTTTCTGCCGGAATAAATCTGTCCAATGATAGCCCATGCCTTGCTTCCCGCGAATCCGTTAGTTTTTTCCGCAAAAGTTTTAATCTCGGCAAGCAGGGTTTCAACTTCGGGGGTATTATAATCTTCTTCGTTATTTAATGATAAATCGTCAACTTTACCGTTTAATTCATCCAGCGCGGTAATCGCTTTTTTGTTAAGAGTATCGCTTATTGAAAGATAGGCAATCAAGCCGATAAACAGGACAATTATTGCACCAATAACTATAAATATCGCTTTTCTGTTCTTTGTAACAAAATCGTTAATTTTATCCGCGACGTTTTGATTCTCGTTGTTTTGCATTATATCTCCTTGGGATTACTTATTTTAAGCTCTTTTATCAATCTTGACAAGTAAGTACGCTGAATAACAAGCGCTTTTGCCGTTTCCGTCTGATTCCAGTCATTTTCGTCCAGAACCTTGCGGATAAAGTTCGATTTAAATATATTTACAGCGTTTTTTAAATCTCGATCAATTATTTCTTCTTCTTCATTGTTTTCATGAGTTGAAGTTGATTTTAAGAATAGATCTTCAGGCTCTATCCACTTATTCTTACCGATTACACAGGCGCGTTCTATGCAGTTTTGCAGTTCGCGGACATTGCCGGGCCATGAGTAAGTAAGCATAGCGTGAAGCGTTTCCTGCGAAAATCCGCTGAATTGTTTTTTTGTTTCACGCATGAAATTTTTCAGGAAAAAATGCGCTAATTCGCCTATATCCTCGGGACGCTGGCGAAGGGGCGGGATATAAATGGGCAGTACGTTCAAACGGTAGTATAAATCGCTCCTGAACAAATTCTTTTTTACCTGTTCTTCAAGGTCTTTGTTGGTCGCCGCGACAATTCGCACATTTACGGTTATGGTAATATCCGACCCTACTTTTTCAAATTTTCTCTCCTGAATAACGCGGAGTATTTTTGCCTGCAATGAAAGCGGTAAATCTCCTATCTCGTCAAGGAAGATAGTGCCTGAGTCCGCCATTTCAAAACGACCCTTTCTGGACGAAATGGCGTTTGTAAACGCGCCTTTAACATGACCAAAAAGCTCGCTTTCCAGCAAGCCTTCGGGAATTGCCGCGCAATTGATTCTTATAAACGGACAGTCTTTGCGGGCGCTTTTTAAATGTATCTGTTCGGCAAATAATTCCTTCCCTACTCCGCTCTCCCCTAAAAGCAAAACGGACGAATCGGTTTTTGCCACTCTGTCTATAATTTCCATTATTTCAAGAATTGCCGGGCTTTTTGTAATGATTGTATGGAACTGATCGCTTTGCAGTCTGTCATGCAGATCTTGAATTTCACTGCGCGCCTCTTCCATTGTTTTCGCGTTGACAATTGCCAGCGCCGCCTGATTGGCGAAAATTTCAAGCCATTCAAGATCTTCTTCCGTAAAGCCGGATTCGTTTTTTTTATTTATAACTTCGATAACGCCGATACAATCGTCTTTTATCCTCATTGGGACCGTCATAATTGTTTTTGATTTGTAATTAATTTCTTCCCCGATCTTGTGAAGATGACGTTTGTCGTTCTTTACATCGTTAACAATTAAGGATTTATTGTTCTGCGCCGTCCAACCCGCGATTCCCTCTCCCATTTTAACGGTATACTTTTGAACTTCACTGCCCTTTGAACCCAAGGCTACTTCAAAATAAAGCTCGTTTTTTTCTTTGTCTATTAAAAACAAACTGGACGCGTCAGCTTCGGAAAGACGCGTAGCGGATTCCATAATCCGGGATAAAAGACTATGTATATCTTTATAATTTGAATTTATAAGAGAGTTTATCTCTATGAGAGTATGAAATTTATCGGCGTCAATTTTGGACAGCATAGCCGTCTTTTAGCCATTATCCTTTGAATCGTCAGCGCCGTTGTTTTTTGGTTTTAAAACGGAGCCAAGTGTATAGGTAGAATCTGACGATTCATCTTTGGACATATAACGGGACATTTCATCGCGCTGAATTTTTTTCTGGTAATCGCGCAAGGAAAAAGCCGCTTTTTGTCTGTCGCTTTGAACTTCAAGGACAATCGCTTTTATTTTATCTCCTACTTTATATTTTTTCATCGCTTCTTCGGGATCATCTTCGCGATTTTCTACAAGATTTGATTTATGGATAAGCCCCTCTATGCCGCCGGGAACTTTAATAAATATGCCAAAGTCTGTAATAGAAACAACTTCCCCTTCCACAGGAGAGCCCGGTTTGTAATTTTCGTTAAAATCTTTCCATGGGTCTTCTGATAATTGTTTTACGCCGAGTTTAATATTCCTGTTATTCGGGTCTACGGATAAGATCATAACCTCAATTTCCTGACCTGCGCTAAGGGCGGAATTTTTATTTTTCTTTAACCATGACATGTCGTCGGAATGCAGGAAACCGTCGATGCCTTCCTCGATTTCAACAAACGCGCCGGCGTTGGTTACTTTAACAACTTTTCTGTTAATCCTTGTTCCAACAGGATATTTTTCTTCGATAGATAACCAAGGATTATCTTTAACTTGTTTAAGCCCTAAAGACACCCTGCCCGCCTGAAGATCGTAACCAAGAATCATACACTCGACAACATCGCCGATTTTTACAAGATCCTGCGGTTTTTGAACTTTCTTTAACCATGAAAATTCAGAAATATGCGCAAGCCCTTCAATACCTTCTTCAAGCTCTATGAACGCGCCAAAGTCCGTAAGTTTTGTAACCTTGCCTTTGACAATATCGTTAACGTGATATTTTTCCTCAAAGTGAACCCAAGGATCGTCCGTGTAATGTTTAAGCGAAAGATTGATTCTTTTTTCCTGCTTGTCTATTCTGATAACTTTTAATTTTATTTCCTGACCTTTTTTTACAAAGTCTTTAGGGCGCGTAACGTGCCCCCAGCTCATGTCGTTGATGTGAAGAAGACCGTCAAAACCGCCGAGATCGATGAACGCGCCGAATGAGGTAAAACTTTTTACAACGCCTGTAACGTCCGCGCCGATGGGAGTTTTTTCAAAGAAGTCGTTGCGTTTGCGATCAAGATCTTCTTCCATGAATTTTCTTCTGTTAACAACGATATTAATTTTTCCGTCTGAATAAAGACGCTCAACAAAAACTTCTATTTTTGTGTTGATAATTTTTTCGGGTTTATCAAGTTTTTGTACGTCGGCTTGGCTGATGGGAAGGAACGCGTGCACTCCCGCTCCAAGGTTAACGTCAAAGCCGCCCTTAACTTGTTTTTCTACAGTTCCCTCAACTGATTTTTTATCTGTAAACGCCTGCCGCAAATTTTTCCAGAAAAGTTTTGCGTCGGCTTTTTGTTTTGAAACAATAACTTCGCCGTATTTGTTTTCCTTTGCGACAAGGATAACGGATACGGGATCTCCAATTTTTGGAATCTCGGAAAATTCCGCTATGGGAATTTTTCCCTCTGATTTGTAACCTACGTCGACGAATACCTGATCAGAAGTAACCTGAATTACCTTGCCTTCGACAAGCTGACCTTCCTCAAGCTGTTCCAGCGTCTTCAGGTATTCTTCCTGTAACTGAGTTTGAATGTTTTCTCCGTTCTTTGCCGGACTAGTGTCCGAGCTCACTTCCTTTTCTGCCATTTTTGTATCTTCCCTTAATTATTTGTTATTACTTCTATCAATTTCTCATAAACTTGAATAATGGTCAAGTCACTGGTATCTAAATAATTGACTCCTTCGGCGATTTTTAAACTGCCCTCGGTTTTGTTCCTGTCTATCTCGTCCCGCTGTAAAATGGCGTCTTTTATTTCCGGCAGAGTTAAATTTGACACCCCCTGCTCGAAACGGCGTTTTGCCCTTGAATCAGCCGAGGCGTCAAGATAGAACCTGTATTCCGCGTCCGGGAAGACCACAGTGGTCATATCCCTGCCTTCTATGACGATATTCTGCCCTTTTGCGATATTTCGGATTAAGTCGTTCACAATGTGCCTTACGGGGACGATTGCGGAAAGCGGCGCGGAAAAACGGTCAATTTCGTCGGTATGAAGCAAATTGGTGACATTTTCGCCATTTAGAAAAACTTCCGTTTTTTGGTAGGAAATTTCGATATTTTTGGCAAATTCTATGACTTTTTCACTGTCTTTTATATCGATTTTTGCCCGGATACAGCCTAAAGTGATAGTTCTGTACAAATTTCCCGAATTAATGTAGGTATACTCTTTTCCGTCCTGTCCTTTCAGTTTTTCCGCCAATAATTTGGCTATGGTGCTTTTACCTGAGCCGGCGGGACCGTCGATAGCTATTACCATGTATTCTCCTTTTTTAACTCCGGCGGCTGAGCCTGTCGAAGCCCCAAAGAGCCATTTGCTTTTCTTGTCCCTTCGACAGGCTCAGGGATCGGCTTATTTACGCCGCGCAGGGCGTTAATTTCATCGTTTGAGAGGGGTCTGGAGTTTCCTTCGGGTAAATCTCCCAATCGGACGGAGCCGATTCGTACCCTTCGCAGTAAGGACGGATGCAAGTGAAAATGCGAAAACACCCTGCGAATTTCACGGTTTTTGCCTTCAACAAGGACAATACGCATCGCTTTTCGCCCGATTTTTTCGGCTTTTTTCGCCTTGTAGTACTCATCTTCAACTGTAATACCCGAATTAAAGGCTTCCGCTACTTCATCGGGAATGACGCCTGTAGCCTCTACGATGTATTCTTTTTCAAGCTCTGAGCTTGGGTGACCAAGATCGTTAGCGAAAGCGCCGTCGTTTGTAAAAAAGATTAAACCGCAGGACAGGAAATCCAGCCGTCCTACATTGTACAACCGTTCCCGGTTTTTTGGAAGTAAACTGAGCGCCAAAGGGCGACCCTGCGGATCGCTGGAACTGCAAATATATCCCGGCGGTTTATTGAGAGCCAAATACAGTAAACGCGTCTCAGGTTGAACGGGTTTGCCGTCCAGCAGAACAATGTCGCCGTCCTCTACTTTGCTTCCCTGAGCGGTAATTGTTACCCCGTTTACGGAAACTCTGCCCTGCGCTATTATGTCTTCCGCCGCTCTTCTTGAAGCGATTCCGGCATGGGAAAGATAAACTTGAAGCCTAATCCTTTTCCCCCTCAAGCTCAAATTTTTCAATATCGCTCTCGCCGAGTTTCGGAAGCTCCGAAATCGAGTTCAAATGAAATTGCATTAAAAATTCTTTTGTAGTGCCGTAAAGAACAGGTCGCCCGGGAATGTCTTTTTTTCCGACTTCGCGGATAAAACTTTTTTCCAGTAACAGGCGGATCATATTGTCCGCGGATACGCCGCGTATCTTCTCTATTTCCGCCCTTGTTATCGGCTGTGAATATGCTACAATCGCAAGCGTTTCCATTGCGGCGCGGGAGATTTTTCCCTCGTTTTTTCTGCCGTAGCGTTCCTTTAAATTATCCCAATATTCGCGCTTTACGGAAATTTGCAGTCCGCCGCCAACATGCGAGAGTTCCAGCCCGCTGTCAATGTTCGCGTAACGTTCTTTTAAATTTTCAAGCGCGCTTGTTACGGTTTCTTTTGAAAGTCCGCAAATGCGGGCGATTGCACCTTCGTCAAGCGGGTCTCCTTCCATGTATAAAATGGCCTCAACAAGCGCCGTTTCTTTTTCAATATTTTCGGTCACAAAGCTCTCCGTTTAATCTTGTATAGCGGGTTTTATCAGTATATCGCCGAACAGGCGGTTTTGGTATATCACTATCATGCGGAATTTAGCGGCTTCAAGGACTGCCAAAAAAGCGCATACAACGTCAAGCGTTCCCGCCCTTGTAATTAATTCCGTAAATCTGCATTCCCCTCTGTTTTCAAGGAATTCATTAAGCAAAGTTGTCTTTTCATTTACTGTAACTTCTTCATAAAGATCGATAATTCTTTCAGCCGGAAGGTTAACCGTTAATGCCGAAAAACTTTTTAACAAATCCCAAATATCGATTTTTTCCCAAATATTCTCGTCGGAAAAAGGCAGGTTGTGCTGTAACCTTTTACGCTCTATTATCCATTCATTTTCCTTTTCTTTTTCTTCCATGAGTTCTGAAAGTTTTTTATATTTTTGGTATTCAATTAATCTTTCGACAAGCTCCGCTCTTGGGTCTTCGCCCGAATCTTCCGTAATTTCCACAGGCAAAAGAGTGCGGCTTTTGATGTACAGCAAAGTAGCCGCCATTGCGTGAAAACCTGTAAGTTCGTCAATATCCATTGACTGCGCGTTGTAAAGGTATTCTATATACTGCTCTGTTATCTGGGCTATTGGGATATCGTATATATTTATCTCGTTTTTACGGATCATGTACAGCAGAAGATCCAGGGGACCTTCAAATTCGCTTAATTTGAAACTGCGTGACGATTCAGACTTTTGTTCCATTGGGGAAATTATAACAGAAAAATATAATGAATTCTACTACAAATTTTTAGTACCAAGATTGCCGAAAAGACCTATTTATGCTATATTTACTTTAAGGACGAAGAAAAAGCGCAACAGCGCTTGACATTAGAATTTGAAGGAGTTTTCTTACATTATGGCGAATCCGGACAAAGGAAAATTGACGTTTAATAATGGTTCAGTTTACGAAGGCGACATGGTCAACGATATACCCCAAGGCAAAGGAAAATTAAAATTTAGAGACGGTTCAATTTATGAGGGCGATTTTGTTAACGGAAAATTTCAAGGCAAAGGGAAACTGACATATATATACGGCGACGTGTATGAAGGCGAATGGGCTAACGGCGAACAAAACGGTCAGGGGAAAATGACATATAGCAACGGCGCTGTCAGAGAAGGGGTATTTGTGAACAGCGAATATTCGAAGTTGGATTAATATTTGTTTAAGGAATAAAACTATGGTTAAAAGAGCAGCTTTAATACAAGAAATTGACTCCCTTCCGCCATATTATTATGGTGAAGTAATTGATTTTGTCGGTTACATAAAAGAAAAGAAAATTAAAAAAAATATTTCTCTGGAAAAAGCCGCAGGGGCGGCAGCCGAAGAATACAGCAACAATAAAGAATTAACCGCTTTCTGCGTGCTTGACGGTGAAGATTTTTATGAAACAAGGGAAAATCAAATAATTGGGACGATGTAGTTTCCTTTGTTAAAATAATTTTACAATGTGAAGGCAAGATGTATGCCTAAAGATTTTATTCCGTACTCTGTAACATTCTCTATTTATTAATTACATCTTTGGGAGCGGGGGCGAAAAGCCATACCGGCTCCGGTGTGGCGAGGGTTGAATAGCCGCACGTTTTTTATTTGGCATTAGTTGCATGTTTTGATGGACGCTTAGACGTGGCATTATCGAAAGCACGCCAAGTCGCCGTTATGCCTTTCCGCCCCCACTCCCGATAATGTTAATCAGTAAATAAAAAACAATTGCCTGTGTTACTTTTATTGGGCATACATCTTTTGGGCTCATTGAAAAAATGCTGACAAGCACATTTTGCGTATACTATTAAAATTTTCTTACTAAATCATATAGTTTGCGAATTAAATTTTCATTTGATTCATTATTTTCCGGTAGGTCAGGCAAACTGTCCACTTCTATAAACACTTTTCTTGCAGGTGTTTGCATACGCAAAATTAAGTTGAGTAACTTTAATTCATTCTTTGTAAGCCAATCTTTCATTTTATTTTTTGATAAGCGTGTAAAGCAACAATGTTTGAAATACAAAGTCGCCATAACCGAATAAAATTGTTCTACCATTCGTCTTTGAAAATGGAGTGTATTGGAAAAATTATACTTTTTTGATTTTTGATGTTTTTTAACTCTTTTAAGTAATGGTTTTACTTCTTTTTTATATCTTTTTATGTATTTTTTATTAATTTTTGAAACATTAAGATTGCAATCTTTTTTATAGAAGTTAAATATTGCAAGTATTGCCGCTCCCATTTCAGGACTACGATAATCGGCAATCAAATTTGCGTAAATTTGGTTTACCATAATTTTGTTTATGGAAACTAATGTTATAATGGCGATAATTAATGTTAAAAAAGCAATAATTAATTGTAAATTATCTAAACAATTAATTACTTTTACTACTTCTACTGTTTCATTCATTTTCAATTATCCCTTTAACCCCTTGTCGCATAACAACAAGGTTTTGGAGTGCAGGGGGTATAACCCCCTGCACTCCCATTAAATTTTTCCGTTACGGCTCCATGCCCTTTCCTTCGCTAACTCCGTTCGCTACGGCTCGGGCATTTCGCTTTCTCTACTAACTATCCACTACTTTCTACCCACTTCTTGAAACTAGGGGCGAACAAGCCGGAAGCCAATAAAGCTGCTCTCGTTGTTGTACGGGATGCCGTAGCGCCGGTACGCGGAACGCAGCTCATCAAAATCGTTACAGCTCCCGCCGCGATACACGCGGTAAGTCCCCGAGGACGCGCCCATCGGATTTATTTGCGCTTCACTCGGGTAACTGCCATACCAGTCCCAGCACCGTTCCCGCACGTTTCCGTGCATGTCATATAAGCCCCACGCATTGGCAGGTTTCTTTCCTACTTCATGTGTCTTATTTCCGCTGTTATTGTAATACCACCCTGTATTGTTGCTTCTCGTATCTCCTGTGTTATACGCTGTTGTTGTTCCTGCTCGACACGCATACTCCCACTGCGCCTCTGTCGGTAAACGATAACCATTAGAACCTGATACTATTACTACTGCATTCCAGTCCGAATTACTGCTAGTTGGCACTGTTCCCCATGACGCAGTCTCGGTACTTCCTTTAATACTGTACGCAGGGCTTAATCCTTCCGTCACGCTCAACTTATTGCAGAATACCAATGCGTCATACCAGCTTACTTTTTCCACAGGTCGTTTATTTTGAGTTTCACCTGACTGCGGACTGGAACTAAAATTGCTGGGATTACTTCCTATCACAGCCTGATATTTTTCTTGTGTTACCTGGTATTTACCCATGTAAAATCCATTCAGCGTTACTGAATGTTGCGTTTCATCGCTATTTCGGTCCGCTTCAGATGTTGGACTGCCCATCGTAAAGGTTCCGCCTGCTATCCATACCATATCTTTAGCCGTCATTCCGCTAATATCAGTATTTAAAATCCACCTAGCATATAGAGTAATATTTGCGGTTACGGGTGCGCTGAAGTTGTAAGGATTAGTCAATCCGTCATCTTTATACCAGTAATCAAAAGTATAATTAATTCTGGTAGGGTTCGCCGGGCGGCTCGCCGCAGTTCCGGCTGTTATGGTTTGGTCGGAAACACTACTGCCGCCATTACTATTAAATGCTACCACAACCGGAACAGGCGGCGGCGGTGGAGGCGGTGTTTGGTCATTTTCTTCCTCGCAAGCGGCGAAAGAAAACCCGATTACCGCAACTATGGCAATAATTGCTAAAATCTTGAAAATTTTTTTCATGCTAAATACTCCTTTTTTCTTTGATTTGTATTAAAAAAGCCTTTCTTAATAACGGAAGGCGTTTTTTCGAGGATTGTAATTTGTCTTCTCCAAATAGTCTGAAAATTGTGCGGAAAAAGTGAGTTTTCTTTGTTTGTATAAATGCTACATAATGGGGGGGGG
>Ga0268262_10000722_pt1 | contig 42845 bp, 38 predicted proteins | sample TergutNc150P3_FD_190354 | JGI IMG/M metagenome (GOLD analysis project Ga0268262, IMG submission 190354) | Nasutitermes corniger P3 segment gut microbial community from laboratory colony in Florida, USA - Nc150 P3 (SPAdes) (version 2) | ecosystem: Host-associated > Arthropoda: Insects >...
GATGCCGCCGCCGCGCTCGGTAACGGGGGTGTTGTAGCCCTGGGGCAGTTTCTCGATAAAATGGTTCGCGCCGATGAGCTTCGCGGCGGTACGGATTTCTTCGTCGGTGGCGTCCAGCTTGCCGTAGCGGATATTGTCGGCAATGGTTCCGGTAAAAAGAAAGCTGTCCTGCAGCATGATGCCCATTTGGCTTCGCAGCGAACTCAGCGTTACACGCATTATGTCCTGGCCGTCAATTAAAACCTGGCCATCTTCGATATTGTAAAACCGTGAAAGCAAATTCACTATCGTAGTTTTGCCAGCGCCGGTCGGCCCGACAATGGCGATGCTCTCGCCGGGGTGGCCGTCAAAACTGACATTGTTCAGGACGCGGTGTACCCCGTCGTAACTGAAGTTGACATTCTTGAATTCAACGTGGCCGCGGACAAAGGGAAATACCACCGCGTTGGGGATGTCCTTAATTGTTATAGGTTCGGCAATGGTGTCGAAAATCCTGTCGAGGTACGACATCGCGGTTACAAAGGTGTTGTAAATATTCGCTAAATTGATAATCGGCTGCCAGAAGCGCCACGCGTAATTGCCCATTACCAGAAGCACGCCGAAACTTGCCATGGGGTTCATCCAGTAAGCGCCGGTAATATACAAAAAACAAAAAACAAGCTGCGATATGGTTTCAACGGAAAACCAGACAGTATTGGAGATGTAGATTGCCCGCATCCATTCAAAGTTACGCTCGCCGGTAAGCTTGTTCATTACATCCAGGTTTTTTTTCTGCCTGTCAAAAGCCTGGGTAACGTTAACCCCGTCAATGGATTCCTGAATGTAGGCGTTAAGGTTGGAGTTCTTGTTTGAAACCCGCTGCCAGGCGCGGCGCTGTTCCGGCTTGATGGTAAACATAAAAATGATCAGCGGGGGCAGCCCAAAAATGGTAACCAGTGCAAGCTGGTGGCTCACCTTGAACATAAAAAAGATAATAAAGACAATATTCAGGACTTCAATAACAAAGTTAATGATTCCGTTGGAAAGCGCGTCGGAAACGTTATTCACGTACGGCACTACCCGCACAAAAATTTTCCCGTGCGGCCTTGAGTCGTAAAAACTAAAAGCGAGCCTTTGCAAATGGGAAAACAAATCGTAACGTATATCATGGATTATACCAGCCCCGGCGCGGGCAATCAAAACACTACGTATCGTTCCCAGCCCGATGCTGATGACAATGGAAGCGCCAAGGCAGGCAGCCATCAAAAGCAGCAGCCTGATGTCTTTGTTGGGAACTGCCACATCCAGCGCGTGCTCGATAAAAAGCGGCCCTGAAAGGCCCACCACATTTTCAATGACGCTTAACAACAGGCACAGTTTCAAATGCCCCTGGGCTTTCGCGATATAACCCAGGCAGCGCTTAACGTTAAAGAGGCTTACTTTCTCGTCCAGATATTCATCAACATCGTAGCGGTTGCGTTCTTTGGCTGTCTTCTGCTCGGCTTGTTTCTTTCGCGCCATTTATCTGCCCTCCCCCGCTGCTTCAGTTTCGATATTGTTCTGCAGGGACCAGATGCGGTGGTAAAAACCGCGCAGGGCAAGAAGCTCGCTGTGGGTTCCCCTCTCGATGATGCGGCCCTTGTCCATGACGAGAATCAAATCCGCCCCCCTGAATGATGAAATCCGCTGGGCTATGATAATTTTTGTACAGGTAAAGTCAATCTCGCGCAGCTGTTTCTGAATGTACTGCTCGGTCTCGCTGTCCACCGACGAGGTAGTATCGTCAAGAATCAAAATCGCAGGTTTAACCGCAAGCGCACGCGCCAGGGCAATCCGCTGCCGCTGCCCGCCGGAAAGCCCGACGCCGCGCTCGCCGACCAGTGTATCGTAGCCGTCGCTCATGCCTTTAATAAAGCTGTCCGCGTCCGCCTGAACAGCCCGCTTTATTATTTCTTCATTATCAAGTTCCGGCCTGCCGTAAGCGATGTTTCCCCTGACAGAATCGGAAAATAAAAACACATCCTGCATGGCAATACCTATGTGCCGCCTGAGGGAAGATAGCGTATAACGCCTGACATCAAGGTCGTCCAGCAGGGTTTCGCCCGAGTCCGGCTCAAGGAACCGGGGCAATAAATTAATAAGTGAGGTTTTGCCCGCGCCTGTGCTGCCGAGTATTCCAATCGTTGATCCCGCTTCGGCGGTAAAACTGATATTCGACAGAATGGGCGTGCCGCCGATTGAAAGGCTGACATCCCTGTATTCGATTTTTCCCGCAGGCCGCTCCGCTAGTTCCGCCGCGTCCGGCGCATCGCTTATACCGCGAGGGGCTTCTACCACTTCGCAGATCATCGCCCCCGAAGATGTATAACGTTCCAGGTCGGCAAGGAGTGGCCCCAACATTCTGAGGGGGCCGGCCAATGCCCAGGTAAGGGAAGAGAAAGCCAGGTACTGCCCTTTGGTTAGCCAACCTTTGATAAGAAAATAACCGCCTACCACCAGCGTAATAATGATGAGAATCTGGCTTGCAGTTTCCAGAAAGGGCTGGTATCTTGCGACAATCAGGGCATTGCCGCAGCTTGTGTCCCGGAATTGGGCGTTGAATTTTTCAAAATGATCTTTTTCGTATTCTTCGCGTGCAAAGGCTTTTACCACGCGGTTGCCATCAATGTTTTCTGTCACCGCTGTCCCAAGGTCGGTGAGTTTTTGCCGCAGCAACTGAAAACGTGGCCGCAACCGCTTTACGAACCGGTAACTCATAAACAGAATTAATGGGGTAACAGATACCAGGCACAAGGCAAGCTGCCAGTTAATAATCATGTAAAACGTAAAAACTGAAATAAATAAAACTACCGCGTCCATAAACTGGTAGGAAACCCACGCGAAGGTATGGCGCAGGCGGTCCAGGTCCTGGGTCATGCGGGTCATCAGGTTTCCGGTGGGAAACCGTCCCCAAAAGCGGTAGTCCTGATGCTGTACCGTTTCATACATATCGCGGCGTATGTCGGTCATCACAGCGGTGCTGGCTTTTTCCATGCATATTACCATCAGATAGCGCAATGAAATCCTGGTAAGCTGGACGCACATCATGGTAATCAGCAGGGGGATTAAAGGAGCGGTATTCTGTGGCGTGATAACATCGTCAATAAGCCGTTGCGCGAGCATTGGATTGATGATCCACATAGAGGCGCTAACCGCGGACAAAATCATTCCCGTAAGGAAAACGGCGCGCCTTCCTTTTGTATAATTCCAAATCCATTGTATCTGCGACATAATAACCTTTTTTAAAATTGACCGGGTATTGATACTTTACACAAAACATATATAGTAAATCAATATCCCTTTTCAAATTTGCTGCCTGAAAATTCTGGTATGGAAAGCAAACAGGAGGTCTCTATGCTTTTTATTAAAAACGCGATGATCAAGACGATGGCCGGGGAAGACATAAAAAGCGGCTGCATTCTGATTGATAACGGGAAGATTCAGGCGATATGGCCCAACATCGCACAGCCTGAGGGAGCCACTATAATTGATGCCGGAGGGCGGCTCACAACACCGGGGCTAATCGACGGCCATAGCCATATAGGGATGTGGGGCGAAGGCTCCGGTTGGGAGACTTCCGACGGGAACGAATGTGTCGACCCCGTTACGCCGCAGCTCAGGGCGATAGATTCGCTCAATCCGAGGGACGAGGCTTTCGCAAACGCGATGAAGGGCGGCGTTACGACCGTAGGAACTGGGCCGGGCAGCGCGAACGTCATAGGCGGAACCTTTTCGGCTATAAAGCTCGTCGGGTCAAGAATCGACAACATGATCCTGAAGCAGGATTTTGCGATGAAAATTGCTTTCGGAGAAAATCCCAAGGGGGTTTACGACGAACAGCACAAATCGCCCACAACGAGAATGGCGATAGCGGCTTTGATCAGGGAAACGCTGTTCAAGGCGAAAAGGTACTCCGACGAGCTTCTGGAATACGAAAACTCAACCAAGGAAGATAAAAAGATGCCTTCATTCGATATGAAGCTCCAGGCGCTTGTGCCTGTCATAAGGAAACAAATCCCGCTAAAGGCCCACGCGCACCGCGCTGACGACATCTTCACTGCCATACGCATAGCCAAAGAATTCGATCTGCTCCTGACACTGGATCACTGCACCGAAGGCCATCTGATCGTTGACGAACTGGTGAAAGAGAACAGGTACATTTTCGTAGGCCCCACTTTCGGCTCAAAATCCAAGCTGGAGCTTCAGAACCTCAGTTTTGAAACCGCAAAGGTCCTTTCCGACGCGGGCCTTAAAGTCTCCATCATCACCGACGCGCCAGTAATCCCCCAGCAGAGCCTAGCGCTTTGCGCCGGATTCGCGGTCAAAGCCGGAATGAACGAGGAAAAGGCATGGAAGGCGATTACGATTACGCCCGCCGAAGCGATGGGCGTCGCCGACAGGGTAGGCAGCCTTGAGATCGGCAAGGACGCCGACATCGTCATCTTCAACGGAGACCCCCTCAAAGACATAGCCAGCACAGTCGCATACACAATAATCGACGGAAAGGTGGTCTACAAGGAAGGGGAATAGGGATTGCCTTATATATACGTTAACTTAAGAAATAAATTAGTCCAAAAAGACATCTCACGAAGGCACAAAGTACACAAAGAACACAGAGTTTTAGGCTTAATTTGTAAATTCCGAATGTAACCTTCGACATTTATGTGTGTGATTCTAAAGCTGAGAAATAGATAAAATTTACATTTTCCTCTGTGTCCTTTGTGAGCTTCGTGCCTTTGTGAGAAATATTGAGAGTAAAGATAATATATACGCTACCTTATACACCATTTGGGTGTATTTTGCGACTGATATTTCATCCCATTAGGTACTCTCCTCCACGAACCAAATTATTATTTTTTCAGTAAGGATGATTTTATGAAGATTAAATTCAAACTGAGCGCGGTACTTGATAAGATAAAAAGCTCGATTGATAAGGTCAGCGAATCCACAGGCAACACGCTCATCAGATTTGAGGTGATTGATTCGGACATAAAAACCGGGGCGGAACAGGTCAACATTGCTGTAAACAAGGTCAACGAGATAAGTGCAAAAAACAGGGAAAACATCGATCTTTTGGTACGCGAAGTTTCGCTGTTTAAGGTTGAGTAAAACAAATAGCAAATAACAAATAACAGAGAGCAAAGAGCAAATTATCAAAAAGCCTTCTGGTTCTTTGCTCTCTGCTCTTTGTTCATTGTTCTTTATTTACTGCCCGGCAAGACCTCGCAGTTTCGGCAGCTTAGTGGCGCTGTTCCACTCCCAAACAGTGTTTAAATTCCAAGCGGGTCCGTTCGTTGTAGTCCACCACCCCTGGCTGTTATACTGGCTGGCGGACACGTCCGCGCCGTTTACAGTGGTTGCTCCCGTTGGTGTCCATGTGATTAAAGTGGGTGTATTCCCCTGCTTCATATTTTCCCACCCGTAGTTATTTGACATTGTGCCAGAAGCGGATTCCCCAGTAATACGTCCAAAGTCAACGGGATTACTGATACTCGGATTCAGAGCCACACAGTTTTGTATCGTGCCGTAGTTAGATCCCGCCACACCGCCGACCCTGTCGCTCCCTGAAACAACGCCCGTGGCGTAGCAGTTTTGCACCGTGATATAGTTTATTCCCACTACGCCACCGACATTGTTGCCTCCTGAAACTTTGCCCGTTGCGTAGCAGTTTTGCACTTTGCCAATATCTATGTTTGACCCCGCCACTCCGCCTACTGTCTGGGTTCCTGAAACATCGCCTGTGGCATAGCAGTTTTCAACGGTAGCGTTGTTAACTCCTATCACGCCGCCGACAGAGCTATCTCCCTCAACTCTGCTCGTAGTATAGCAGTTTCGCACCGTACCGTCGCTCATTCCCACCACGCCACCGACACCGATTCCTCCTTCAACTCTGCCTGTGACATAGCAGTTTTCTAATATGCCATCGCTTGTTCCTACCACGCCGCCGACACCATAACCTCCAATAATGTTACAGTTTATAAGACCAACGTTTTGTACGGTTGCGCTGTCCAAAATATAGCCAAACAAGCCCTTGTCTGAAATACCCGGAGCGTTAATTTTTAGGTTGTTGATAGTTTTGCCGTTTCCGTCATAGCTGCCATTGAAAGCGTGACCGAAATCGATGCCTATCGGCGCCCAGTCGGATATAGAGGCAAGGTCGATATTAGCCGTCTGTTTGTAATGCTTGTCCAAGCCCCAGCCGACATGGGTCGTTGCATCGGGATTGCCCACATGGGATAAGTCGGTGGCATTGGCTACCAAAAAGGGGTTTGTCAACGTGCCGGGGGAACCGATTACTGTAAAATTCACATCAAAGGACGCACTGATGCCGCTGCCCGCCGTTCCTTCAACGCTTACCGTAGCGGTATGGTATTCCGCGCCAAGGCCGTCATTGGGCTTAACGGTGAATGTGACGCTGGTGTCTCGCGGGATGCTGGTGATGTAAGTAGCGCTAAGGGCAAAATTGGTGGAGCTGGTAAGGGGATCAAGCGTTATCAACAAAGCACCTGTGTCGTTTGCAGCGTAATTGGAAACTGTAACCGTCAGCGTCTCCAGGTCGCTACTCGCGTAGCCCTGATTAAGGGCAGGGAATTGGTAGGTGCTGCCGGATTTTTCGCTTAGCACTATGCCGCGCTCATACCTTTCCATAGTAACATCCACTTTATTATTATTGCCTTGAACGACGGTTATGATTTCATCTCCATACGCAAAATCGTAGCCGTTCAGCGAGGCTCTGATTTCCACCCTTAACGCGCCCAGCGGCACGTTTGTCTCCGTATGGCTTGTCTTGCCTGGCTTCAGCGTTATGGTTCTGATTCTCGTGCCGTAGTCGTCGCCGTTGTAGAGTTTTATCTCATGGGTGAGTTTGGCTTTTATGGCAGGATCCAAGCCGCCATTTGGGCCGGGTGCCCATCTTGCCGTCTGGCTTTCGCCAATGGTAAAGGTTATAGTGCCGCTGTCTTCGCTTTCCGTTGGACTGCTGCAGGAAAAAAAGAAAAGGGGAAAGGTCAACAAAACCAAAAAGTACTTCTTCATAATAAAGTTCTTTATCTTCCGTATTTTTCTCCGATAACTCATTCCTCGTCCCTCATTTTAATATTTAACCGTTATGTCGATACCGTTGCCACTGCCGCCATCACCGGATCCACCGCCGGAATCAGCACCTCCACCGCCGTAGCCGCCTCCACCTCCGGAACCTCCGCCGCTGGGAGGTTTAGTGGGAGGAGGGGCGGGAGGCGGCTCGACGGGGGGATTACTGACGACGCCGGTGCCACCGGTAGTTCCGGCTGCGCTATCGTAGCCGTATGTCACGGCTCCCACGCCCTGCTGGGAAACAACGCCTCCTCCACCTGAGGCAACTTGGGGCGCAGAAGCTGTGCCCGACGCTGTTACTACGCTGGTACGGCCTTCCTGCACCGATACCTGGTAGCCCCACTTGCCAATAAAGTCAACTGTCCCGCTGTTTACGCGGAGGTTCCTGGTGTCAAACTCGAAACTGGTCCCGCGCACCGAAGCGGTGGCGGTTGGGCTGCTTATCTTTAGCGATGACTTGATCCCGGCGGGCGGGTTCACGTCTATCCGCACCCTTCCGCTCTGTAAATTCAGGTTAATATTTTCTGTCTCTTGTAATGCCCGGATTTCAGTAAAAGTGAGGCGGGTCAGGGGCCTTATGGTTATAACAGCGCTTCCCGCCTGCACAAGGGCTGTACTTTTGAAGCCTGTGGAAATGATCGTATCCTGTGCGATTTCCACTCCTACAACGGCTGGAATGAAAACAGAAGAGCCGGAAAGCTTTAGTTCCACAGTACCGGTAAGGTCTTTAATCACTGCCTTTTGGGCAAAACCGAACGTTGCGGTGCCAATCAGCAATAACGCAAAAATCGCCCTTTTCATTTAATACTCCATAATATACTTAATAGAATACCAAATTTAGCTATTACGGTCAAACAAAAAAATTCTGAAAGCGGAATGATTATCGCTTATAAGGAAGAATCTCTCCATTCGTGGTTAAGCTTAAAAACATTGATACTCGCCGCCACCACCCCCACAACAGCCAGTGAAATGAAAAACACCACACGCGAAGCGAATTCATAATCGTAAAGCCGCTCCAGATGCGGGTAAAACAGCTCCCGTTTTATAAGGGCAAGCGAGGGAATATCCTGCCAGGGAAGGCAGATGGAAGCAATGCGGAGGAAAAGGAAGAGAGCAATTACAGGGAAGATCGCCAGCCCCATGGCGTATAACGCCGGTTTCAGAATTACTTTACGGTTCTCATTAATGATCTGCGCAGGATAACATTGCCCCAGCTTTTCTTTAAAGATGGCAAACGCCGCCCGGAATTTAAACGCAAACGGACGGAGCAGGCTAAGAGAAAGCAGCGCAAAAAAAAGGAGGAAAATAACCATTACCCGCTCCCACAAAAGATCCGTGATTGTTCCAAAGTTAAAAAAATTGTAGGCTGCTTCCTGTATGCCCAGGACTTTCAGGCTGTTCTTCACATACGCCTCGTCAATGCCGCCTGAGGTCAGCGCCAGAAACACGTCCGCGCCGCCTCCACGAACTGACGAAGGCACATAGATTCGGCAGCGATCGTCATCCCAGTCGTTAATGACCCCGGCAACCAGCCAAATTTCATTGTGGATCTTAAAACTGTTACCCACGACATGACTGCTCCCGTAAATATTAAAAGCCGCATTTTCATTAAGAACCGCCTGCCTCTGCTTTCCCTCCCAATCCCTGGCTGAAAAATAAGAGCCTTCGATCATAGGCAGGCCCAAAACGCGGGAATAGCAGGAATTGGTTCCAATCAAAGTAACTGCGTATTCGCCTGTGGAAAGGCGCACCCTGTCCGAGCCGGGAATTTCATAGGTCAAAAGGAATTCATCTTTTATAAATTCTTCTATTTTATTAATGTCAATCCTTTGTGAATTAATTTCTTTTGGAAGGACAAGGAGGATACCCCTACCCCACTTCGCCAAAAAAGCCGGAACGCATAACCCTCCAATGCAGAGGATGAGAACGAGACAACCTATCACTAAAATTCTATTACCACGCAACATTAAAAGCATTACTCCCAATATTTCTCACAAAGGCACGGAGCTCACAAAGGACACAAAGAAAAATCTAGAATTTCCAAACTTCGTATCTTCCTCTGTGTTTCTTTGTGTTCGCGGACTTTTAGTCCGATGCGCCTCCGTGTGAGATCTTTTTGGAATATTAGTTTTCAAAAAAATCTTCCGGGTTTTTTAGGGATACAGTAGCGCCGTCAGATAAAGCCTTGCCGCTCACCAGAACTATCGGATCAAGAAAGGTGAGCCCCCGGAGGACTGCGGTATTCTGGCGATCCGAATCGCCGATAAAAATGTTAAGCCGCGCCAGGTAGTATTCATCCCCCATGATGCCTTTACGCCGTTTAATCTGGTACAGAAAGAAACCGTCGTTATCCTGGTTGACCGCACTGTTTGGAACCAGAACAAAAGAAGCGGCGCTGTTCTTTTCAAAGGTAACGTCAAAGGTCTCCCCGTCGCTAACCTCATCTGATCTGACAGAAATGGTAACTGTCTTCCCCTGCATAGAAGGCTTAATCCGCCTTACCGTACCGTTCAATACATGGCTCGCATTACTGAGTTCACATGCGTCACCGGGGTTTACAAAATTGTTATCAGTAGAAATTCCACACTCCACAAAAAATTCGCTGCCCACGCCAATTGACACAAGCAAAGCTTTCTCAGGAAAGTACTTCCCCTTTTCCACCGCCAGGTTAAGTACGATACCCGATGCCGGTGCTTTGATAACCGCGTTGTTCCGGTAATCCCTGAGTAAATCCCTGACGGCTTCCCTGGAAAGCTTGAGGTTCTCCATGTCCATAAGCTTCGAGGTCAGGCTGAGTTCCAGATCGTCAGCTTCGGCGCTGTATTTAAAAAGCAGGGTTTTTAAATTGTTCTCAGCGTTAACAAGATCGTTCTTGCTGATGGAACCCAACTCAAAGGCCAACTTCGCATTTTTCAGGGCAAGCTTGGCTTTGCTGATTTCAAGCGCGATAATGCCAGCCTGTCCGGTAAAAATAGGGAGCGCTGTGTCAGGTTCCTCCTCACCTGTGTCAGACTCTGTTACTGCCAGCGCCGTTCGGATATTACTCAGCCTTGAACGGAGGCCGCCTATCTCCGCCTCCAGTTTTCCGATGTTATTACCGGTTTCCGCATAACGCCTTTCCGCAGCAGCAATGTCAAAATCCATATCAAAGAGAACCTGATCTTTTTCCACCGCGTCCCCTTCCCTTACAAAGACCCTGCCCGCCGTACCGCCGCTTGCCGCGTAGATCGCTTCGGTTTCAGCCCAGCTCGCTATTCCGGAGCTTATCTCCAGTTTGGAAAGGCTGCCCCGCCTCGGCTTTGTCCCGGTAACCTCGGGCATATTGTAGGTGTAAATAGTTTTAGAAAAGAAAAGCAAAAGCAGGAGAGCAACGAAAATAATTGCCCCTGCAGTTTTTTTAGTAAACTTCATAGATAGTAATCCTTTTTAGGGAGTGGGGAGTAGGGTTGTTGTTTGCTGTCTTTGCGTCTTGACAAGCCGTTTAGCTTATAAACAAAAATCCCCATTCCCCACTCCCCATTCCCTAACATCACTTCACTCCCGATAGCTCAATGCCCTTTTCCAAATCTTTCTGGCCTGAAAAAAGAAACCAGATCGGTAAAAACATATACACGCAGGATGCAGCGAAAATAAGCGCGGTTTTTCTGTCCGCCAAACGGGACAGGTATATCGAAAGAGGCTCAAGCCTGTAATCGTCGATGAAGATCACCGCCTGTTCCACCAGGTTCCAATATTCAATAAAGGTGAGCATGCACAGAGCTGCGACAGTAGACTTGAGCTGGGGGATGAGTACGTGAAAAAGTATGTACCAGTTTCCAGCCCCGTCAATTTTGGCGGCTTCGAAATAAGCGGTCGGAATGGCCTTCATGCTCTGGCGCACCAGAAAGACGGCGAAGGGCGAAAAGACGCCGGGCAGAATAATTGCAAGGTAACTTTTTTGAATTCCAAAAATCGCGGCTATGATGTAGTTCGGCACAAGCACCGCCTGCAGGGGCATGAGCATCACCACGATAAATGCAAGAAATACCTGCTCCTTGTATTTCCACTGCCAAAGGGTAAATCCGTAAGCTGTGAGAAGCCCGATGCACAGAGCGCCAACGGTAACAGGCAGCGTGATCTTTATAGAGTTAAACAGAAGGACAAGGAATGAAGGCTGGTCAATCAGAACCCCGGCGTATTGTTCCACGCTTGCGGGGCTCGGTATCAGGAGTATGTTCTTAAATCTTTCCGTAAGCCCCGCGCTGAGATCAAAGGAAGTGATTCTGGAAGAATAATTGAGGAGTATGGCCTGCTCGGTCATGAAAGAGCCTGAAATTGTAACCACAAGCGGAAAGAGAAAAAGCGTTCCGAGAATGGCAAGAAATAAAATAATAACGGGGTGATTTCTCATAATGCTGCCTTCCGTTCAAGATGCAGCAAGAATTGGGTGAATAAAATCATTACCAGAACCAGCGTCGCTGTCGCCGAAGTCAGCCGGGGATAATTCAGGGATGCGAACATGTTGTTCATAAAGTGCTGGAGGGTGTAGATACTCTCCTGTGGATAGTTTCCGGTTATCAGGTATATCTCCCGAAAAATTTTGAACGAATTGATGATGGACATGATAAGCGCCAATACCGCCGTTGGCAGCAGGCAGGGAACGGTGATGTGACGGAAAACCTGGAAGGGCGAAGCGTTGTCCATCCAGGCGGCTTCGTAATAATCCTTTGGGATATTCGCCAAACCCGAAAGAAAAAGCACCATGTTGTAGCCGCAATTTTTCCAGAGAAAAATCAGGATCATCACCGGCAGGGCAAGAAAGGAATCCAACCAGTTGATCCTGGCAATCCCAATTGCGCGTAACAATCCGTTCAGCGAGCCGTCGTAGGAAAAGAGCGTCTTCCAGAAGAAGACCATTGAGCCTGATGGAATCACCAGGGGAATAAGAAAGACAAGGGAAAACCATTCCCGGCCTTTGACGATCCGGATTACCAGCATGGCGATCCCCAGGGAGATGCCTATGTTAAGTGGCGTAGATATGCCGACAAACCGGAGCGTGTTCGCGAGGCCCAAAAGGTAAGCCCGGTTCCTGAACAGCGACGTGAAATTCGCGAAGCCGATAAAGGAACCGCCTATGGGTTTGTCCATAAAAGCGTAGACTAATGACAGGCAAAAGGGAACGATAAAAAAAACGCAGAAACCCAAAAGCCCAGGCAATACAAACGCAAAGCCCTGATCAAAGAAAGCATTATCTTTCGATCTTCCGCCTCTGATCCCCATTCCCCACTCCCCACTCCCCATTCCCTATTCATTGAGATATAGATCAGCCTTGTTCTGTAAAACTTTGGCGACTTCATCTGCGGTTTTAGCGCCGCTAAAGTAGTACTGCACTTCCGAGGCGATCATGTCGTTAAGGCTTGTATCTTTTGCCACAAAACAGTTGATGCTGTCCGACATCTTTTCTACAGCTGCCTTGTATTGCGTCAAAGCCTGGCGCTGCTGTTTATTTAAAACACCGTCCGAATTCCTGAACATTCCCGTAAAGGCAAGCCCGGCTGTTTCTTCCCTTGCTTTGTTATTGACTGGAAAACCGGTCATCATCATATCAGCGGAAGCCTGCATTTCCTCTGAAAGAAGGAACTTTAGGAACGCCCAGGCGCTTTCCTTGTTCTTTGACTGGCTGTTAATTCCAAAAGCCCGGCTGTATGTGAAAGGGACAGAACCGTCAGCGTTGGCTTGTATGCCCGCGATTTCATCATCGCTATCTATGCCCATTGCCATTCCGCCTTCCGCCATTCTCCTTGTAATGCCCAGGCTCCGTGAAAACATAGAAAGCAAATTAACGGAGTTGTATTGCTTAAAATAAAACCTGTCCGCCGGCTCTCCCATGCCCCGCTGCCTGAGCTGTCCAACATTCTGTTGGTTAGCGTTTTGCTGGCCTGTAACCCCCTGGGGTATTAAACCCTGCTTGCTGTAATTTTTTATAGAGTCAAGCATGGCAGCAAAACTGCCGTCAGCGAAATTCGGTTTTTTGCTTTCCAAGTTCAGGTACGATTGAATATTCTCGCTTAAAAGTACGGCGAACATATTGCGGGGGCTACGGGAATAATCGTTTAAGTTGAAAATCTTATAAGTGCCGTTATATAAACTCATCCCGATTATCAGGAGGCCATCAGAACTAAAAGATTTATCAACGCCAAACCTGTTCCTGATTTCCGGGGGAACCAGGGTGCTATCATAGGTAAAATAATTAAAATCGTAATTCAGAGGCAGGAACCATGTTCCGTTTTTATAACGGACAGCGTCAATTATATTTTCCCTGTAGTCGCTCTTGTGAAAGTCCGGATCCATCACCATATAGGAATCCAGGTTTTCCAGCGTGCCGTTTGCCGCGAATTTGTGCAGGGGCAGGACATCCATGGCGTATAAATCGGCTCCTGTACCGCTCATAAGGTTCGTATTGACGCGGCTGATATAATCCGTTCTGCCCTGGGGATCGTCCTGTATTTCTGTAACTGTTATCTGCATATTTCCCTGCCCGCCGGTTCTCGTTTCAGGCATGGCGGAAAAAGTCTCCACATTCACTTTGGTTCCGGGGTAAAGGGCTTCAAAAGCCCTAGCGGCACCCTCAAGAAAATTTTTATAACTAAATGAATCATAAGCGCTGATCGTTATTTCCCCTCCAGCCTTGCCGGAAAAGAAATCAGGGCTAAGGCCGCTATCCGCCGCCTTCCCCTTCCCACCGCAGCCTGAAAGAATCAGAATCACCAGCACACACTGCACAAAAAACAAGCGTTTCATTAATCGCCTCCGTTGAATATGTGCCTTATAAATAAATGAGTTAACTGAACTGTTACTGAACTCCTCCTGAAGTTTTCCTGAAGATTACATGAAGCAATTTGGAATTGCCCGCCAGGACGGGTACAAAAAATATTATTGATGGTATACAATTGAATCAGACAGGAGAAAGAATTGCCATTTCCAAGAACCACAGTCGCGGGTATTTCCCTGCCAAGGTTGCTAATAGGATCAAACTGGATTTTCGGGTGGAGCCATAAAGGGCACGCAGCGGATCTTTTTATCAAGGAACAACATTCAACGACAGAGGCGACCCTTGCCGTACTCAACGCTTTTTTGCGGTACGGCATTGACGCGTGGATGGCGCCTTTTTCTTCGCATCCTGAAGCCCTGGCAAAAATAAGGGACATTCAGGAAAAGATAGGGAAGAAATTAATCCTAATAGATACTCCCATCCTTAATATGGACGATAGCGCGGCAGCAAGGAAGGAAGCCGAAGCCGTCATTAAAACCAGCGCCGAAATAGGCTCAACGTTCTGCCTGATTCACCATTCCTGCTGCGAGCAACTGGTGAATAAAAACAGGAAGACCATGGATCGCTTACCTGATTACACAGGAATGATCCGCGACGCGGGCCTCATTCCCGGCCTTTCTGCGCATATGCCGGAAATAATCCAGTATTCGGATCTCAACAGCTACGACGTAGAAACTTATATACAGATTTTCAATTGCCTGAATTTTCTTATGCAGGTGGAAGTGGAATCGGTTATCCGGATTATCCACGAAGCAAAAAAACCGGTGATGACCATAAAGCCCATGGCAGCGGGCCGCACCACCCCCTATGTGGGCCTCACCTTTAACTGGAATGTATTAAGGCCCCAGGACATGATCACCGTAGGCTGCGTCAACGAACACGAAGTTCATGAAGATGTGGAAATTTCCCTGGCTGCCCTTGAACGCCGCCTGCCCGATCTTGAAGGCCGAAGCAGCCCGGCCAGGCAGAGCATAATAAAGTAAAATACTTAAGGAAGGATTTAAATGCCCAAACAAAACTTTACAAAAACAGCTTATCAAAACCTCGATGATTTTGTTTACGGAAAGGCCCTGCATCCTGTTGCACTGAAAAACGGCATGGTTATCGGGGGAGGCGTTATGTATCCGGAGATTAACTTTACACTGCCCACGATGTCTATTGAAAAAGATACCATGCCTGAGGTTATCGCAAACTACCGCGAACTCATTACAGGAATATGCGACAGGGCAAGGGAATTGCACATTCCCGGTTTTGTCGCGGAAATAGAAACCCTGCCGCCAATGACGTTCAACCCCGAATGGGGAATCGAGGTATGCAAGGTTGTCGTAGATATAATCAAGGAACATGAGACAAAGCACGGAATAAAAGGGGCGGTAAGGATAACGCCTAACGACATCCGCGAAGGCAGCGAGCTGGAGCATATGTGGCACGGCAGGCATTGGGAAGACATGATGCGCACTTTTGAGGGCTGCGCGAAGGCGGGTGCGGATTTCCTCGCGATAGAATCAATCGGCGGGAAGGAGGTGCATGACGAGGCGATTATGTACTGCGACATAGCAAAATCTATTTTCGCGCTGTCCGTTCTCGGCTGCGCCGATATGAACAGGCTCTGGACGGAAATAGTGCGTATTGCCGACGAAACAAAGACCACCGCTTCGGGCGATACAGCCTGCGGGTTTGGCAATACCGCAATGGTGCTTGCGGACAGAAACTACATTCCCAAAGTTTTCGCGGCTACGGTCAGGGTTGTGACAGCAGTTAGGAGCCTTGTCGCCCTTGAGTGCGGCGCGAAAGGCCCCCACAAAGACTGCGGCTACGAGGGCGTTTACATAAAAGCCATAACCGGCACGCCGATTGCAATGGAAGGCAGAACGGCAGCCTGCGCCCACCTTTCGCCGGTCGGGAACATTGCCGCCTGCCTTGCGGATTTATGGAGCAACGAGTCGATACAAAACATCAAGCTGCTGGGAGGCATGGCCCCGACCGTTTCTTTCGAGCAGCTGGGCTACGATTGCAGGCTGATGAACGAGGCATCAGCCAGGGGAAAACAGCAGGCGCTTCTGCTGCGCGATTTGCACGCAGACAGCGACAGCAGGTTTGACCCTCAAGCGTATGTACTGCGCCCTGACGTCGTGCTTGAAATTTCCAAAGAACTTGTCAAGGTTGAAGGCTATTATCCCCGGTCAAAAAAAGCCGCCAGCCTGGCATTGATGTTTATCAGGAAAGGGTACGATAATAAAGAGCTGGAATTAAGCGAAAAAGAACTGACATGGCTTGACGACCTTTCGGAGGCTGTCGCTAAATTGCCGGATGATATTGAAACATTTACAGCAAGTGTTATCGACGATTGCGAAAAACTGGACCCGAAAAAATACGATATGAAATTTTAGGAGGACAAAGATGTCAGTGGTTGACAATATTTCAGAAGCTTTGCAAAAAGGCAAAGCAAAAGACGTTGTCGCATTAATAGAGCAAGCCCTAAGCGAGGGCGTATCCGCGCAGGACATCCTTGACAACGGGCTTTTGCGCGGCATGAGCCTGCTCGGCGTTAAGTTCAAGAACAACGAGGTTTTCGTGCCGGAGGTACTAATCGCGGCAAGGGCGCTGAACAAGGGGACTGAGGCGCTAAAACCAAAGCTTATTGAAGCTGGGGTAAAGCCAATCGGCAAGGTAATTATCTGCACCGTAAAGGGCGATCTGCATGACATCGGAAAGAACCTGGTGCGCATGATGCTTGAGGGCGCGGGTTTTGAGGTAATAGACCTGGGAGTCGATGTGGATGAAAACAAGATAATTGATGCCGTTAAGGAACACCAGCCCCAGGTACTGTGCCTGTCTGCGCTGCTTACAACGACCATGACCCAGCAGGGCGTGGTTATCGAAGCCCTGAAAAACGCCGGTTTGCGCGACAAGGTAAAGGTCATGGTTGGCGGCGCGCCTGTTACCCAAAGCTTCTGCGAATCGATCCACGCAGACGCTTACAGCCAGGACGCGGCAAGCGCCGCTGAAGTCGCCAAGGCGTTTGTCGTAAGCTGAACAAGAGTTTTACTTATACACTGGCATTTCCCCTACCTACTACTTGTAGGTATCGTAATGAATTGGTAAAATTATCACAATATACAAATTTGATGGAGGTTTCTATGGATTATCCGGTCAAAGGCAAGCTGACTATGGAAAATGGTTCAGAGTACGAAGGTGACCTCCTAAACGGCATTCCTCATGGCAAAGGAAAAATGACATATAGCGACGGTTCAGTGTACGAAGGCGACCTGGTCAATGGCAAATTTCAAGGTAAAGGAAAAATAGTATATTTTTTTGGCGGCGTGTATGAAGGCGAATGGGCTAACGGCGAACAAAACGGCCATGGTAAAATGACCTATTCAGACGGCACAGTTCACGAAGGATTCTTTGTGAATAGCGAATTTGCAAAGTAATAACAAAATTCTCTAATTCTGTCAAAAAGTTAAATTCCCACTTGTAACCACAAGCCCAGATTGATAAAATTAGCCTATTAAGGAAGAGTACAGATGGACACAATAGATGAGGAACAGATTGACACAATAGACGAGGAAAAAACGGGAATTCGGATTGGTGTAGGAACAAAAATATCGGGCTTGGCCATTGCTTTTGTGTTTTTGACAGTAGTAGCGCTGGCTATTTTTAGCGTTATTTCCATGCGGGACATGAGCCTGCAAACCGCCGTTATAATGGGGAAAGAAAAACTTAAAGGCGACATGGCTTCTTTTGGATTAATGCTAAAACAGGAGTACGGCGAGTTACGCCTCGACAATGACAAACTGGTAGATCAACAGGGTTATACGCTTCAATATCAGTATGCGATTGTTGACGAGGTATCTACAATGCTGAATATTGTGGCAACCGTTTTTATCAGGGAAAACGATGATTACCGAAGAATAACCACCAGCATTAAAGACGCTACAGGAAAACGCGCTGTTGATACTTTTATGGGAGCGAAAAGCGCGGCATATCCGAGTATTCGGGCGGGAAAAGAATATATAGGAAACGCGGTTATTCTGGGCAAGAATTACCTCGCCGCATATCATCCGTTATTTCAGCCCAATACCAGCGAAGTCATCGGCATTTTATTTATCGGCATAGAAATGTCGTCAATAGAAAAAGTTATATCGGATAACAGCAAAACAGGGCTAATAAAACTTGGCATAATTGTAGCTGGCATTTTATTGGTTTCGATTCTTTCTATTTCGCTTATCAGCAAATTTATTATAGTAAAGCCAATAGTAAGTGTAACCACTACTTTAAAAGATATATCCGAAGGCGAGGGCGATCTGACCAAGACCATTGAAGTCAATTCTGAAGACGAGATAGGCGACCTTGCCCTGTACTTCAATGAGACAATCGGAAAAATTAAAGACCTTGTGCTGGTCATAAAAAGGCAAGCCAGTGTGTTGGCTGGCATCGGCACTGACCTGTCCAGTAATATGACCGAAACAGCGGCGGCAATTAACGAAATTACCGCCAATATACAGAGTATCAAGAACCGCGTCATTGAGAACGCCAACGTTAAGCAATCTAATGAGCCTATGGAACAGGTTATTGCCAACATCAATGAACTCAACGGCAATGTAGAAAACCAGAGCCGCAATGTTTCCCAGGCTTCATCCGCCATTGAGAAAATGGTAGCCAGTATCAATTCAGTAACCAATACGCTGGTGAACAACGCCGCCAATGTAAATTCTTTGAAAGAAGCCTCCGAAGCAGGACGGGAAGGACTGGAGGATGTTGCCAAGGACATTCAGAAAATCTCCGAAGAGTCCGAGGACCTGGAGGAAATTAACGGGCTTATGGAGAGCATAGCCAGCCAGACCAACCTTCTTTCGATGAATGCCGCAGTTGAGGCGGCGCACGCCGGAGAGGTAGGAAAAGGCTTCGCAGTAGTCTCCCAAGAAATCCGTAAATTGGCGGACAGTTCCAGCGAACAGTCCAAAACGATTGGTAAGGCACTGAAGAAAATAGCGAAATCAATTAGTAAAATTACAGCCTCCACGGACAGGGTTCAGGCCAGATTCGAGGCTATTGAATCGGGCGTAAAGACCGTTTCGCAGCAGGAAGAAAATATCCGCAACGCCATGGAGGAACAGGGACAGGGCAGCAAGCAGGTCTTGCAAAGCGTAGGCACTTTGAACGAACTTACCCAAAAGGTAAAGAGCGGTTCCGGGAAAATGCTGAGCGGCAGCCGTGAAGCAATGCATGAAAGCCAGACCTTTAACCGGAACCTTGAGATGATGTCGCAGGAAATAGCAGGCGGCATGAATGAAATGGCCACGGGCGCGGATCAGATAAACATAGCGGTAAACCAAGTAAATGAGATGACCCAAAAGAACCGTGAAGCCATCAATGATTTGTTAAAGGAAGTCTCGCGGTTTAAGGTGGAGTGAAATTTATAATACAGATAAATCAATTCAAGCAGACAGGCAGCTCCACCCAAAAAACCACCCCTTCGTTTGAGTTCTCCAGCGCGAAAGGAAAGCCCATGCGATCCAATGCCTTCTTCACTATCGCTAAGCCCAGACCGCTTTGACTGCCATGCCGCGTCCGCGCCGTGTCCAGTCGGTAAAAAGGCTCAAAGAGCCGGGCAATAGCTTCTTCGGGGATCCGCGCCCCGGTGTTGGTGAGTGAAAGGCGCAGGTTTATCCCTTCCACAGCCTCAATGCGAATGGTTCCCCCTTCCGGGGTATTTTGAACTGCGTTAGCCATCACGTTGGAAAGAACCCGCTGCAAAAGGTTCCTGTCAGCTTTAACAGAAACATGGGGAAAATCCCCCTGGATTAAAAGGCCACGCTGTTCCGCCAGGGGCCGGTATTCGGCAAGCACCGTTCCGCCCAAGTCCACCAGGTCCAGGGAAGTTTCCCGCGATTCGGCGTCCGCGTCCGAAAGCTTTACAATTTCCAGGATTTCAGAAACCAGATAAGCCTGGGAATCAAGGGTATTTAAACATTCCCGCAGGTATTTGGGATGATCCCTGTAATCCCCCACATTGGCAATCATGCTTTCCACAAGCGCCCTGGCTGCCGCAATGGGAGTTTTCAGTTCGTGGGACGCGGCGGAAAAAAACAGCCTCTGGCTTTCTTCTATGGCTTTTTCCCTGACTATTTCGTCTTCAAGGGGCTTGGTTATTTTCCGGGCAAAAATAAACGCCCCAAGAACCGCAACGGCAAGCATAATTGAAACGCCCAGCAATGATCGTAAAGCAAGGGCGCGGTAATCAATTTGCGGCCCGTACCCGACAAACACAAAACCGTTTTTTGCGTCTCCACTTACATCTATCGGTATTTTACCTATTGGAATCTGACTTAATGGAATTTGATCGCTTATAACAGTGGTAGTCCGTATCGTTATTCGATTATAAGAATCAGGAAGCTCCTCGTCTGTAGAATCAACGGTAGTAAAAAGAACATTGCCGTCTTTTCCCTTTATCTGAAACCTGAATGACTGGTTGCTATCCGCGAAAGCGCTCGCGATGATCGCCATTTCTTCAGGCGTTCTGCCCTTCTCTGTTATTGTGGCAATTATTGGCTGAAAGGACTCGGAAAGCTGACGCACCTGCTCCCGACGGTAAAATGAAAGGAACTGCCGCCAAAAAAGCAATACCGCTGTCAGGCAAATAAGCAGAACGAAAACCACGGTGTAGGTAAATATCTTAAAGAATATACGCTGACCTTTTTTTTTCATTTCGCTTCCCCCAAACAGTATCCGACGCCTCGAACAGTCTTAATGATATTCACCGGCAATTTCGTGCGGAGGTTTTTAATATGGGTATGTACCGTACCCTCACTGCTGTAGTAGTCGTAGCCCCATATCTTGTTAAGTAGGGTTTCGTGGGACACCACCCTGTTCTCGTTGTTTGCAAGGAGGGCGAGAATCTCAAATTCTTTAAGGGTAAGGGGCAGTTCCCCCTCTGCCCAAAAAGCCTTGAAGGTTTCGCGGTTAAGGCAGAGGGAACCAAAGCGTATTTCCTTCTGTAGCGCACCGCTTCGCCTCAAAAGGGCTTCGACCCGTTTCAGCAGTATCTGCATGGAGAAGGGCTTCGCGATAAAATCGTCAGCCAGGTTGTCAAAAGCTTGCAATTCGTTTGAGTCGCCGGAAAGGGCGGTGATCATTATTACCGGAACATCGCTGGCCTTTCTGAAATTTTTAAGCACTTCCTGGCCGTCCATACCGGGAAGCATAATATCCAGAATCGCCAGGTGAAACTTTTTGTCGTACAAACGTTCACAGGCAGCCTGCCCGTCCGGACATAATTCCACTTTGTAACCGGCGTCCAGCAGAAACGCCTTAATTGCGTTCCCTATGTGCTCATCGTCTTCCGCGACAAAAATATGTATGTCCACGATGATTCAACTTATCACACTTATCTGAAGATTGCCTGAAGAAAACTTTTTAACTATAATATATCCATGGATTTATTGGAGATTCTCCCAAAGAATTATCGTGAAAACTGAAGCAACAAATACAGAACGACGCGATCGCTTATTCAACGCGCTAAATGCCATGATCGTGTATTTGCTTCAGGCTGAAGTGGATCAATTTGATGACGCTTTACGGCGCAGCATGGGCGTATTGGCGAACGCCGTGGACGCCGACCATGTGCGCCTGTGGAGGAACCACCGCAAAAACGACATACTGTATTGTAAAAATTTGTTTGAATGGTCCGAGGACTCCAGGCCGCCTGAGGGCATTAATTTAGATCTCGAGGTGCCCTACGACGAAGAACTGCCGGGTTGGGAAGCGAGGCTCTCCTACAACGAATGTATAAACAGCCTTGTCTGTGATATGCCCAAAAAAGAGCGTTTTACTTCCCAGGGCGTTCAATCCATTTTTGTTGTGCCGGTTTTCCTTCGAAACGAATTCTGGGGATTCATGAACTTCAACGACTGCCACCGGGAGCGGCTGTTCACCGCGAGCGAGGAAGCCGTTTTACGATCAGCCAGCATGCTGGTCACAAACACGCTGCTGCGGAACGAGATGACGCAACAGCTTACCCAGGCAGTTGGAAACGCCTTTGCCGCGAGCCGTTCCAAGAGCCAGTTCCTGTCCAATATGAGCCATGAAATAAGAACGCCAATCAACGCTATTGTGGGCATGACGATGATCGGAAAAACCGCTTCCAGCATCGAAAAAAAAGATTATGCCTTTGAAAAAATCGAGATCGCTTCCGCCCATTTGCTCGGCATTATCAACGATGTCCTGGATATGTCCAAAATTGAGGCGAACAAATTCGAATTGTCAAATGTTGAATTCAATTTTGAAAAGATGATTAAGAAGGTTGTTGATGTCATCATCTTCCGCGTCAATGAAAAAAAGCAGGTCTTCAAGCTGAAGCTCGATCAGAACATACCGTTGAAGCTAATCGGCGATGACCAGCGGCTGGCCCAGGTCATTACTAACCTGTTGTCCAACGCGGTTAAATTTACCCCGGAATCCGGCTCGATTTTTCTGGACGCGAAGTACATAGGGGATGAAGGCAATTTCTGCAAAATACAGGTTGAAGTGACGGACACAGGCATAGGGATTAGCCCTGAACAGCAAAAAAGGCTGTTCACTTCCTTTGAACAGGCGGAGAATAACACAACCCGCAGATTTGGGGGAACGGGACTGGGGCTGGCTATTTCCAAACACATTGTCGAGTTGATGAAGGGCGAAATATGGATCAAATCAGAGTTGGGCTTGGGGGCTTCTTTTGCTTTTACCGTAAAAATGGAACGCGCAGCAAATGAAGAAAGCCAGCTGCCTCTTATTGAGAGAACCGAACCTGTCCGTATACTCGTTGTGGACGACAGCCCGGAGGTGCTGGAATTTTTCGGGATTCTTGCGCAGCGGATGAACCTTATCTGCGATACCGCCTCCGGCAGCCAGGAAGCGCTCAGGCTGCTAGGAGGCAATACCGAGTACGATATCTGTTTTATTGATCTGCGGCTCCCCGTGATGGATGGCATTACGCTTTCCCGCGCCATAAGTACGACGCTGCCAAAAAAACCGGCAATCATCATCATTTCCGCGTATGACTGGAATCCGGTTGAACAGGATGCAAAAGCGTCCGGCGTTGACGACTTTCTGGCAAAACCATTATTCCCCTCCGATGTAACCAAGTGCATCAGTAAATACACCGAGGTAAAAAATAGCGATGAATCAGGCGGCGCGGAACATGAACATACGGAGTCATTTAAAGGGCGACGCATTCTACTGGCGGAGGACGTGGAGATTAACCGCGAAATTGTGATGACATTGCTGGAACCCACCATGGTTGAGATCGACTGTGCGGTAAACGGCGCCGAAGCCGTAAAGCTCTTCAGCGACGCGCCGGATCGGTATGACATAATTTTAATGGACATCCAGATGCCGGTCATGGACGGCCTGGAAGCGACAGAGCGCATACGCGCCCTGGAATCGGGACAGCCAAACGGGGTTCCGATAATAGCGATGACCGCGAATGTGTTCAAAGAGGATATTGAGCAGTGCCTGAAAGCCGGGATGAACGATCACATAGGCAAACCGATTGACAATAACGAGCTACTGATGAAATTGAAACTGAATTTACAGCCAAAGTGTGATATTATAAAATAAAACAGGCATAAGGAGAAATGAATATGGCAACCAAATTACTGTACCAGGGGCACGGAAGCTATAGAATCACGGCGGCGGATGGCAGGATCATCTATATAGACCCCTATGTGGGGGAAGGCTACGACAAACCCGCCGACCTTCTATTGGTATCGCACCAGCACGGCGACCACAACAAAACCGAGCTTGTAACGCAAAAGCCCGGTTGTAAGGTGATCACAAACGTTGAGGCCCTCTCAGGCGGCAAGCATAACACCTTCGATGTCTCAGGCATTGTCATTGAGGCGGTCGAAGCCAGTAACAAAAACCATAATCCTGCCGAATGTGTGGGCTTTATACTCACCGTTGATGGCATAAAAATATATATCGCGGCTGATACATCAAAGACAAAATCGATGGAATCTTTTGCCGCAAGGAAGCTCGACTACGCTTTGCTACCCATTGACGGCTATTACAACATGGACGCTAAAGAAGCCGCCGAATGCGCCCGGCTGATTGGCGCACGGGTGAATATTCCGGTTCATATGAAACCGGGCGAGCTGTTTGACAGGGAACGCGCGGAGGCTTTTAACACGCCTGGCAGGCGCATCGTTGCCGCCGGCGAAGAGATTGATTTGTAAGCGGGCTATTTAAATTTAACAGCCGTACCATACGCGATTACTTCGGCGGCGTTCTGCATTATAGATGAAGACGCGTACCTGATATTTACAACTCCGTCGGCTTTATATTGTTCGGCGTCTTCTACCATTCTTTTTGTTGCCAGCGCCCTTGCCTCGTTCATCATTTCTGTGTATTCCTTTAGTTCTCCGCCTACCAATGATTTAAACGCCTGGGTAATATCCTTGCCCAGATGCCTTGATTGAATTGTGCTTCCTTTAACAAGGCAAATTGTTTCCAGTTCCTTCCCTGAAATGTAATTAGTATTTACCAAGATCATCTTCTTCTCCTCCTTTAATTTCTTTTAGCCTGTCAACCAAAACCCCTATGATTACCGCAGTCAATATGACAGAAGCAATTACTACCGATAACTTAATGCTATTGGGAATGTTAAATTTAAAGAATGCAATTCCAATCGATAAGAAATAACCTGAAAGGAATAATGATACAATAACCGGCGCGACTGTTTTTTTTATATTCATAAGCCCCTCCAGGCTATTTGTTGCGCCAGTTCAGCTAAAAGCGCATAGATAATTCTATTTTATATGATTTATATTTTCAATATGCCATCATGTCGCCAATAAACTTCTTTTTCTGTATAGTGTTTAGAGGTTTGGTTAATTGAAAATACTCGTGCCGATTAAGCAGGTTCCGGAAAGCAGTAACGTAAAAATGGATTCCGCCACAGGAACATTGATCCGAACAGGCGTAGAAACGGTGGTGAACCCTCTGGACCTTTACGCCATAGAAACCGCGCTCAGGCTCAAGGAACGCTTTTTCCCGCACGACGGGGAAATTACCGCCCTTTCAATGGGACCGCCAGCGGCTATGCGGGTACTAAAAGAGGCCGCCGCCATGGGTTGCAATCGCTGCGCCCTGCTTTCCGACAAGAGATTCGGCGGCGCGGATACCTGGGCTACCTCCTATACACTTGCCCAGGGAGCTAAAAAGCTGGGCCCCTTTGACATTATCATTGCCGGAGAACGGGCCACCGACGGGGATACCGCCCAGGTGGGGCCCGCTTTGGCGGCATGGCTGGACATCCCGGTTCTGACCTATGTTTCAAAAATCGAAGAAATAGCTGGGGGCCGTATCAGGGTGGAACGGCTTGTGGAGGAAGGCTATGAAATGCTGGATGCTCCCCTGCCCTGCCTAATCACGGTGGTAAAGGAAATCGCCGTACCCAGGCTTCCCACGCTTAAAGGAAAACTCGCTTCCAGGGAAATGAATATACCCGTTTATTCCGCAGATGATATCGGAGGAAATCCCCAATATTTTGGCCTTAACGGTTCGCCCACCAGAGTGGCGAAAATCTACACCCCTTCAGTTTCCAGGGGAGGCAGGACTATTAAAGCTCAGGATGAAGATTCCCTTAAGCACGCGGTAGATGTACTTATGAATCTGCTGGCCGAAAAGGGGCTTATATGAAAAATTGCGTGTGGACTCTGTCAGAACAGCACGAAGGGAAGCTCAAAACCGTTTCCTTTGAACTTCTGGCAAGGGGCAGAAGCCTTGCGGACAAGCTGGGTGTAAAGCTTTTCTCCATACTCATCGGGCCTGCTCTGGAAGACGCCTGCCTGGAGGAGCTTATAACTCGGGGCGCGGATGAAGTCATCACAGTAGAGGACGAAGAATTAAAATTTTTCAGTAATGAAAGCTATTCGGCAATCCTTCAAACCCTTATCAGGGAGTATGAGCCAGAGATCATCCTTGCCGCGGCTACTTCCACTGGCCGCACCCTTATGCCCTATACGGCGGTCAAAGTTCACGCGGGGCTCACCGCCGATTGTACCGGCCTTGATATAGAAGAAGAAACGGGCTGCCTCCTCCAAACCCGGCCCGCGATTGGGGGCAATATCATGGCCACGATAAAAACGCCGGACTTAAGGCCGCAGATGGCCACCGTCCGCCCCCGGTCTTCCAGGCCCCTTGAAAAAGATCCCAGCCGGAAAGGCATGGTGATCCACTTTTCCCTGGCTGATACGCTTCCCGGTGGTGGGAGTTTTCTTCGCCTCAAAGAAACAAGGACAAGGGTAACAGGCTACCGGCGGGAGGCTGCAGGTTTCGCGAACCTTGAGGAAGCGGAAGTGATTGTCGCGGGGGGCAGGGGTCTAAAAAAGCCTGAGAACTTCGGCATACTAAAGGAAATCGCCGCCCTTCTTGGCGGGGAAGTTGGGGCAAGCAGGGACGCAGTTGACCGTGGCTGGATTAGTTACCCCCACCAGGTAGGCCTTTCGGGCAAAACCGTTTCCCCAAAGCTCTACATTGCTGTCGGCATATCCGGGGCAATTCAGCATTTGGCGGGAATAAAAACCAGCGAAACCATTGTTTCTGTCAATACGGATCCCGACGCGAATATCCACAAGCTGGCGGATGTCGCAATTGTAGGCGATGCCTTTGAGGTATTGGGGGAACTGAAAAAACGATTAAAGAAGGTGGGGAGTAGGGAGTAGGGAATGGGGAGTAGAAATGAGCAGTATTAATCCCAAAGGCGGTTTCAATCCTTTGACTAATAGTATTATTGATGAACTCAGAATGATTGTGGGAAAGGGTAATGTCGTTGTCGAAAAAGAAAAACTGGAAGCCTATTCCCACGACGAAACGGACGCGCACGAATACGGACACGATCCCGAAGCGGTGATCTTCCCTTCTACCACCGAAGAGGCCGCCCTCATCGTAAAGCTGGCTAACAGGGAACGTATACCCATAACCCCCAGAGGCGCGGGATCGGGGCTTTCGGGCGGGGCTATTCCCGAATACGGAGGGCTTGTCCTTTCCCTGGAAAAAATGAACCGCATAATCGAAATTGACAGGGAAAATATGCTTGCCGTTGTGGAGGCGGGCGTGGTTACCAATGACTTTGCTAAAGCGGTAGAGGCGCAGGGCCTTTTTTTCGCGGGCTACCCCATGAGCCTTCAGACCTGCGTCATAGGCGGCAACATCGCCGAAAACGCCGGGGGCGGCAAGGCGGTAAAGTACGGCGTTACAGGCCGCTATATCCTGGGGCTTACCCTGGTTACTCCCCTGGGAGAAATCGTGGAACTGGGGGGAAAGATTGTAAAGGACGTTTCTGGTTACGATTTAAAATCCCTGATTATCGGTTCGGAGGGAACCCTGGGCATAGTTACTCAGGCCATAATAAGGCTAATCGGCTACCCGTCGTCAAAGTCAGATCTCCTCTCGCTCTTTAAAACTCCCAAAGATGCCATAGACCTGGTACCGGAAATTCTCGGCAAGGGCCTTACCCCCACAAGCATCGAATTCATGGACAAGCTTTCTATAGAAACAAGCTGTAAATACCTCAACGAGAGCCTGCCCTACGAAAACTGCGGGGCCATGCTCCTAATCGAATTGGACGGCTCGAACCCGGAACAGGTAGAGGCGGATCTTGTTGAAACAGGCAAACTCTGCGAAAACCGGGGTGCCCTGGAAGTGTACGTTGCCGAAGATCGTAACAACATTGAGCGCATATGGAATGTCAGGAGAAACATTGCCGAGGCCTTTAAGGTCTTTAGCCCCGTCCAAAGCCTGGAAGACATTGTGGTTCCGATTTCGCGCATCCCCCAAATGATCCCGGAACTGGAAAGGCTTGGAAAAACATACAATATGCAAATCCCCTGTTACGGCCACGCGGGAGACGGCAATCTCCACGCCACTTTGGTAAAAGATCCGGATATGAGTATGGATGACTGGAGGAAAAACGAAAAGGCCTGCCTGCGGGAACTCTACCGCATTACCAGGGACGCGGGTGGAAAAATCTCAGGCGAACACGGAATCGGTATTAAGCGCAGGGAATTCTTTAAGGACATGGTAAGCCTGCCTGAACTGGAATTGATGAAATCATTAAAGCGGGCATGGGATCCGAACAATATTATGAATCCGGGGAAGATATTTGATTAAGATACTGTTCCTTACACCGCAAGAGTAGTATTGGCAACAAAACGATGACCGATGTTGTCTACCATTACACCAAAACCTTCAATCGTTCGCACGCCTAAAAGCGACATATCATTTTCTTCCGCGAATACTATATCGTCACTCGTGGCAAAACCTTCGACTTTCAGTATTGCGTAACCAAAATCGCGCTCGACTATTTCTTTAGTGGCGGTTAGGAATCGTTTTTTCCCACGCGGGGTTATTCCGGCATCCAACAACGATTGTTTTGGCAGCCATGACAATTCCGACCCCGTATCGACCGTTACTTCAATTGGCGGCGTATAACGGTGTTCTTCCTTTGGGTTGACGGCTGTCATGTTTACATTGAATTTACTCATATTGCTAACCTCTATTATTATACTGCACGGAGATTTGTTTTGCTTTGATTTTTTGAGAAAAATTGAAACATTATTTTACTTGAATATTCTCACGCCTTTTCGCTTTCCGTCCGGTTTCCTGCGTCTTCCAGCGCCCGCCTGAATTGCGTTTCATAGAGTTCGCGGTATACGCCGTTAAGTGCCAGAAGCCCGGCATGGCTGCCGCGCTCCACAAGCCTCCCTTCGGATATCACGAGGATTTCATCGCAGGCCATGATGGTGCTGAGCCTGTGGGCAATGACTATGCTGGTTTTCCCTTTAAGCAGGGGTTCTATTGCGTTCTGTATCAGGTTCTCTGATATTGAGTCCAGGGAGCTTGTCGCCTCGTCCAGTATGATAAAGCCGGGGTTTTTCAGTATGACCCTGGCTATGGACAGGCGCTGGCGCTCGCCGCCAGAGAGCTTTATGCCCCGGTTTCCCACCTCCGTGTCATAGCCATTGGGAAGGGACATTATAAAATCGTGAATATTCGCTTCGCCGCAGGCTTTGACTATGAGTTCTTCAGCCGCGTCGGGAAACGCATATAGCAGATTTTCCCTTACCGTGCCGTTAAAAAGATAGGTGTCCTGGGTGACAAGCCCGATATTGGAACGCAGCCAGGTCAGGTCATATTCCCGGATATCCCGCCGATCAAGGAGTATCTCGCCGTCAACCACATCGAACAAGCGGGGTATCAGGTTAATGACGGTGGACTTGCCCGCTCCCGAAGGGCCGACAATGGCGACCGAACGCCCCGGCTCGACGGTAAAGCTGATATTCCTGAGTATAGGCTTATCCTCATTATAGTGGAAGTTTACGTTTTTGAACTCCACAAGGCCGTTCATTTTATCGGGGGAAATCGCGCCAGGCCTGTTCTCTATTTCAACCGGCATATCGTAATATTGGAATATACGCGTGAATATCGCCATGGATCTGATGATATCGACTTGCATATTAAGGAGCATATTCACGGGCCGGTATAGCCTGTCCAGAAGCGCCACCATGACAGTTATGTCGCCGACTGTCAGGGTCCCGGAGCTGTATCTCAGCATTAAGAGGCCGCCCAAAAGGTATATCACCATGGGCCCCGTGTTCGTCAGTATTCCAAGTGAAGCCCTGAACCACCTGCCAGCCATGCTCTCTTTAATATTCAGGGCGGTCATCTCGCCGTTTACCTTTTCGTATTTGCCGTATTCCGCGTCCTCCCTGGTAAAGATCTTTACCAGCATTTGTCCGGAAACGCTCATGGTCTCCGAAAGTATCTGGTTGATTTCGTCGCTCTTCGCCTGGGCTTTATAGGTGATATCCCAGCGCTTCTTCCCGACCTGTTTTGTGGGGAATATGAGCAGGGGCAGAAGCAGGATTCCTCCGGTAGCCAGAATCCAGTTCTTTTGATACATCGCAGTTACCGCTAAAATAATCAGTATCAGGTTTCTGATAAGCTCCGTAAGGGTGCCGGAAATCACGGTCTGCACGCTTCCGATGTCAGAAGTCATTCTCGTGATTATATCCCCCTGTTTGCTTGAGCTAAAAAATCTATGAGACATATTCAACAGATGCCTGAACATTTTGTTCCGCATATCAAAGATAATATGCTGGGATATCCAGACATTCAGCCAGCTTTCAAATACTGAGATAAGGTTTGACAGTACCAGCACGCCGAAAGACGCGGCTATCAGTTTGAGAAGTATATCCAGGTTACCGCCAATAAGCCCCTCGTCGACTATCCTGCCCATGAGCAGGGACGGCATAATGGAGAACCAGGATGAGGCCGAAATGCAAACCACCACCACTACCAGCCTTGGCCAGTAGGGCAGGAGATAACTAAAAGCCCTTTTTAACAGGGGTAAGGTGAGTTTCGGCGCGTCTTTTTTTTCCTCCGCTGTAAGAGGTCTCGCCGGGCCTCGTCCTCCGCGTCCTCCGCCCCCTCCTTCATATACGCCTGACATATGGTTCGTCTCCTTTTTTAATTTGGGATAAGCTCTTAAGCTTTGGATGCGGATTTTATAAGCAGGCTGATATGGCCATCCGCATCTCTCAGAAGTTTCTCGGCCTCGTCCCTGCCCTTTTTCAATAAAATCATTACTATGGCTGTTTTTGGGCGCTTTCCCGATGCATCAAAACTCTCCCTGGCTTCTTGTTCGGTACAGCCTGTAACTTCCCGGATAAGCCTTATGGATCTGAGGACCAGCTTATTGTTTACCGGCTTCAGATCAACCATGAGGTTTTTATAAACCTTCCCCATGCGGATCATGGCAGCAGTGGAAAGCATATTGAGGATGAGTTTCTGAGCCGTGCCGCTCTTCATCCTTGTGGAGCCGGTTACCACTTCGGGGCCCACGTTTGCGTAGAGCCGATGCCGGGCGTAATCAAATGTTTTTGAATTGGCGTTACAGCTTATCGCGCCGGTTACCGCGCCAATATCACGGGCGTATTCCAGAGCGCCCAGCACGTAAGGCGCCTGGCCGGACGCGGTAATACCAACCAGCACGTCTTTCTCGCTAAAGCCAATGGCTTTAAGCTCCCTCACCCCTTCCTCGGCCCTGTCTTCGGCAGCCTCAATGGACTTTGTCAGGGCTTCCTGCCCGCCCGCGATTAGCCCCATGACCATGCCCGACTCCACCCCGTAGGTGGGGGGGCATTCCGAAGCATCCAGTACGCCCAAGCGTCCCGAAGTACCCGCGCCGATATAGATGAGCCTGCCGCCTTTTTTAAAGGCAACTACAATGTCATCAACCAAGGCCGCAATTTCGCCAAGTATCTGTGTTACAGCAACAGGGACTTTCCTGTCTTCGTCGTTGATGACAGTAACAATTTCCAGGGAGCTTTTGGCGTCAATGTCCAGGGACGCGTCGTTCCGCTGCTCCGTGGTAAACTGTGCAAGTTCATCAGCGGAAATGGCGTTCGACAAAGAATTTTGTTTAGTATCGGCCATGATTGTATCCTTATGCCGGTTTTAACGGTTCCTCATAAAGCCGGTATTGCCGGGTTTTTTCAATCCATGCTTCTTCATTTTTCTTGAAGTATGCCTTTAGTTCAGTTTCTTCCGGCCCTTTCCCCCTAATATAATCCAATATAAGAGTATCCCCCGCCAAGAGCTCTATCGCGCTTTTATCGTTCCCGGCTTCGTATTTTGCGGGCCTGAAAGAGAAGCCTTCGCAGTGAGTCCCGGTAAAACGGATTATACGCAGTGCATGAAAAAGGGTATGGTAGCCTGCTCTGGAATTCCTGAGTATAAGCTGAAAGCCGAAGCAGCATTCGTCCTTATACTTGTGAAAAGTGGGGATGAAACGGTGCCAGCGCAAAGCAGCGCCGGGATCAAAAAGCGGATGCCTGGGATCGTTCCAGCCTTCATAGCCTGCCTTTTGGTTGTAGCTTATCAGGCTATCCATCCAGGGCGCTCCGAATACTTCAAAAGGCCTGGTAGTTCCACGGCCCTCGCTCACATTGGTGCCTTCCCATAGGCACTGGCCTGAATAAAAAGCCGCTGTAAAAAAACCGGGGAAATTAGGCGAGGGGGGAATTGTCCACGGAAAGCCGCGGGCTACCGCTTGCCAGGACACAATATGAAGGGGGAAATCCGCTTCAATTTCAGCATGAAAATAACAGGCCATTTCCCCGATGGTAAGGCCGTGGCGGTGAGGAAGCCCCTCGATGCCGATAAAGGACGCGTATTCCGGCTTTAGCGGAGAACCCTCAACAAAAGAGCCCGCCGGGTTTTCCCGATCAACAACCCACACCGTAAGCGGGATATTTTCTTTTTTAAGTGTAATGAACAAGTTCCGCAATGTGGAAAGATAGGTGTAATACCTGACCCCGACATCCTGTAGATCTATCACCAGGGCATCCAGATTGACAAGCATTTTTGGATCTGCAACAAGGGAGGATTCCTGGGAGCCGTAGAGCGAAACAAATTCGCAATTCTCAAATCCCAGATCCCTGTAAAGCCTATCGCCGTCCAGCTTTAATTGATCCTGGAGTTCACCAAAGAGGCCGTGTTCGGGCGTGAAAACCCTTTTTAGCACTCCCCGTTTATTAAGGGTTTCAAAAAGATACTCGCCGGTTTCCATATGCCAGGCAACCTGGTTGCACAAAATCCCCAGCCGCCCGCTATGCAGAACCGCCGCCTGATCTTCCCACAGTGGGACAGAACTAAAGAAAACCGTTTTGTTATTTGGCATTTCTTTTGACAGCATAATAAATTATGATACCCATATATCGTAACTTTAAGTATAGAGGTATTTTGGCTTATGGGTAATCCGTGTTTTTTTGGCATTGACGGCGGCGGCACTCATTCCCGTCTGGCTCTGGTTGACAGGGAGGGAAAGGTTCTGGCCCGTTCGGAAGCGGGAAGCACGAATATTTATTCCGTTGCCAAAGCCGAGGTTTTCACAAACCTTTCCACGCTTCTTGATTCGGCCCTGAAAAGCGCGGGGCTGAATACTCTGGATGTTGCTGCTGGTTGTTTTGGCAGCGCGGGGCTGGGCAGGGCAGAAGAGCAGAAACTGTTTCGCGATTTTTTCGACAGCCTTTTGGGCAAAGATATTCCTGTTAAGCTCTGTACCGACGGGGAAATTCTGCTCTGCGGGGGCCTTGAAAGCCTTGAAGGCTATTGCCTTATCGCGGGAACAGGCTCTATTGCCCTGGGCAGATCCCAGGACGGCGCATTGGCACGCTCCGGCGGGCATGGCTATCTTCTTGGCGATGAAGGCTCTGCCGCGTGGATAGGAAGAACCGCCATTGCCCGGACGCTCCGCAGCCTTGAAGGCCGGGACATATCCACTGACTTGTTGCCACTGATTCTGGAAGCTACTGGCCTATGCGAAAGCAGCGAGCTTATCAAGTATGTGCATCATGAAGCTGATAAAGCTAAAATCGCGAGCCTGGCCCCGGTCATTACCCAATCCGCGCGAAAAGGGGATCCCCTTGCCTTGGACATACTCTGTATCGGCGCCGAGGAGTTAGCATTATTGGTAAAAAGCGTAATCGGCCAGTCCAAATGGATTAAGCGCAAGGAGCTGGTACTGGCCGGGGGCGTAATGGAACATGACGAAATTGTTACAAACAAACTAAAGGAATCTCTAGCCAAAGATATTCCAGACCTTTTAGTTTCAGCTCCTAAAGGCACGGCGCTGGAAGGAGCTTGTATGCTGGCGTTGCACATAATTCACTAGATGAAAATTTTGCATATAGCAATTCTAAATAATTTTACCACGAACCATCACGAACCATCACGAATAACGACAAGATATGAGTAAAAAGTTCGTGAGGTTTGTGTGGTTAGTGGTAAATTTTTTGTAAATATTTGGTTATTCCAAAGCACTAGCCACAACCTGAAAACGCCCCATAAATCAGCTCATGCGCTTCCATGCGAAAAGCCCGCAGATCCGGCGCGGGTTCAATATAAACGCGATTTGTGAGTATCGCGGCGACACAGCCTGTTTCCCGGCAGAGGTAGAGAGACGTGCCGGTAAAACCGGTATGCCCGAAACCATTGATGAAAATGTCTGACAGAGCCCATATAAGGCCGCGGCCTCCGCCGTAGTCAATTGTTGATTTTTCAACAAGCGAAACAGGAATAAGCTGTTTGGCGTTAATCTTCCCCATGTTCAGGTACAGCTCTCCAAGCGCGAGAAGATCCGCCGCGATGCCGAAAACGCCCGCGTGTCCGGCGACGCCATGCCAAAAATAGAAGGCGTTGCCATCGTGAACTTCGCCGCGCATATGGGTCTCGCGGTTACGGAAGCGGTCAAATGAAAGGCCCTCTTTCAGGCACATTTGCACTTCCGCGCGGTTGCCGCGTTCGGTCTCTACGCAGGCAGCGGTGTTTTTAGGATTGTACGTAAACGAGGTTCCCAATTCATCGTTAAGCAAATCCAGGCTTTGGACGAGCGTGAGTCCCGAAACGGCGCGGATAACCTCGCCCAGCAGCATGAAGCCCAGATCGCTGTATACCATGCCTTTTTCTGCCGGGTGTTTATTAAGCGCAACTTCCAGTACGTCCCAAAAACTGCCTTCCTGCGCATAAAAAGGAAACCAGGCCGGCAAGCCTGAGGAGTGTGTAAGCAACTGTTTCAAAGTAATGGCCTTGAAGCGCTCCTTCGTAACAGGGCCGAGAGCTTCAGTTTGAAAGAGGGCATCAAGGCTTTGATCCAATGACAGTTTGCCTTCGCCAATGAGCTTCAGCACCATTGTGCCTGTTAGGATTTTTGACACCGAAGCCAGGTCAAACATAGAGTCCATCGCGCAGTTTACGCTGTGGCTAAAGACGCGCTTTCCGTTTTTGCTTATGGCGCAGACCGCCTTGCCGTACAATTGCCCTGAGCTATCGTCAAGCAGTTTTGTCAGTTTTTCAAAATCATAATTTTCCATATCAATCTTCCAGCCATTTGCACATATAGTATTCGTCAATGTACTCCCCGTTTACAAACATGGAGCCGCGCTTAATACCCTCCCTGACAAAACCCAGCTTCTGGTATAGTTTTTGGGCGGGGATATTATTTACCATTACAGACAAATCCAGGCGCTTAATGCCGCTTTGCCTTGCCCATTCTTCCGTCGCACCGAAGAGTTTCCCGCCCAAACCCTGGCCGGTATACGCCTGTAAAATGGCGATGTTTATGGAGACAACATGGCAAATACGCCTGGCTGTGCGCCCTGTAGCCTGCAAATAACCGACAAGCCTTTCATCTTTTTCCGCTAAGAAAATGTTACTGCGCGGGTTCTTAAGAAAGTCGGTGGTTTCCCGAAAAAACAGATCAGGGTCGTGGGGGCGTTCGCCTGCCTCGTAAAGCCGGAATGGGGTTTCTTCGTCCAGCTTAAGCGACAACTCATAGTAGGCGGGAATGTCCGCTTCTGTTATGGCGCGTACACACACGGCTTTAATGCTCCTTGATTAATTTTTCAAATTAATTCCTAAAAAGAGATTTTCCCCATCACTACTGGGTGAGAAGCCCCGGTAGCCGCCGGGGCGTTGTTGTAAAGGCCAAAAATGGTTTCGTTCGCCAATACGGCGAAAGCAACAGCTTCTTTGGCATCGGCGGGGATTCCAAGCTCATCCCCGCTGTGAACCGCGCATCCTTGAAGCGATTCCTTGATTGCGGACATCAATGTTTTATTGTGAAGCCCGCCCCCGGAAACATAGAGTTTTTCAGGCATAGGCGCGCAGAATTTCTTTATACCAAGGGAAATTGTTTCGGCCGTATAACGCGTAACGGTCGCGAGAATGTCATTTGTCGAAAGGCCGTCTTCCCGCGCCCGGCTAAGGAGCGTGCGGATAAAGCCATCGTTGTAACGCTCCCTGCCGGTACTCTTGGGCGGACGCTTTTCAAGGTATTCTTTGTCATAAGCGAGCATCCATTCCAGCAGCCCCGCGTTTACTTTACCGGCGGCGGCATTGCGTCCCTCGTCGTCCCAGGGCATTCCCAAAAGAGAGCGAGCGATGGCGTCTATCACCATTATTCCCGGCCCGGTATCAAACGCAACGATATCAGTCGCATCGCACCCAGCCGGTAGAAGGGTGATGTTGCCGATGCCACCGATATTTTGCAGGGCCAGAGTTTTGTTTTTATCGCGATAAAGCAGGTACTCCGTGTATGGAACCAGAGGAGCGCCCTGCCCGCCTGCGGCCATATCCCTGACCCGGAAATCGCTCACAACAGGGCAGCCAATCTTTTCGGCAATTACCGACGCCTCGCCGATTTGCAGGGTTCCGCGGATCGGCCTGCCGGCAAAAGGAAGCGACTCATTTTGGTGAAAGACAGTTTGCCCGTGGCTCCCGAGAAAATCAATCATCTCAGGCTTAATTCCGGCTTTCCCGCAAAGCTCAAGGCAGGCTTCCGCCGCGATTTCGCCCATAAGAAAGTTTAGACAGCAGAATAAGCGGCTCCCACCTTCCTCCCCCATCACCGCCTTCATCAGAATTGAATGGACTCCGTTGTTGTATGGAAGCGTAAGAAAATCAAGAAATTTTACGCGTATCGAGAGCCCGGCGCTTTCTATCTCCACCAGGGCAGCGTCCATGCCGTCCAGCGAGGTACCGCTCATAAGCCCGATGGCAAGCCGCTTCTTTTTCGCGGTGAGCTTTCTTAATATATTATTATTCACAGGAGTAATAATACAAGGCAACGTGAACGATTGACAACCAAGAATAATAAACTTAAAATACTCCGACGTATCTAAAAGGTATCTTCTGCTAACGAAGATCCTAAAATCAGTAGGGAGGACAATTGATGAAAAGAGTTATTTTGTTTCTGCTCATTTTGATTAGCGCTACAGGCCTCATTTTCGCGACCGGCGCGAGGGATAGCGGTTCGTCGGGAGGACCCGTGGAAATCACCGTATACTATTCCGATAACCCGACCCTGCCTTTCAGAAAGGACTGGCTGGCTGTGCAGAAGACGGCTGAGTTGGCAAATGTGAAGGTCAACTGGGAGATCATACCGACTCAGGACTACGCCACTAAGGTATCCCTTGCCCTGAATACCGGAGTGAACGCGCCTGATGTTATTCTTGGCCAGTCAATTTCCGGAGAGAACGCATCTCTGGCCGTGAACGGAGCCATACTCCCGATAAGCGACTATTCCAACTGGACGCCCAACTTTAACGCACGGGTAACGGAATTCAAAATGCAGGCGGATGTAGATTTGCTTAAGCTTAAGAACGGCAAGCGCTACAGCCTTCCTGCGCTCTTTGATGCGCCCTTCTATGATGGTGGACTCCTGCTCCGCCAGGACGTTTTGACCAGGTATAACCTGCCTGCGCCGAAGACTTTCGATGATCTCTACAATGTCCTCAGGCGTTACAAGCAGGATAATCCTTCTTCCTATCCTATGACTGTCCTGGTTGGCCCAAGAGTCCATTACCGCTTTACCCAGCCATCCTGGGGCATCAGCGTTCACCAGAACGGCTCAGGCGGCAGCAGGGTATTGAGCTATGATTATGCCAAGAAGACCTTCTTTGCCGGAGCGATCAGCGATCAATACCGCGAATATATGAGGTATTGGCGCAAGCTTTACGCGGAAGGGCTTTTTGATCCGGAAATGGTCGAGCCTATCAGCAGCGACGTGTGGGCGCGCAAACTGGCGACAGGGAACGCAATAGCTACCTACGCTTACTACGATCAAATCGGCGGGGTAGAAGCCGCCAGCACAATCCAGGGCTTCAAACTCCAGATGTATCCTCCTCTCTCTGGTCCTGCCGGAGCGCATACATTTCAGAAAAACAGAACCGGTGACGGTATAATTTTCCCGATTGGCGTTTCCAGGCGGCCTGACTTTGAGCAGGTTATACGAGCAGTAGACAAGATGTTCTTCAGCGAAGAAGCGGCGAAGATCTGGTGCCTGGGCGTGGAAGGGCAAACCTATACCATGCAGGGCAGTACGATTAAGTACGCGGACAGCATTCTTACCGCGCCGGACGGCATCTACAAATCCATGCAACTCCGCTATGGCTGCGGCGCGGCTGGTACACAACTGGTTTGGGTAAACGCAAGGGAAATGACCAAGTACGACGCCAACTACTCGGACATCAACAAGCAGGTATCTGCCATGGATACCGCGACTCAGTCAGTACCGCCGTCACCCCGCTGGGCGAGCGACGCTATTGCGGAACGGGCTACTTCTCTTATGGGAACCTTGTTCAACACATTCATCGTTTGGGACGACGCATTCCTGACCGGAGCGAAAAGCCTGGACACCGACTGGAACGCCTATGTGACGGAGATGACTTCCAAGGGGATCAATGATCTCCTGAATCTGTACAACAGTAACATGTAGGTTACAGGATTGAAGAGCATGGCGAAAAGCGCTCCGTTTCGGAATGACAGAAAGGAAAGTCTTCCCGCGCATATCTGGAAGTACAAGGCGCTTTACTCCATGCTCATATTACCTTTCATTTATTTTGTGGTTTTCAAGTACCTCCCCATGTTTGGCAATATTCTGGCTTTCAGGCGTTACAGGCCAGGCATGGGGCCCTGGGGGACTGAATGGGTCGGCTTTCAATACTTTGAACGTTTCATTGATGACGAAATTTTTTGGCGGGCCTTTCGCAACACCCTTATTACCTCGCTTTGGAATATCGTAGTTAATTTCCCCCTGCCCATTTTATTCGCGGTAATTCTGAACGAGGCGCGGGTCAAATGGTTCAAAAAAACAGTTCAGACAATTTCCTATATGCCGCGCTTTATTTCCACAGTTGTTGTCATAGCAATCCTGGGAGAGATTCTTTCACCTTCAAGCGGCCTCCTGAACCGCTTTCTTGTAAGTACTTTTGGCATAGAGCCGATTTATTTTATCAACATGCCCCAATGGTTCCGCCCTATTTATGTTCTTACCGACAGTTGGCAGTTTACTGGCTGGACAGCTATCATTTATCTGGCGGCGATAACCAATATCAATACAGATCTGTTTGAGGCGGCTGAAATCGACGGCGCGACGCGGATACAGAAAATTATTCACGTTACCATTCCTTCCATTATGCCGACAGTGATGGTGATGTTGATCCTTCAGATAGGCCGTATGCTTAGTCTGGGTTTCGAAAAGGTTCTTCTGCTCTTCACCCCCGCTAATTCCGTGGTCAGCGATATCCTCGATACGATGGTGTACCGCACAGGGCTTGCGGGGGGTATCCCGAATTATTCTTACGCCACTGCCATCGGGCTTTTCAGCGGCATCATCGCCCTTATATTGGTTTCTTCCGCCAATTACGCAAGCCGGAAGCTCACCGGAGAGTCGGTTTATTAGGAACAGCATGAGAAAAGATATAGCTTATTCAGGAATGAGGCCCCGTTTTTCCCTCTTTGATGTTTTCGTGTATGGGGCAATGATTTTATCCCTGCTTGTCTGCATAATACCCTTCCTTTATATGCTCGCCATTTCCCTCTCGGATGTACGGGCGATTCTGAATAACCAGGTGGGTCTCTGGCCCAAAGGCTTTAACACGGCAGCATACAGAACCATTTTCAATTATCCGAATTTTTTCATGGCGTACCGGTACACTTTTTTTTATACTACTTGCGGAACGATAATAGCGCTGACTTTTACTATTCTTTTTGCCTATCCCCTTTCAAAGCCTTTTTTGCGGGGAAAAAGTTTTTTCCTTAAAATGGTGATCTTTTCCATGTTTTTTTCAGGCGGGCTTATCCCTACATATCTTTTAATTGTCAATTTGCGCCTCGCGAATACCCCGCTTGCTATGCTGTTGCCGTTTGCCATCAGCCCATTCAACCTGATCATCCTTATAAGTTTTTTTAAAGGGATTCCCCAGGAAATTGAGGAAGCATCCCTGATAGACGGGCTTGGCTATTACGGTATCCTTTTCCGCATGGTCCTGCCCCTTTCCACAGCGGCCCTGGCTACCATCGGCCTGTACTACGCGGTGTTCTTCTGGAACGACTGGTTCAACGCGCTCATATACCTCAAGAGCAGCCAGTACCCGGTAATGCTTTTTTTGCGGAACATCGTAAACGGTACCCTGATGGTAGGCGAAGGAGCCGGTTCCGCCGAGGGGAACAGCCTGGGCATCGCCATCAAAGCGGCTGTTATCATGGTTTCTACCCTGCCAATAATAATTCTTTATCCTATGCTCCAGCGCTTCTTTATAGCCGGCCTTACCGTAGGAAGCGTGAAAGGGTAAGAATTTCCGGCGATGACTACAAAACAGAAAATAGGCCAGCACTTTGGCCTGGGCTTTTCAGGAACCAGCGTGAGCGATGAGCTGCGTAGGCTGGTCAGGGAATACAAGGTAGGAAATGTAATCCTGTTCAGGGAAAATCTGGAAAGCGCCGCCCAGGCAAGAGCCCTTTGTAACGAGATACAAGCGTTGGTGAGGGATGAAACGGGATACCCGGCATTTATCGCGATTGATCAGGAAGGCGGAGCGGTAACAAGGCTGCCGGAAGACATGGTAAATGTCCCGGGGGCAATGGCGCTCGCAGCGTCAGGGAATGTGGAAAATGTGTCATTAGCCGCCAGGATTACCGCCGCGGAACTCAGGCGCATAGGGGTCAATTTCAACATGGCGCCGGTACTCGATATCAACTACAACCGGGACAATCCAGTGATAGGTAACCGCAGTTTTGCGCATAACGCTGCGGATGCCGCTTCCTTTGCTGCCGCCGCGGTCAGGGCTTTCGCCGAAGAAGGGCTGATGTGCTGCGGCAAGCATTTCCCCGGCCATGGGGATACCGCCGTGGATTCCCATCTGGATCTTCCCCTTGTCGACAGGAGCCTCGACGAATTGGAAGCGCGGGAACTCATCCCCTTCCGCTCGGCCATCGCTGCGGGAATCCCCGCGATCATGACGAGTCACATCCTTTTCCCACAGATTGAAAACGAAAAGCTTCCCGCTACCATGTCGGTGAAAATCCTTAAATGCCTGCTCAGGGAACGCCTGGGCTTTGGCGGGCTTATCGTAAGCGACGCCATGGAGATGAAATCCGTTAAGGATTTTTATGGGATATCGCGAGGCTGTACTTTAGCCCTTGCTGCGGGCGTTGACATCGTTTATGTTTGCCATGAATCGCCGGATATGGAAGCAAGCCTGCGCGAAGCCGCCTCCGCCTGTGAAGACGGCCGTATCGACGCAAAGGAACTGGACGCCTCAGTGGAGCGCATACTCCGCAATAAAGAACGCTACGGGGCCTTTGGATTTGACGCTATAGAAAATTCTATGGAAGACTCTATGACAGAGATAAACCGCAGGAAAGAACAGAACGCCGCCCTGATGCAGGGTACGTTGGCTGCACGTGAACATGGTAAAGCCCCGCCGCTCCTGGGGGATAAGCCTTTTTTCGCTGGCTGCCTTGCTTACAGATCAACCATTGCTTCCGCAAAGCCGGACTCTTCCCTGAGTTTTGCCTCCTGGTTTGCGGGAAAATTCAGCGGCAGTTTCCGGGAGACGCCGGTGAACCCGAATGCGGAAGAGATAGCCGATATTGTTTCCGCTCTGCCCCCGGCTACTTCCATAGTGCTGGGAACTTACAACGGTCACATCAACCGGGGCCAGATCGATCTTGCCCGCGCCCTCTCTGAAGCGGCGCGGAAGAGAGGGATTCCTTTCACGGTGGTGGCTTTGCGAAACCCCTGGGATCTTTCCCTGCTTCCTCGGGGGGTCTACGGCCTGGCTGCCTGGGAGTACAGTTTAAAAAGCTTTGAGGCAGTCGCTGCTGTTTTTCGGAGGGAATTCAATCCCTCTGGTATTTTACCAGTCCTATAAAAACCCTGCGGCAATACGCAGGGTTTCAAAGCAGGCTTTCGTTACTTTACTTGATAAGGATGAACTCAACCCGCCGGTTCTTCCACCAATTGGCGCGATCTTCGTATTTTGCGACAGGCCTGGCGCCGCCTATTCCAATTGCAGTAAGGCGGCTGCGGTCAACGCCAAGGTTAACCAGATAGTCCACGACAAATTTTGCGCGCTGCTCGCTTAATGGCCGTAGTTCGCGAACATGCTCCAGAAGCCTGGCAGCTTCGGTTTCCGCGGTCATATTAGCGTGCCCTTCCACAGTAACCTTGTAGTTGCTGAATTTATTAAGTACCTGGGCAATTCGCCTGAGGATGAAATCATTGCTGCGAAGGGTTTCTTCACTTAGATCGGTAAAACCGCTGGAATAGGAACCGAACACAATAGACGGAACCTGCACCCTCAACTGATTCCCTTCATTTATAACAAGTATGTCTACCCCAATCAAACCATGGGTGGTTGAACTAAGCCCGCGAATATTTTTCACTGTCAGGGTGAAGGGATAATCCGTGGCCGATTGGACCAATTCACCTGTAGAACCGCGGCCATTCCAGACAATCTGAGCCGGGGGAATGCCCTTACCGGATCGTTCATAAAAGGATAGATTCGGCTGTTCGCCTTCCATGATGGCAAGCTTCCATTCATCGATAGGCGATTCATCCCTGCAACTGATGGTCATAACCAGCTCGTCATCGACTCCATCGCCGTCAGGGCTAAAAAAACGGGGAGAAATGCTGACCGCAAGCTCCGGAGCCCTGGGTTCTCTGGGCGCAGGCGCAGGCGGAGGCGGAGCTTGTTCTTCCACTACCTTGGCTGGTACCCCTTTGCAGGTTACAATGCCGAAAACGACAAAAAATACCAGCGAAAGCACAGAAATCAGGACAAATACTTTTTTCATGTTTTACCTCTTGATAATAAAATAATCAAAGATATGCTGTTATCAACTTTTGGGCAGGCGAACGCAAAAAGATTATTCAAAAAATCGTATGGGTTTTCACAAGAATCGCAGCAATTTAAAGTTTACCCCGTATCAAGGTCAGAATACATGAAAACAATTAGTTCCTGCCAACTCCCAAAGAGGTTACGGCGCATGAGAACACGCAGTTCATTAAAGAATTCATCTCTCCGTCTGG
>Ga0268262_10000723_pt1 | contig 42822 bp, 45 predicted proteins | sample TergutNc150P3_FD_190354 | JGI IMG/M metagenome (GOLD analysis project Ga0268262, IMG submission 190354) | Nasutitermes corniger P3 segment gut microbial community from laboratory colony in Florida, USA - Nc150 P3 (SPAdes) (version 2) | ecosystem: Host-associated > Arthropoda: Insects >...
ACCAGGGTGTCTATTGTGCTGTCCAGGGAGGATACCGCCCGCGCGGCGATTTTTCCCGAATAGTACCAGCCCGCGTGGGGGGCTATGGCGGCGCGGGCCGTGCCGCGATTCGCGCCCGGTTCCGCCAAAAAACGGCTGATTTCACCGGAATCACGGGGATACCAGCCCGCGGGAAGGCAAGATTCTCGCAAATTCATGCTCATAATCCTAGCAGAAACCAAAAAAAGCGTATATAATAGTTTTATGGGTCAAGCACATTCACCAAGAAAAAATTCGATTTTGGGCATAATTATAGCCTCTATTTGTATCCTCGTGTACCTGGGGGCGCTGGTTTCGGTGATAGTCCGTATCAACACCAGCATGGAACAATACCGCCTTGTTGCCGAACAGGAATTTTTCGATCTTGCCGATCTGGCGTCATCCGCCGGGGTGTTAAGTTTTATGGATGAGACCTTTATCGAGATCATCCAGAAATCCCTTGATGCCAGTAAAACCCTTGAAGGGATAATTATCACCGGCCCCAACGGTGAATATGGTTTTGAAAAGGAGCGGGGCAGGGCGCTCAATTACATAAACGGTTCGCCCCGTTTCAGAAACCGTTTTGACTTTTCCCGCCAGATGCTGTACCAGCCTTTGCGGATACAGGGTTTGCGTAATGTCAATATTCAGGCGGTGGCGGGGGCGCTGGATTACGCGGAACTTACTGAAATCCTCAAGCAGGCGTTGTTTTTGATTGCCTCGGCCCTTATTCTGGCGTTTTTTACCCTGATCGCCGAGTCGGTACGAAAAGGACATGCAACGTATGACAAACCGAAGGCCGAGGACAAACAGGATAAGGTTAATAAAAATGCCGCCGGCGCATCCGCCGGTTCTGCCGCCGCGTACGCCGCCGGGGGGAGTTATTCGGTGCGGGGGCGCGTTGTCAGGGAAGAGAACACTGAGACCAGGCTTACCGAAGAACTGCAGCGCTGCGCGGCGGCGGGGCAGGATTTGGCGTTCATCAGCATAGAATATAAACCTGCCGCCGATGAGACTTTTTACGCCCGCTTTGCCGCCGACGCGGCGCGTTTTTTTACATCCAGGGATTTTGTCTGTGAAAAAGGCGAGAAAAGCATTTCGGTGATCTGCCCCGGTTTTAACTTGGACACCGGTTTCCTCAATGCCGATGAATTCCACAACCGCATTATGGGCAAATACCCCGATTTCTTTAAGGGAAAAACCGATCTATGCATGGGGCTGTCGGCCAAAACGGGAAGGCCCATCAATGCCGAGCGGCTGATGTTTGAGGCGGAAGAAGCCCTTGAACGCGCCCTGATGGATCCGATATCGCACATCGTCGCCTTCAAAAGCGACCCCGATAAATACAAGGCGTTTATGGAGTCCAGAGGCGAGGAAAGTTAATAAGAATTGTTCCACAAAGCTATGCGAGATGTGAAAATCTAAAGAAGAATCTTCACCACGGAGGACACGGAGTTGCACGGAGGAATAAAAAGATCTTACTCTTCTTCCTCCGTGGTTAATTCTTATGTTCTTAAGCGAATTATAGCGCGTCCGCGCGTCTTTTTGTTTCGAAAAAGTGACTGACACCGATTCGTAAGTTTTTGGTTTCATTCGTAATGCGAGCGCGCCGCAGAGACTGACATCATTTTACCCATACTATCTCTTGACAATACTATCGCAATATGATACTATTATATCAGGCGGGTATTTTAGTGATACAGAGTTTTGGAGACAGGGATACCGAGGCGCTGTTTAACAGGGAACGGATAAGGAAACTGCATCCTGACCTGTTCCAGCGCGCAAGGAGTAAACTGCTCATTATTCATGCCGCTGTAAGTGAGGACGATTTGAGAGTTCCGCCGGGAAACAATTTTGAAAAATTGAAAGGGGATAAAAAGGGATGGTGCAGTATTCGGATAAACGGCCAATGGAGAGTAATTTTTAAATGGAAGGAAGGAAATGCCGGTGATGTTACTATCACCGATTATCATTAGGAGGATGTTATGAAAAAGAAGCTTGATTTAATACCTCCGGGGACCATATTACGCGAAGAATTTATGGAACCTCTGGGAATTACACCATACAGATTAAGCAAGGAAATAAAAGTACAGCAAACCGCTGTCAGTCAGATAATCAATGGCAGCCGAAGGATAACGGTTGACATGGCTTTGCGGCTTTCAAGATATTTTGGCAATTCCGCGCAATTCTGGCTTAATCTTCAGAATTATTTTGATATTGAATCCGAAATGGAGAAAAAAGAATACCTGATTAACGAGATAGTTCCCTATAACTCAGCCAGCCATGCGGCTGAGAAAACGGCTGTTTACGCGTAAATCGGGGGTCGCGCCCAAGTAAGAATTAACCACGGAGTACTGCTGTCCTGCGGACAGCTTGGAGTTGCACGGAGGAATAAAAAGATCTTACTCTTCTTCCTCCGTGAAACTCCGTGTCCTCCGTGGTTAAAAATTCTTCTTCTCAGCGAATTATAGCGCGTCCGCGCGTCTTTTTAAGCCGTTGATTAAACCCCGCCTTGGTCGTGGCTTGGTTTTTTCAGTGTCGGCGAAAGCGTTAAGGCAGTCTTTTATGGCTTTTCTGGTGTTATCATTGGCTTTGTTTCTTTCAAGATCGGCGATGGTGAGCACCATACCAGGCCAAATTTTGTCGGGGTTTTTAATGACCACGTTCTGCGAGGCGAGTATAATGACGGGGTAATAAAAACCATCCTTATAGAAGCGCCTTGAAATCTTTACCAGTGTATCGCCCCATTTTACCTTATATTTGACAGCTCCGGTAAGATCAAGCTCACCGGCAGTTACAATAGCGGGGGCGGGGGCAGGAACACGGACGGCGACAGGGACAGGGGCTTCTTCGGGCTGTTCAGCTACTTCCTGGCTCTGGGGACTGGACGCGCAGGACACCGCCAGCATTACACTGATGATAAATGCCGCTGTTAATGCGATTTTCTTCATAACGATTCTCCTTACTCTATAAAATATCGGATGATTCCTGGCTAATCGCAAGTAATTTAGGCAATATTTAAAAAAATACCATTTTTTTACGCCGGGACTAAAGCTTTTTTCCTGTTTGCACCCTATATAAGTACATAGATAGCATTGTGCAGCTTGTTTTCTAAAGTTTACAAGCTGCACGCTGTCTATGACCGGCTGTTGTATGCGGCCGGATCATGGTATAGGGAGATGTTATATGAACAATCTCAACAGCATTCTTATCGAGGGAAACATGGTGAGGGACCCGCTCTTCCGCAGCACCCCCAAAGGAACATCAGTCTGCACATTCAGCCTGGCTTCCAACCGTTTCTACAAGCAGGATTCCGGATTTGAAAAGGAGGTTTCCTTCTTTGAGGTCGAAACCTGGGCAAAGCTGGCGGAAGCCTGCAACAACCTGGGGAAAAAGGGGCGCGGGGTACGGGTGGTTGGCCGCCTGAAACAGGACAGGTGGACCGGCAATGACGGCAAACCACATTCAAAAGTCGCCATCGTTGCCGAGCATGTTGAATTCCGTCCCGAATTCAAAAAGGAGGCCAACCATGAAAAGCCGGCGCCCACAGGCGAAGATCTTGCCATGGCGGCGCAGGAGTACCCTGATGATGTCCCCCTTGAAGACGGTGACGGCGCCCCGGTCATGACCGAGGTTCTTGAGGCGGTGACGTTCTAGGTAACAGAAGAATAAAAACCACGGAGTACACGGAGTAACACGGAGGAAAAGATGATTCGTACCAAAACTCCGTGAAACTCCGTGTACTCCGTGGTGAATCTTCCGGGACAATTAATCAGTATTTTCACTGTTCTTTGCTTTTTGCCGCCGGTTTTTCTGTTGTGTAAAAACCGTTTTTCCAGTTAAAGCGGCTTACGCGGGGCAGCGGCGTACCGTTTTCTATTGCCCGTATAAGGTCTTTGTAATCCGTTTTTTTCAGGGGTTGGCCGCCGGGGAAGTTCCCTTCCACGTCTACAATAAAGCGCCGGAAGCCCGCTTCTTTCAAAAAGGGGATTTTGTCGGTAATGGAAAAAGGTTTTTCGGGGAAAACGGCTGAGCCTTCGGGATCGCAGACCAGGGAAAAATTTTCGCCGCGGTTATCCGAAAATGTGCTGAAATCGTACAGGGTTCCCAGATTGGCGTGAATGTTAAACAGGGGAGGCCAGATAAAAACCGGGACAAAGGCCAGCGACCGCGTTTGACGGTTTCCCGCGTCGAGAGTGCGTTCCCAATTCTGCCGGTTATTTTCCAGCGGCGAAACAAAACCGTCTGCTCCCAATGACAGCGCATAGGAAAGCGCCCACGCGTTAAAGGTATACAGCCAGGGGCCGGCGATAAGCTGTACTTCCGGGCGTATGTCGCGGAACAGGGAAAAATGCCCCAGATTGTTGACGATAAACTGCCGGTAGCCCCGGTCAACCAGGGAAGGGATTATACCGGCAAGATCTTCCGCGGCGGCTTGCGGGAAAAAAGGCTTCAGTATCAGGATAATGTCGGCGGGCTTAAAGGGCAGCGGCGGCTTGTCCTCCCCCAGAAGATAATTAATGGTTTTGCGGGTCAGGGTGAGCATCACCCGCGCCGGACGGGATGACTGAATAATGTACAGGTCATTGATACGGGAAGTCGCGATATACAAACCATCGGGGAACGCGGCGGGTTTGTTTTTTGCGGTTTTCCGGGGAACAGGGGTCGTAAGCGGCGGCGGCGGCGCTTTTTCATGCCCCGGTCCCCGCCCGCCCGTTCCCGCGTTATGGGCAATGACCGGCTTATGGCGTTTTGACATTGCTTTGGTTTGGATAAGATACACGCGGTCGCCCAGGTCAAAACCATCGGGAACGGAAAGCCACAAACCATCCGCCATTGCTTCGGCAAATTGTACCTTGTGCGACACCCGCTCAGAATCATCGCTGCGGTGCAGCCGTATTGAATCCCCCGCGGCAGGCAGCGCGCCGGTGGACAATTCGCCGCCGGAAACCAGAGCCCGCCGCTCGCCGGCTTTGCCCTGTATTTTTTCAATCACCCCCAAACTGATACCGGTGCCGCCGTCCTGGGCGGGGTTCAGCCAGTTAACGCTGTTGTCCGCATGCGCCGCGTTGAAAAAATAGGCAGTCTTGCCGCGGGCAAAATCACCCCGGAGAATTTTCTGCCCCTCGGCAATACTGCATTGGATTTTTTCTTCATCGCTGTTGTCGTCCATCGCGTCCAGAACCATGCGGTAGGCGGAAACGACCGCCCCCACATAATCGGCGCTTTTCATCCGGCCCTCGATTTTGAGGGCGTTTATCCCCGCCGCGGCAAGATCGGGCAGATATTCCAAAAGCTGCAAATCGGCGGGGCTGAAGTAATACCCGTTTTCGGTTATGCCGCCGTCTTCCCCGCGATGGTACAGGCGGCGGCAGGCCTGGGTACACATTCCCCGGTTGGCGGACTTGCCGCCGAGGCAGCTTGAAAACAGGCAGAGGCCGGAAACGCTGACGCATAACGCGCCATGCACAAAAACTTCCAGTTCCATGTTGGTTTCTGACCGTATGGAACGCAATTCTTCCAGGCTGAGTTCCCGCGCCAGCACTACCCGCGAAACGCCGGAGCGGGACAGCATATTGGCCCCCCTGCCGGAAGCGATATTCATCTGGGTTGAGGCGTGCAGTTTTAGCTGGGGAAATTCCGCGCGAACCATTGCCAGAACGCCAAAGTCCTGCACAATCAGCGCGTCAGGCCCAACGGCGGCAAGGTATTTGAGCAGTTGGTACATACGGTCCGCTTCGCGCTGTTCAAAAACGGTATTCACCGTGACGTAGGCTTTTTTCCCCATACGCCGCAGGGATCGCAGGGCGGCTTCAAACTGCGCGTAGGTAAAATTGGCGCTGCGCATACGGGCGTTGAAATTTTTCAGTCCCAGATATACCGCGTCGGCCCCTTCCCCCACAGCGGCGTCCAATGCTTCAGGCGATCCGGCAGGGGCCAGCAACTCAATAGACATAGAAGTTCATTATAAGGGGCAAAGGCGGCAAGCGTCAATGAAACCGCTGATTAATCACCTCTTCCTCCGTGAAACTCCGTGTCCTCCGTGGTGATTATTCTTCTTTCTTACCTCGCACAGCCCAGTAGTAATAAAACCTTCACCTGCGACTCATTGCCGCTGAATGTTTCCGGTGGCTTTTATTGACTTCGCCGTCCTGAAATACAAGTTTACTAATGTCAATTTTATTTCGTCCCGGATAATGTTCGGGAATTTTATACTGGGCCATAATAGTGGACAGCACGGAACTTGCGATACCGGCCGCAATGCCGGTATCAACATGGGCAAGAACGGGGCTGACCAGCGCGGCGGCAAGCATCGCGCCGGTAAATACTTTCTTGCCGATTCTTGCCAGCTTGTACGCTTTTTCAACAAAGGTTCCGGCAAAGGTATCCGCTAAAACGGCAGCCGGCCTGTCTTCCCTGATTTTTTCTTTAATGAATTGCGCGGTTTCCCGGTTAATGGCGGTTTTTCGCTCGGAGCTGTCCAGATTGTCAAGGTGAAGATGTACAATATTGATGAGCAGCGGTTTTGAAAGCTCATTGAATTCCCGGTTGAACGACGGTTTTTTGTTAATGTATATATCCTCAACATGATCGCTTATGACCAAATGTAATTGCCTGAATTCATGGCTGTTTTCATTGCGCGCCTTTTCAACAAACTGTTTTTTGTCAAAGGGACAATAGTGCAATTCGGCGGCTTCCTGATACGCTCTGTTGGCCATTCCCGCCATGAATTCGGGATTTCCGGTAATTTCACTGATAAGCCTTATTTTGAATTGATCCATCTCCCGTTCCGGTATGGCGCTTCTAAAAGTGCAGCCGCTTAAGGAAGCGTTAATCGCGTTGGTAAACTGCTCGCGGACAAAGTCGCCAAAGCCGCTCACATGCGCGTTATTGGTCTGAAACGGGATATAGTCATTTCCCCGCCTGTTCTGGTTATCAAGGTATATATCCTGATTAAGCGCCGCCGTCGGCATCACAAAAAAATAACGCGGAGATGAGGGCGGGTTTTCTTCCTGGTATAAGGTTCCCCTCGGCCTTTTTTCAGGGGGAAGCGTTGAAAGCCAGTCAGGTTTGGATGATAAAACTTCATTCATTTTGACGTATTCCGTGCGGCGCGTGCCGTTCAGATCATTGTCAAGCTGCAGGTTAAAGTAATTGGCCCCGGTAATGGGCTGTCCGGAAAATGAATCGCAGATAAAGGGAAGGGTGGAATCGCCCGGCCGCATGAAAAAAGCCGCATCCTTTCCAATGGCCTCAAAGGTTTTCCTGTTGAGTTCCTTGTAGAAATAATTTTCCATAATACTACTCCGATACCTGTCTGCCGTTGATATAATACTCAACCTGCGCGCCGTATTCCGAGATAATGGCGGGGTCGAGCATTCCGTTTTTATTATTTGAATCGTTATGCAGGAGGCCGCTGCGGTAATGTTCAATATGGGCATCCTGAAATTCAACCGCGGGCAGATCGCCGTCATCCTGGAGCTTCCCGTCGCGCCACCGGAGAATAATGCCGACTTCCGCGGAATCAAACATGTTGTGCAGCGTCCGGTATTCGTGTCCCTGTTTGGGCCGGCCCATTTCATCGGTAAAGATACCGTTCCAGAAATGTATCATCCTGCTTAACATATCAACCCTCCCTAACGTAATTCATCGGGCTGCAGCAATGAAGTAATCACTATGTCCAAAAGCCATTCATCCTGTTTGGTTATGTGTTTCAGCACAAACCATGAAATAACGGTGACAACGAGAAAGGCGATCTGGCCGAAGGTAAATACCATAAGGATCGTGGTAAAACCCAGGACCATTAAAGGTATAAACGGTATGCCCAGCCAAAGATCACGATGAATAATGCTCCGGCGCACCGGAATGGCATAATCGTAAATCTTTTTTACTGTTGAAGGCGCCGCCTGAGGCGTTGTCACCGTATTCAATTATTTTGCCCCCGAAGTTTTGAAGACAATGTCTACTATTGCCGAAAGGCTCAATAAAAGGGTGCAGCCGGCAATCCAGGGAATGAATTTTTTGACCATTCCCGGTTCCCCCCGGTTGATTATCATGCCGACGGCAAGACCGCCGAGCGCGATGGAAACGATTGCCTTCATATAATTGGACCGGAAGAAGCCGAGAATTTGATTCAGGACTTCCGAAAGCCCGCCTATATCCTTGACCGTTTCGCTGTAGTTGGGAGTCATGTCGGCAAAGCACAGCGCGGCCGACAGGATTAAGAAGCCAAGAATAAAGACCGCCTTTATCCTTGTTGACGACCGATAATCAGAATTCAAAAACATAGATCACTCCTTATAAAAAATATATATTTATTTAAATTTAGTTTAGGCGGTATTTTCTGTCAAATAAAATTATTTTAATACTGTTCAATAGAAATCATATTGAACTTCAAAAGAAATATAGTTAACTTTCATTCGTTAATTTTCGTTTTTTTCATCTCCATAATCTCGTCAATGATGACTCCGGTGTTTTTGTCCTGCCTGATATAAATAATCAAGTCGATATATTCATGCAGATCGGGCAGCGACGCCTCGCCGGGATAATGATCGAGGAGGAGTTTCTTGATGCGCGTAATGGTTAACGCCGCCGAGTTTGAATGGAGGGTTGTCAGTCCTCCCGGATGTCCGGTATTCCACGCGTCCAGCAATTCCGCCATGACGGAGCCTTTGCGAACCTCGCCGAAAATGATGCAGTTGGGGGTATAGCGCAGGGAAAGGGAAACGGCGCTGACGGCCTGTTCGCTGCGGATAATGATCATTTCCGCGTATTTGGTATTGCACTGGAGTTCCGAAACATCCTGCACGATAAAATAACGGTCATGGGGATATAGCTCGCATTTTTTTTGAATGAGGGCGTTGGACAGGGTTGTCTTGCCGCTGCCGGTGCCGCCCGCTATGATAATGTTTTTTTTATTTTTAATATAATCAACAATTATCTCATAACGCTCCTTGCTTAACTGGCCGTTCTGTACATAATCTTCCAGCAGGTAAATTTTATCCGGCGGTTTTCTGATGGTAAACGAAGGCCCCGCGGCCCAGGGGGGGAAGATGCCGGTTATGCGGGCGCTTTTCCATTCGGGAACCGGTATGGTCGCTTCAAGCACCGGATAGCGGAAAAAATCAATGTTCTGTTCCATGTATTTCGCTATCTGGTTTAACACTTGCAGGCGCTCGCTCGTGGAAAACTGTATGTCGGTATCGCGTATAGGCTGCCCGAAACATTTAACGCTTATCCTGCCTTCCGATGAGCAAAAAATATCAGTTAACTTCGGGTCGTCCAGAAACGGAACCAGAGTCCGCAGGTTATAGCGGATATTGTCAATTTCCCGTTCTTTGGTTTCATGGTTGGAAAAGTGCATGTTTACCGCCCGAATATCGCGCTATGCGGACATTCCAGCAAAAGTTCCCGGCGGTTTCGGGGAACCGGCAAATTCACCTTGTCCTTATAGCGGGGATCGGCGTAATAGACGTTCTTTTTGGCGATTATCGCCGGGGAGCCCTGCGGAAAAATGATAAGCTGGTTGGCGGGCAGATGCTGAATCTCATCGGCGTTCATTAAGTTTCTCTGCTGGGTCTGTTCTGAAATATTGATATTATTCATGCCCGCCTCGTAGCGGCTGCCGCTTTTGGAAACATTGCTGAACGTTACCGACTCAACGCCGGTCATTTTGGAAAACATCTCGGCGCCTTTGGGATCGGACATGGCGTAGGTTATGATAAATTTGCAATGGTCGAATATGGTGGTATGTTCCCCGTACAGCCGGTAAATCTGGCTCGGCGACTGGCAGATAAGGTAAAAAGTAATCCCGTAACCGGCAAGAATCCCCATCATGGTTTCCAGGGCGGTAAAGGTGCCGAGGGTGGGGAATTCGTCTATCAAAAACAGAATGGGGTGTTTCAGCTTTTGCGCGCCGAACTGGACTTCGTCCTGGGAGAATTTCCGCAGTATAAAGGTGACGATAATGCGGATAAATGAGGAAAGACGGTCAAGGTCGGGGAAGGGGACGGTAATGTAGAGGGAAAGAGGATGCTCGCACGTCTTAAAATTATTCAGGCAAAAATCGCTGGACGAACTGCAGTTGCGCACCAAAGGGTCTTCAAATATTTGCAGGGACGTTACCGCGGTAGAAAACACGGAACCCCGTTCATCAGGGGGGCGCGCCTTGTTCCTCTGCGCGACATTGCAGACGATTTCATGAATCTCAGCCGAATAATGGCGTTCGTTGATCATACATTCCAGCAGCGCAAGGCCCCGGTTTTCCTCATCGGAACTCCGGCCGGCCTGCGACAAAAACGCCAATACGCCGTACAGGGACTTGTCCGGATAATCCGAAAATTTAACATGGAGAATGGTTCCGGTTATCAGGTCTTTGGCTGTATCGGTCCAGTGCTTCGAGCTGCCGTCGGTTTTACCGTCCGCGGGGCTGGTCAGTATGTCGGCTATCATCGAAGCGTCACGGTAGGCGCACCCTTCGCTTAACTCATCAAGTATGTTGAAGTACAGGGTGTCCTGGCTGACCGGCGACAGGCGCAGTACATGGGAAAATTTCCTGCGCCAGCCGGCGGTCATGTTGAAATTCTCGCCCTTGGGGTCAATCGTTATCAGGCTGTGGGGATAGTCAATACAGGTGGGGATAACCGAGCTTACCCCTTTCCCGCTGCGGGTAGGGGCGAACATAATCGTTGAAGTCTGCCCGCTATGGCGCAAAATCTTTGACGGCCTGCGCAGCGACAGCTTCACTGAGCCGTTGACCATCGCGTAGTCAACCTTTGCGTTCTCCTGCTGTCCGATGACCACCCCTGAATCCTCAAACAGGCCGATTGCCTTAATATCCTTAACCGCGGCCCAGCGCGCGGTGCCGTGGATATTTTGTTTTCTGCTCATGGCCGCCCTTGTCCATGACAGAATAAAATACGCCATAACGCCGGTAAAAATCCCGATCACCAAAATCATGGTTGAGTCAAAAATGAGCTTTCCCAGGACCTGATCATTCGTACCGATACCCCGGATAATGAGCGGAAACATGATAAACGGATAATAAACCGGGTAATTTTTGTTCAAAATAAACCAGGGATAGCCCAGTATGGAGGGATCGTAGCCCAGCTGGCCCGCGAGAAACTGCGTGGAAATAACCAATGAAAGCAAACAGATTACGAGCGGAATTATTTTATGCATGAATGAAAACGTCAGACCGCCCGACTTGTGCGGCTTATCGCGCCGGAATTCATTGACGCCGTCTTTGGTAAAAACACTCATGTTTTTAATACTATTGTTCGTTAATAATATTGTCAATAAAAAAACGGTGTTGTTAATTGATATATACAAATGAAATTAACAATAATTTCAAATGAAAGGAAGTAAAGCGGTGAAAAAGGCCATAATGGCGCTGGGCATATTGTGTATGGGCGTCATCAATATAAATGCGCTTAATAATCCGCGTTTTACCCTGGGGGGGAACGAATACGCCCCCGGCATTGAGGCTCATTTTGAGGCGTCCGGTTTAAGCGTGAAAGAAATGGTGTATAAAAACGCGTCCGGCGGTGATTTGATCAGCGCGATTGACTGGGATATGGGGCTTCAAATGGCCGCGGGGACGGGGTTTTCTGTCGGGCCGGTTGATCCGTTCAGGAAAATTGGTTTTTCATTGGGCGGAATATGTACATGGTACTTTCCGGTAAACAACCGGAGCATGAGCGATAAGGACTGGGACGATAACGGGACAAAAATCAGTTATGGGGAGAGTCCGGCAGGCGTTCTGGCGGGAATGGAGGCGGAAGGAACCCTTGCCGCGTATTTTCCCATTCATAACCGGTACCTTATTGAAGTGACGGCTGAATTGTGGTACGGCAGATACGCGCTCATTGCGCATGACGGCTGGACAAGCTGGGACGGCGGCGCGGAAAAAACGCGGCTTTACGGGACGGCGGTGGAATATATTCAGGAATGGATAACCTGCGCGCCGGGAATTGGTTTCAGGAAAAAACTGGAAAACGCGCATGTCGGTGTAAAGGCGGCGCTGTCGCCGTTTATCCGGGGATACCATATTGATAATCACTATTTCAGAAAACTGGAAAATAATGATCCGGATCAAAAATACATGAGTTACACAGACCGTACCAAGGGAGGGATTTATTACCATCTGCGGGCTGATTGGCTGTGGAGCATAAGCAATTATATACAGTTGGGCGCTGCCCTGGATTACCGGGCAATAGAGCGTTCACGGGGAGACACTACGATTAATACCGCGGGGCTTGCCGGTTATTCCTTTACGGAGGCCGGAATGGCGGGCGCGGCGGCAAGGAGTATCTCTTTTGATGTAACGATAAAGGCGGCGCTGTGAAAAAATATTTCTTCGTCATTGCGTTATTAACAGCCGCTTTCTCCGTCCATGCCCAGTGGAACGACGGCGTGTTGATCAATGTGCAGGAAGTGACTATTGCCAAAATGAAAGCGGCGCGCATGACCGGGGCGGAGGCGGTGATGAAAGTCATAGAGCAATACGCGGACGGCCGCTACCGTTTTGCCTTTGTGTCAAACAATTACCTGATACCCGCGGAACAGCGCGCAAACCTGAATATGGGGAAAAACCGGTTTACAGTGGCGCTGGCGGGCTATCCGGCGCTCAATGATCTTTTATACGCCCAGATATTTTTTGACAATAGTTTTTTCTTTGTCGCGCTGACCAAAAATGAAACCGACATGAAACGGAGTAATGATATACAAATTATCAGGATGAACTATGAAAAAGGAAACGCGGTGAGGAGAAACAATGTCCGCGATACCATCCAGCGGAACAATATTATCCCGCTGGGTATAGACACTGTTGAGAGGTACAACCAATGAAAAAGCTTTTGGCTATTGTTGGCGCGGCGCTGTTAATTTCATGCGGAAAAAAAATCACTTCACTGCCGCCATGGGCGCCGCCGCCGGAATCGCCGCCCGAAGCGGCATTACGGGCAGCGGAAACGCCGGGAACGGCATTGCCGGTCACGGAAGATGCGGAAACAGACGCGGAAACGACGGAAGAGGATGGTATACTCAGGCGGATAATCATACCGTATGCCAAAGAGTACCTTTTGCCGGGACAGGAAACCAGAGTAATGGTCCAGCTTGAAAACGCGGACTACGGCGATGAAACGCGGTTTACGATTACCAAAGAACCGGGGAAAAACTGTATCGAAGTTGAGCCTCTCTCCAATGTCGCGATCATCAGGGCGGTCAGGGAAGGGGAACAGTATATACGGATCAGCCACCCCAAAGCGCCGGAAAGCCGGGTAATTGTCTATGACGTACTGCCGCCGTCTCCGCCGCCGCCGCCGGATATTGATGTCAGCGAAAGCCCGATGATTGTGAGAAAAGATGAAACAAAGCCGCTCCGGATGATTCTGCTGAACGGCAGCGCCGCCGACCGGGAAAAGTTTCAGTTTCAGGTAGTTGAAAACGCCTACGCGATAGAAGTGCGGCAGCAGGGGAGTGTGTTAAACGTAACCGGCGTCGCCCCGGGCGCGGGAAAAATACGGATAACAAATCCCGCCGCCCTGCGGGATTATGATGTCATGGTTATTGTGGATTAGGAATGGCATACGCGTTAATTTGTTGATCTTGCCAATAAATTGCGGTAAAATAAACATAGCAGGGGGAAACCGATGGGAACCAGAACCGGCACCCCGTCAAGGGGTGTGGATAAATTAAAGCAATATGTTCCGGCGCAAGAAAATGTTACCATGAACAAATATGGCAGACTGCCTTTAGGCAGTCGTGAGCGCCGCGGGGTTCATACAGAAATTACCTTAAAAAATGGCATTGATATGATCATGGTAAAAAAGGGACTTATGCCGGATCATGAAATCAGGCAAACTACCGTCAATGCTTTAGTTGATTCGGGCGCATGGACTATGGTAATTAATGACGCTACCCGCGAGAAACTTGGACTGGAGACAACAAGAGTCGCGCCGGGAACCCTTGCCGACGGTACTCACGTGGAATATAAACTCGCGGGCCCGCTTGAAATTTCATGGAAAGACCGCAGCGTCATTTGTGAGGCTCTGGTCGTACCCCATGCCGATGAAAACCTGCTCGGCGCTATCCCGCTTGAAGCAATGGACTTAACGATTAATCCCCGCACTGAGGAAGTTATCGGCGCTCACGGCGACCAAATAGTACATTCGCTTAAATAAGTCTTTCTATGGTGACTGTCACCAATCCGAAACATTTCCCTACACCACCCCTACCGTACCCCCAACTGCCCCCGACACTAGGGCTTTTGGGGTCTGCCTTTGGGCTACAGACCCCTTTGCTACAATGTATTTAAATCGTTGGTTAGATCACGCTTCGCCATTTCGGTAAAAGTTATTGTATAATTGCTTGCGTCGCTTTCCGTTCCGCCGTTAAATCTAACCGTAATGGTGTAATCATAACCATTTTTGAACTTGGGTGTATTGCCTCCGCTATCCTTGACAGGTATTTTCACAGTCTGATTGTAATAGGTAATAACAATATCCTGTTCTAATGAGCCGTCATCTGTACCGGCAATTTCATACGTTAATGTTTCACCGGAAATTATTGAATTATAACCGTTCTGGCTAACCTGAATTCTGGAAAGAGTAACCCACGCGAACTGATTAGGCACATTGTTGGTAACGGTAACATAGGCTACCGGATGAACAAGTGTATTCCAAAAGCCACTCCAATTTGCCCCTGCTGACGGAATAGGATAAGTTTCAATTTCTGTTCCGCTTGCAAGTTTCGGAGACACATTAATAGATGAAAAATTGTTAGGTACAAGAGTGTTTACTTTTCCTGTACTCCTCTGAAAAAATATAAAAACCGGATAGAGGGTAATATTATCCGATTTATTGGCATACAGACGGAAATTGGAAGCCAATGCCGGAATAAATCCCGCCTTTTCACCGTTGAAATTATCCTTACGCAACTCTACGCCTAAACGTCCCAAATTAGTTATGCGGTACGCATAATCGCCGGTAGATTCGTACCAGATTGTAATACGGAATTTCTTGCCCTGCCCATAGGTTGCCATTGTCGAATATTCTACTTTCGCCTGGGCTAAATTGCCTTTATTGGCTTCGTACTCGTTTAATGCCATACAGCGGACAATCATATAACCGCCGTTATTGAAATCTTCAACTTTATCAGAAATGTCAAATGTTTTGCTGGTCAAAGCCTTGATGCCTCCCAGGATATAGTTTGCCGATGGTGTCTGCCCCTGAAATAAAACCATATCTTTATCTGTGTTATTGACCACATTCAAGGTTCCGGTTCCCTGATTGTCCCAGTTGATACCGCCGCCTATTACGGTAACAGGGTCGCTGGTTATGCTATTATAGCCTGTCGCGCTCACAGTTACGGTGTATGCCCCGCTGTCGGACGGCGTGTAGCTTGTACCATTTTCACCGTTTATAACAGTTCCGTCTTTCTTCCATAGATAACCTACGGTTTCACTGCCGCTGTAATTAGCGGTAAGTTCTGTATTGATAAACACAGTGGTATCAGGGATGATTGTTATAGTTCCGGTAAGGTCTTTATTGTTTTTATTGCCTTCGTCCGGTGTCTGACAGCCCATAAACACAACCGCAAAAATTGCCAAAACGGTATAAACTTTCCACGTTCTCATACAAAATCTCCTTTAAGCAGTATAAATAATGTACAGAAAAACCATGAAGTTGTCAATAACATACCGCCGATAATATCGAATTCTCCTAGATTTTTTCCTTCCGTACCATATCTTTTATTGCATGAAGAAAAAATCCGAAGTTTTACGCAAAATACTATCCCAAAACATCAAAAACCATAGGGAATTATTAGAGTTATCACAGGAAAAACTAGCCGAAAAAGCCCAAATTTCCTCAAATATGCTGCGGGACATAGAAGGCTGCCGGACATGGGTAAGCGATACAACGCTGGTAAACATTGCCGCAGCTTTGAAAACCGATATTTACCGCCTTTTTATGCCCTATCCGATAAGTGAAGATGAAAACTACAAAACCGCCTACCTCGATTTGGTCAAGACATTAGAAAAAGTCCAGACCGATTTTTCCTCAACAGTCGATAAAACCCTCAAACTATGGAATAAATAATCCCTTCGCCGTGCGGCCACACACCACCCGCCTGGTAGTTGCCATAAGCCATTATAAAGGCTAGTCTCATATAGGAACAAAAAATGAGCGTACGAGCGACAGAGCGACTAATCGGCGATGTGGTAGTAGTTACCGCCCTTCCCAAAAGCCCCCAAATGGTAGTCAGCGCAATCAACGAGGAAACCAAAATTATTACCGCCGTCTGGTTTACCCCCAACAATGAGTATCAGCAAGGCACATTTCCTGCCAGCGCATTAGACAGGGCAGAACCCCAAAAGCCCCCGCAAAAACCCAAACCCAAATCCAAAAAATAGTCCCCTAAAATACTGTTTGTTCCGCTGAACCGCACGGCTTCGCTGTGCGGCCTGTGCCCCGTGGGAATCCTTTTGTCTTTGCTCAAAAAAAATGGCGTTTGTTAGCTTTTATTTTTATTCAAATAATATTGCATAGGATAATGCTTTATGGTAATATAATAATTATGAATGCTGACATAATTGCTGATATAACCTCTATAGGGGATGTAAAAAGTCTTACATTAACTTGTGAAAAAGAGATTCCTGCTTGGAGTTTAGCACACTATTGTAGGGAAACCATTAGTAATGGCGTAAAATTAACCATATTACATAATATGTATAATTTACTGTTTAAAAAATATTTTGATTTCGCTATTAAACCACACACAAAGGAATTAAATCCTATTATTAGTGGTGGTAATTATTCTAAAAATACTGACTTTAATGAAAAGGATTTAATTAGGTTAGAATATTTTCCTTTTGATTTTTGGTATAATATAAAGTATTTTGTGATACCTGATGTTTTAGTAAAAGTAGATGGTAAATGGCTTCCAATATATCAACAACATTATAGGACGGCAATAGTATTAAAAGAAGTTTCTGTAGAAAGCCCTCCTCTGTTTAATTTTCAAGGTTTGGGTGAGGTAATTGAAAATATACGTTTCGGAGCAGATAGGGAGAATCGTAATAAAATTGATTGGGAGAATAAGCAAATAAAAAATTCATTGGATAATAGTGAACAATTTATAAAGGTTTCAAAAATGCTCAATGACCCAAATATTCCTGATGGTTGTAAATATTATTTGAAAGATTTATATTTATCAACATTAAAAAAACAATTTGAAGTAAATAATAGCATTGGTATTACAACAAAAAAAATAGATATTGTAAATTAGAGGTCACGCACAGGTGCCTGACACCATTTTTCTGTAGTGTCGTTAGTCGAAATGGTACGCTATGGGTAGTGTAGGGAGATACAGTTTTTACGAATGAAAGCATCCGACCACATAAACGGGTTTATATGGTCGGACGAATCGGTGTCTTTCACTTCTACCGGAAAAACACTTGACAAATGTATAAACATAGTATATACTATTCCTTGGAGGAATTATATGGAAGCGGTGGTGCAAAAATGGGGAAACAGCCTGGGAGTCAGGATTCCCAATCTTATTGTCCGGGAATTATCGCTTAAAGACGGCTCATTTGTTGATATTAATGACAAAGGGAAAATGATAATTATTAAACCTATTGAAAAAAATAAACTATCCGAAATGTTAGATAATATCAACGAACAAAATATACATCAAGAAATTGAAACAGGCGGTCCTGTTGGAAAAGAGATATGGTAAAGAAAAAATATTCTCCTGAACGCGGGGATATTGTGTGGTTAAATTTTAATCCTCAATCCGGACATGAACAGAAAGGAAAAAGACCAGCGGTAGTTATTTCGCCCAAAGAGTATAATGAAAAAGTTGGATTAGGACTTTTTTGTCCTATAACCAGCAAGATAAAAAATTATCCTTTTGAGGTAAAAATTGAGAACAAAAAAATTGATGGTGTTATTCTGTCAGACCAAATTAAAAGCCTTGATTGGAAGACACGAGAGATAGAATATATTACGAAAATAACCCCTGAAAAAATCAACGAAGTTATTAATAAAATTAATGTGTTATTATTTGAATAGGTCGCGCTTTAGTACCAAGAACTATTTTTCTCTCCGTGAAACTCCGTGTCCTCCGTGGTGAAAAATTCTTCCTGGACAACGCCCGGTTGATATATATATGGGATCGGGTTTTCATAAAATTATTCAGCCGTTCTTTAACGGCAATTTTCACGCCAACTCCGCCGCGCGCTGCCACGCGGCTTCTACCGCTTTTATTACCGAGGAACGGAACGCGCCGGTTTCCAGCGCGGCAACGCCGGCAATGGTTGTGCCGCCGGGGGAACAAACCATGTCTTTCAGTTCGCCGGGATGTTTGCCGGTTTCTATAACCATTGCCGCGGAGCCAAAAACGGTTTGCGCGGCGTAACGCAGCGCCTTGTCGCGGGGCAGGCCGGCGAGAACGCCGCCGTCGGCAAGGGCTTCGATAAACAGGTACGCGAAAGCGGGGCCGGAACCGGAGAGGCCGGTAACCGCGTTCAGGTGTTTTTCATCTATGCGGTCAACCGCGCCGGCCCCTTTGAGCATGGTTTCCAGCGCGGCGGCTTTTTCCCCGCTGATCTGCGGCGAGGCGGCAAGGGCAATGAGGCCCTTTGAAACAAGCGCCGGCGTGTTAGGCATAATGCGCGCTGCCGCCGCGGTGCCCCCAACGGCGGCCTGAATCTTTTCAATAGACCAGCCCGCCGCCATGGACACCAGTACCGGCGCGTTACCCGCCGCCAGGCGTTTCTGTACAACCGGGGCAATCTCAGCCAGCACCCCCGCCAAAACCTGCGGCTTAACCGCGAGAAAAATATAATCGCCTTTTTCAGCCGCTTCGGTATTGGATTGGTATACAACGCCTTTCAGCTCCGCCGCCGCCGCCTGCGCTTTTTGTCCGTCAGCGTCGGTAAAACCAATATGCGCCCCGCCAATGGCACCGGCGTTCTGAGCGACACCTTTCATCAGGGCAAAGCCCATGTTTCCGCTGCCTATGCAGGCAATAGTTATCGTACCCATATCTTCAGTATAGCATAAAAGAGGGTTCACACAAAGATCACAAAGGTTAGAAGATCACAAAGAAGGGATCAGGGAGTAGGGAATGGGGATTGTTGTAAGCAAGCTGGACTTGATAATTTCACGATAAGATAACAGCCCCCCTTTTATTCCTCTTTGTGTCCTTCTCTTCCTCCGTGTTCTTTGTGTGAAATCTTCCGGATAATATTGTATAATAGCGTTGAGGTACATAGTGGCGTTATTAACCGACCTGCATAATCATTCCTGCCTGTCTCCCTGCGGCTCGCTGGATATGTCGCCCCGTTATATGCTGGAAATTGCCGCCGCCAAAAACATACAGGTAATGGCCCTGACCGATCATAATTCCAGCCTGAACTGCCCCGCTTTTGCGAAACTTTGCCCCCGGTTCGGCATTATTCCCATTTTTGGCATGGAGGCAACCACCAGCGAAGAAATTCACGCCCTCTGCCTGTTTACCGGTCTGGAGGCAAGCCTTGCCTTCAGCGAATACGCCTACTCGATTCTGACTCCTTTTCTGAACAACAGCGCGATAACCGGGGATCAGGTGTATGTTGACGAAGAAGACAATATTGACGGCGAGGTTGAGTATTATCTGGTAAATCCTCTTGACCTTTCCATCGATCAAATCGGGGCAAAGGCAGCCGAATACGGCGGCATTGTAATTCCCGCCCATGTTGACCGTTCCGCCTTTTCCATGACCAGCCAGCTGGGCGTGGTGGTGGACGGCCCCTGGGCGGCGCTGGAGTGCGTCCGTATTCCGCCGGCCATTAACGGCCTGCCGCTGGACACTAAAGGTTATCCCCTCACGACATCGTCCGACGCCCATTTCCCGGAACACGTTGCCCGCCGCCCTTTTGAACTTGACATCAGCCGGGAAGAATTGCAGCCCGGCGGCCCCGGCGCTGAAGCCGACATGGAAGCCTTCAGGCGGGCGTTAAGCAGAAGGCGGCGCCAGCGGTAATTACCGCTTGTTTTTTTTATACGGTAAGGGTATAATTAATATATGTTTTTTCTGGTAATTGTCGGCCTTGCTACTTTTGTCGGCATTATTTATTTGGCTATTTCACCGCAATCAAACTTTAAGATAAGAATCGCCGCTCTGGGCGCTTTGGCGCTGATGGTAGCGACCGTCATAATATGTATGGTTATTTTTTTCAACTCATCCGCAACTCCCAAACAAATGCTGCTGCCGGATATGGATCCTTCCGATATTCCTCCTGTATCAACGGAGCATAATATCCCGATGTTGATAATGCTGGTCATTTTCCTGATCGCCCTGTTTGCGATGGTAGTAATAGTATCCATGCGGGAACACAAGAAGGGCGGCGGTAAAGATGACGAGGGTATCGAAACCGAAGACGACGGTTATACGGATAATTGGTAACTTTTTCAGGTTGGGCTCCGGAGAAATAAAACCACATGGAGCGAGTATAAGCCGCAGGCATTAATTCCACCAAGGAGGAAATATGAACAATACCGTAAACGACGTTCTGGAGTTTGTAAAAGAAAACGACGTGCAATTTGTCCGTCTCAATTTTTGTGATATATTCGGGCTTCAGAAAAACATTTCGATCATGGCGGACGGACTTAAGTCCGCGTTTGAAAACGGCGTTTCATTTGACGCGTACGCGATACGCGGCTTTCGGGAGATTACCCGATCCGATATGCTGCTCTTCCCCGATCCCGCCACGCTTTCAGTATTGCCCTGGCGGCCGGGGCCGGGCAGAGTTGTCCGTTTTTATTGCGATATCAAAAACCCCGACGGCTCCGTTTTTGCGCATAACACGAGAATTTTATTAAAGCAGATTGTAGAACGCGCCGTACAGATGGGGTATGTCTGTAAGATCGGCGCGGAATGTGAATTTTATCTTTTCAAAAACGACGAAGACGGCAGGCCTTCAAGCATTGCTCTGGACAACGGAGGCTATCTGGATATTGCGCCGCTTGACCGCGGCGAGGATATACGCCGCGAAATATGCCTTTCTCTTGAGGAAATGGGCATACAGCCGGAAGCTTCGCACCATGAACAGGGGCCCGGCCAGAACGAGATTGATTTTAAATTCTCAGGCGCCGTTGAGAGCGCCGATAATCTGCAATCCTTTAAATCCACCGTTAAGGCAATTTCCGCGCGTAACGGCCTGTTCGCGTCTTTTATGCCCAAACCCCTGCTGGACGCCCCCGGCAGCGGGATGCACGTCAACCTTTCCCTTTCTCAAAACGGGCGCAACATTTTTAATAATATAAACGAGGGACATTCAGGCGCCGCGGAGAGTTTTATCGCCGGGATACTCGCCAGAGCGCCGGAGATGACCCTGTTTTTGAATCCGATCGCCAATTCCTATGAGCGGCTCGGCAAGCTTGAGGCGCCCAAATATGTGTCATGGTCGCATCAAAACCGCTCGCAGTTGGTGAGAATACCCGCCGCTATCGGTGAAAATGTCAGAATGGAACTGCGTTCGCCCGACCCGTCATCAAACCCGTACCTTGCGTTTTCACTGATCATCGCCGCGGGACTACACGGCATAGAAAACAAAATGACGCTGCCCCCCGCCGTAGACGCCGACCTTTATACCGCCGATACCGGCGTGACAGAACCGCTTACCCAGCTGCCGGACAGCCTGGACAAGGCCATTGCCCTCGCGGAAAATTCGCCGTTTGTCAAAAACGTAATCGGCAAAGAACTGCTTTCAAAGTACATTGCCATCAAGAAAACCGAGGCGGGTGATTTTGCCGCTGTAAAGGATAAAGCGGGATTTTATCGGGAACGATATTTCAGCGTTATATAGAAAGAGAGAAAGAGGCGGCGATAGCATGGAAAGCGCTTTACTTGTTTCAAACTCAGAAAAAGACACCGCTTTTTTTACCGGGTTTTTAAACGCGGCTTCCATTCAGCAGGTTACTTCTCTGCAATCATGCGACAGCGCCCGCAGGCTTATCTTAAAACAGGATTTTGATTTGGTAATTGTCGACGCGCCGCTTCGCGATGAATCCGGCGAAAGTTTTTCCCGGCATGTCGCTTCCAAAGGCATATCACAAACGCTGCTCCTGGTAAAAAGCGAATTCTTTGACTCGGTATCCGCCGCCTGTGAGAACGACGGCGTTCTGACCATTTCAAAGCCGGTGGACAAGGCCCTTTTGTGGTCCGCCCTGTCGCTGGCAAAATCGGTTCAAAGCAGGATAAAGCGGATACAGGCCGAGAATATGCAGCTCAAGCAAAAAATCGAGGACATACGCGTTATTGACCGCGCAAAATGCCTGTTAATATCGTGTATGAACATGAAAGAACAGGAAGCTCACCGTTATATAGAAAAACAGGCGATGGATATGCGTTCATCAAGAAGATTTGTCGCGGAAGGAATATTAAGAAGATACGAAAATTATCAGGACGCCTAGAACGTCTTATTAATTCGATGACATTCACTGTGAGCGTTAATTTAAGAAGAATATAACCACGGAGGACACGGAGTTACACGGAGGAAGAGGAATTAAGATCCCCCATTTTTATCCTCCGTGAAACTCCGTGTACTCCGTGGTAAAAAATTCTTCCTTCTTTGATAGCTTTGATGTCTGAATCATTCCCTAGTTTCCTGAATCCGTCTCAAAATTTTCGATGTCGGGAAAGAGCCGCTGGATTACCCATTCGGGAATTGAGTATACCCAGTCAGAGCCGGAAACCGCCGCGTAACATTTGCCGTCCTGATCGGGCGGCCCCAGGCGGATGGTGTTTGTGCTGCCGTTCCCCAGTTCCAGCACGATACGGCTGTTGTTGAACATGGGATCGGACGACGCAACGGAAGCGATAAAATCATCGCCTGATGTATTGATAATATCACGAATATAATTATCAATTTTTTTCATATCGGGGCCGGCAATTTCAAAATTAAACGTCCACTCTTTGCCTTTTCGGGTAAAAATCCGGGCGGGCGCTTCCCCGCCGTCATCCGCGGGGGGAGGGTATACGGTAAGCCTTTGAACATGAGAAGCGTCAAACTTGCCGCCCTCGCTTTCCGGAAACAGGCGGAGGTTGTACCACGCGGTTACCCCTGTTCTGGTGTAAATCGAAAATATATCTTCGCCGGAACGCACTTCATTCTGTCCCTGTTTACGCAGGTACACATTTTGTCCGGTAAGGTCCGTCTGCCCGATGAGGAGGTTCAGGAGGGGAAGGCCCGCCCCCGCCGCAACGGTGACGCGGGTAGATTTATCGTCGGTCAGGGACAAACGTTCATGGGAAGAGGCGCTTGATGAGCGCAGCGGATACGGCGCCCGTTTTGCCAGCGCCGCGATAAAATCCTCTACCCGCGCCGTCTTTGCCGGATAGTCCTTTCCGTCATGCGACACGAACCACTTTCCCCCGTTACGCGCAAGGTTTATGGTTTCATCGCCGCTTGCGATGGTGATTCCGCTGATTTTGCCCGTCTCCGCGGGATCAAGCCAGGAATAGGCCGCGGATCGCGCTCCCCTCCGTTCCGGAGCAAATATGATGGTCAGGACATAAATAAGCGCCAGAGCCGCGATAATACCTAAAAGGACGTTGAGTTTTTTCTTATAGATCATCGGAATGCTCCTTTGCTTTGTTGTTGTTTTCCGCGGAATGGGAATCGGCGTTTTCCCGGACTTTCGCGTTGGCCCCGGCCCTGCGCCTGAGGGCGAGGAAAATACCGGCCAGGATTACCAGTAACGGCACTATATACACATTGATCACCTGGACAAACTTCATGGCGGAAGCCTTTTTCGCCGGATCTATAATTTTATCAAGGCGGCCGGAACCGGATACCCGCGAGCGTATCCCGATAATGTCATCGTCGTTGCACAGCCAGTCGGCAACCTGAACCATGAAATCAAGATTACGCTGCCCGTTGCTCACATTGATAAACGAGGTGGCAAATTCCGTATCGCCGATCACTATGATCCGGGCAGTCCTCGCCTGAGACGGCATATCGGCAAGTTCCGATCCGTCCTCCTGTTCCGGTTTGGGTTTGCCGGCAAACCACGACGGGAAAATTCCGCTCAGGCTTGCCCCCAAAATTTTCCTGCCCCTGGTGCCGGCGGCGTCCCGTTCAAAAAGATAGGGAGCCTCAGGATTGGTAAAAAAAGGTTCCTTCATGGACCAGGCATCGGCGGTACTGGTAAACAGGTAGTCCGCGTCCACTCCCTGCGGGGCGTTTAACGTAAGGGGACTGGCCCAATACAGATCAAGACCGTTGAAACGGGCGCTGACCGGATGGCCGGAATTGCCGCTTTCAGCCAATACCCTGATCCACTGGGGGTTGCGCGTTATGCGTACTAAAGTAGCGCCGTTGGGGCTGCGGGTCTGATACTGCATGGTCAGGGAAGACTTATCCATTACAATTTCAGGCAGCACCGTCGCGCCGTAGCCGGAAAGCATACTCAGAAGCCCGCTGTCGGACAGCAGTTTGGCCTCAAGGCCGCCTTCTATATCTATCGCGACGCCTTTAACGGTAAAAAGAACTTTTCCGCCGTTTTGGATATAGCGGTCTATCCGGTACAGGGCGGTTTCATCAAGCGATTCAACGCCGCCCAGGACCAGCAGGGCAGGCAGGGTGTCGGGAATGTCCTGACCCTCCGTGACAAGCCTGAACTGGTAGCCCGCCTGCGTATAGGCGTTTTGCAGCTGACGGTAACTCTCATTCCAGCGCCGGGGATCGCCGCCAACAATAACACCTAACAGGCGGGACGACCCCCGCACCAGTGAACGTATGCGCGAAGTCAGATCGTATTCAAGGGTCTCAAGGGAAAATACCACCGGCAGCACATCCGTCTGATCAAGGTATTCAATAACGATGCCGGTATACACGGTTATGACGCTGGCCTGATCCTGTTCCACGGTCTGTATCTGCTGGGGCTGTATGCCCAGATGTTCCACCTGGTCGGTAATCTTTGCCTTTGCCGGATCGCGCACCAACACCTGAATTTTTCCCCGCGAAAATCCGGCGTACTCCCGTAACAGGTCTTCAATTTCACCCGGCAGCGGATGAATGGATTTAAGCTTGTCGGAAAGATAATAGGTTATCCGTATCTGCTCCGGAATCTCGTTGTGGAGATTCCGTGAGACCGCCGAAATGGTATACGATTTGCCCTTGGTAAGATCCAGCCGGAACCAGAGCCGCCTGCTGACCATGACGCACAGGGCAATGATAATGAGTATCAATACGCTTATGGTTGTTGTTTGTTTTTTGGTCATAGTCTAGCTCCACTTCCTGAACAGGATTACACGGGTGGTAATGAATAAAAACAGCGCCGTGCTGGCGAGATAGTATACCATGTCCCGCGAATCAAGCAGCCCTTTGGCAAAGCTGTCAAAATGGAATGAGAGGGAAATAAAATTAATTACCTCGGCAAGCCAGTAGGGGAGGTTGAGGGAGAAGGTAAGCTGGTTGATCAGCATTACCGTCATCAATACCACCGCGCTTCCCAGGAAACTCCCCGCCTGGTTTTTTGAAAGGGCGGACAGCAGGAGGCCCAGGGCGGCCGCCGACGCGCCCATGAGCAGCGCGCCGATATATTCACAGACGATCACTCCCTTGTCAAATTCACCTAATGAAAACAGGGTGAAGGGCAGGGGAATGGTCAGAATCAGCATCATTACCAGCAGGGCGAAAGTTGCGCAGAATTTCCCCAGTACCAGATTCCATTCGGAAAACGGCAGGGTCAGCAGCAGTTCAATGCTGCCTGTCTTCCGTTCTTCCGCCCAGCTTTTCATGGTCAGTACCGGAATCACCAGAATAAAAACCAGGGGGAAGAATCCGAAATAGGGCCGCAGTGAGGCGATATTCATGGTGAAGTACTTTTGGAAATAAAACAGCCATATTGAGCAAAACAAGAGAAAGAAAACCGCCGCGCCGTAAAAGGCCGGGGCGTTAAGGTACGAAAAAAGTTCCTTGCGCGCCAGGGCGGCGACGCGCAAACCGCTGTGTACTATTTTTTCCCGCTTCATTATTTACCCCTCCCGGCATGGCCGCCGCTTCGTTCTTCCGAAGTAAGGCTGACGAAAATATCTTCCAGACTGATTTTCTTCCGGCTCATGCCGAGTATCTTCAGTCCGTTGGCAACCGCCCAGTCAAAAATACGCTCCCCGGCGGCTGTTGATGTTTCCCCCTCAGGAATAAAGAAACTTACCTGTACCGTGCCGTCTTCCAGAGGCGCCGCCGAAACCGAGGCAATGCCCTCGCCTAAACGCGGCAGTTTGTCTTTTATGGATTCAGGAGACGCGGGAGCGGCCGCGTCGGCCCCTTTTAAGGTCAATTCCCAGGTATCGCCGCCCTTCATGGTTCCGGCGATTTCCTCAGGGCTTCCCTGCGCGGCGATTTTCCCTTCGTTAATGATCAGCACCTGGGAACAGATCGCCTCGATTTCCTGCAAAATGTGGGAAGAGAGGATAACGGTTTTGCGCCGCCCCAGTTCCCGTATCAGCGCGCGTATTTCGATGATCTGATTCGGGTCGAGGCCGTTGGTCGGCTCATCAAGAATTAAAATGGGCGGATCGTGGAGTATCGCCTGGGCAAGGCCGGTGCGCTGGCGGTAGCCTTTGGAAAGGGTTTCAATTTTCCGGCCGCGGTACGCGGACAGGCCGCAGGTTTCCAGGCAATTATCAATGACGCGGGACCGTTCGCCCGGGGGGATAAGCCGCGCCTCGGCGATAAAGGCAAGGTACTCATCGACGGTCATATCCCCGTAGAGGGGGATGTTTTCCGGCAGATAGCCGATGCGTTTTTTTACCTCTACCGGGTCTTCATCGACCGGAATGCCGTCTATCAGGGCGGTTCCGCCGGAAGGGAAATGATACCCGGTGAGTATCTTCATAATGGTGGTTTTTCCCGCCCCGTTCGGACCGAGAAAACCCAGCACCTGATCCTTGCCCACGGAAAAGGAAACGTCGCGTACCGCCTCGACTTTTCCGTAGCTTTTAGTAAGATTTTTTACCTCAATCATGGAGAAAACTCCTTATTAATAATGAATAATATTTTTAAGAACCTATCAATACCCCGTACTGCCGAATGTATTCAGTCATGACCGGAGCCGTTACGCTCAGCCCTGACGGGGGCTAGACGGTCGTGGCCTCTTCTGACGGACGCTTTGGCGTCGCCTTTATTCTATCACGCCGTGCGCCCCCGCCAGGGCTTCGCGCAACGGCTCCGGAATTACCGGCTTTTATCAACTGAAATTTTTTGAGGCTCCTTGCTATAAATTATTAACAACGATCATAATAAAGCGTAACATGGCCGTCAAGTGGCTTTAATATAGGGATTTTAATCGACATAGTCAATAGGGAACACGGAGCGGTCGCGGGTGAGGACGGTGTCGGGGAAGATGCCCTGGGCTTCTTTGAGCAGTTGTTTGAGGTTAAATTCGGTGTAGCGGGGGCTGTAGTGGATAAGGGCCAGTTTTTTGACGCCGCCGGCTGACGCCGCGATGTGAGCCGCCTCTTCGGCGGTCATGTGCTTTTTGCCGTGGGCGTCTTCCGCCAGTTCCCGCTCGAACATTCCTTCGCAGACCAAAAGGTCGGAATTGGCAACCTCCGGCGCTATTTCCGGAAAGGCAAGGCTGTCCGTAACGAAGGAAAATTTTCTGCCGCAGCGGGGGCTGCCCAGAACTTCATCGGGATGAACGTCATGCCCGTCGGCGGCTTTGACGGTTTCCCCGTCCTGTAAACGCGACCAGAGCGGACCCCGCGGCACCCCCAGAGACATGGCCTTTTCCGGGTGGAATTCGCCGGGCCGCATATCTTCTTCCAGCGTATAGCCGAAACAGGGCTTGGTATGCCGCAGGGGGAAACAGCGTATATGGAAGCCGTCCCCCTCATACACAATGCCCGGCTCGGTTATTTCCTTGATGATAACTTCGTAATTGATGTACATATCCAGCACGCGGCGGCTGGTCTCGATATACTCGGCGATGCGGGGCGGGCCGATTATGTAGAGGGGATCGTCCCGGTCAACCTGGGATGAGAGCATCAACAGGCCCGGTATGCCGGTGACATGATCCGCGTGGGTATGGCTGACAAAAATAACGGATATTTTTTTCCAGCGGAGGTTGAGCTTGCGCAGGGCAACCTGGGTTCCCTCTCCGCCGTCAAACAGAAACAGTTCCCCTTCACGCCGCAGCAGCACCGATGTCAAATGCCGGTTCGGCAATGGCATCATTCCCCCGCAGCCCAGCACAAACGCCTCAAGATTCATGGTAGGTTGAGTATAGCGGTTTTGGGTAATCATTGGAAGGCGGAATTTAAGAAGAATTTTTAACCACGGAGTACACGGAGTTTCACGGAGGAAGAAGAATTAAGATATCAAAACTCCGTGGTACTCCGTGGTTAAATTCTTATTTATTGGACAGCTCTGAGTGCGCTGTGGAACTCACAAGCGTTTTGCCGCCACCCCTTTGCCGGATTTTTTTACATCTAAAATTATGCTATTATATCCTTATTATGGAAAGTCAAAGGCTTCTGGTTCTTTCCGACACCCACGGTAACAGCCCTTATCTGGAAGCGGTTTTGCGCTGGGCCCGCAATGATACATTTGAGGCCGCTATTTTTCTGGGCGACGGCATAGAAGACCTGCGCCGCGCCGCGGCGCTTACAGGTTTTGCCTGCGAATGGAAAATGGTGCGGGGGAATAACGACTACGCGGTTTCGGTGCCGGAAGCCGCCGTTGTTGACTCAGGCGGGCACCGGTTTTTTCTCTGCCACGGACACCGTTATACCCTGTACAACGGCAATGACCGGCTTATTGCCGCCGCCCGTAACATGGAGGCGGATACGGCGCTTTTCGGCCATACCCATGTGCCGTCCCTTGAAAACGCGCCGGGACTTTTACTGGTCAATCCCGGCAGTATCGGAAGGCCCCGCAGCAATGTTGGCTCAACCTTCGCGGTTATTAACTGCCCGCCGGGAAAACCGCTTGATGTCCGCTTTTGGCAGATTGACCCGTCGGGAACGATTCTGGAATTACGTTAGAAGAAGAAGATTCACCACGGAGTACACGGAGTTTCACGGAGGAAGAAGAATTAAGGATGGGGGTGGGATTAGAAGGAGGCGCGAAGTAATCCGGGAAGTAAGAATTTTCACCACGGAGGAATTATGATACTAATAATCTTACTCTTCTTCCTCCGTGTAACTCCGTGTCCTCCGTGGTTATATTCTTCTTCAAGTCAACACCGCACAACCGCTTGACAAGACTGTACCACTGTAATAAGATGTTTCTATACGTAGAAACACCATTTTCCGCGGAATTACTTTTTTGGAACAGAGGGGAGAGCGATGATAAAGGAAGCGATCATTAAGGCGGTAGTCCGGCAAAATCTGAGTTATGAAACCGCCGAAGCCGTTATGGATGAAATTATGGAGGGTAAGGCCAGCGATATTCAGATGGCGGCCTACCTTGCCGCTATGGCGGCGAAGGGCGAAACCATTGAGGAAATCACCGCGTCGGCGGCGGGAATGCGCAAGCATTGTATCAAAATTCTGCACGATATGGACGTGCTGGAAATTGTCGGGACGGGCGGCGACCGTTCCAATTCTTTCAATATTTCCACGACTTCGGCGATAGTTGTTTCGGCGGCGGGAATTCCGGTGGCAAAACACGGCAACCGGGCCGCTTCCAGCAAGAGCGGCGCGGCGGACGTGCTTGAAAGCCTCGGCGTTAATATTACCATACCGCCGGAGCAAAGCCTGCGCCTCCTGAAGACCATTAACCTGTGTTTTCTTTTCGCGCAGAATTATCATATCTCCATGAAATATGTCGCCCCGGTACGCAAGGAATTGGGCGTCAGGACGATTTTTAACATACTCGGCCCGCTGGTCAATCCGGCGGGAGCGAATATGGAACTGCTGGGCGTGTATGACGCGGATCTTATTGAGCCGATGGCGAAAGTGCTGTGCAACCTGGGGGTAAAAAGCGGCATGGTGGTGTACGGCCAGGACGGGTTAGATGAAATTTCCATCAGCTCGGCAACCAGCGTCTGCGAGCTGCGTAACGGCGAATTTAAAAGTTATACGCTGGAACCGGAAGAATTTGGTTTGAGCCGCTGTCTGAAAGAGGAACTGGTTGGCGGCACTCCGGCGGAAAACGCGCAGATCACCCGCGATATACTGTGCGGCGCAAAGGGGCCGCGGCGGGACGCGGTGCTGCTCAATTCGGCGGCGGCGATTCACATTGCCCGGCCTGAGCTTTCCATGAAGGACGCTCTTGCCCTTGCCGCTGAAACCATTGATTCCGGAAAAGCGCTGGCGCAGCTTGAACAGTTTATTGCGTTGTCCCGTTCCGCGGAAACGGCTTCATGAGTATCCTTGATGAAATTGCCGGCAAGACGCGGCTGCGCGTGGCGGCGGCAAAAAACGCCGCTCCCTTTGACCAGGTACAAAAAGCGGCGCTTGCGTTAGCTGAAAATGAAGGGGCGGCCGCCTTTCCTTTTGAGCGGGCCATTGCCGCGCCGGGGCTTTCCTTTATCTGCGAGGTAAAAAAAGCCTCGCCCTCAAAGGGGATTATCGCGGCGGATTTTCCGTATCTGCGTATTGCCCGTGAATACGAAGCCGCCGGAGCCGCGGCGGTTTCCGTGCTGACCGAGCCGGATTATTTTTTGGGCAGCGATCAATACTTGCGGGAAATTGCCGCGGCTCTGGCTATTCCCGCGCTGAGAAAAGATTTTGTTGTTGACTCCTACCAGATTTACGAGGCGAAAATTTTGGGCGCGCGGGCGGTGCTGTTAATCTGCGCCCTGCTGGACGGTCAAACGCTGGGACAATATATCAAAATCGCCGCTGAGTTGGGCTTATCATCGTTGGTTGAAATTCACGACGAAGCTGAAGCGGATCAGGCGGTAAAAGCGGGGGCGCGAATCATTGGCATCAATAACCGTGACCTCAAAACCTTCAAGGTTGATTTTGCCGTTACCGCCCGCCTGCGCTCGCATATTCCCGCCGGTATTTTAACCGTGGCGGAAAGCGGCATTACATCGCCTGAAGATGTCCGCGTCTTAAGCGGCCTGAACCTTGACGCGGCATTAGTCGGCGAAAGCCTGATGCGCGCCGCGGACAAGAAGCAATTCTTGGCTGAGTTGAAAGCGGGATAAGAGAAAGAATTTTCACCACGGAGGTCACGGAGTTTCACGGAGGAAGAAGAATTAAGATACTAACATCTTAAACCTCCGTGTTACTCCGTGTAACTCCGTGGTTAATTTCTTCTTATAATTAAATGAGCAAACAGGGGAAAGATTGACGGTGAAAATTAAAATCTGCGGACTCTTCCGCGAACAGGACATTGATTACGTCAACGAAGCGCGGCCCGATTATGCCGGTTTTGTCTTTGCCGAGAGCAAGCGAAAGGTATCCGGGGAATTTGCCGCCCGGCTGCGCCGCCGCCTGTCGGATGACATTGTACCCGTCGGCGTTTTTGTGAATGCCCCCATTGCGGATATTGCCGCCCTGTACCATGAGAATGTTATTGCCATTGCCCAACTACACGGAACGGAAGATGATGACTATATTACCCGGCTTAAGGCGGCAAGCGCGGCGGGCGGCAGGAAGCCGGTTGAGGTGATAAAGACCATAAGAAGCGCGGAACTGGAACAAAACGTCCCCCCGGCGGCACAGGCCGATTATTACCTCATTGATTCGGGGGCCGGCTCGGGCAAACCGTTTAACTGGGAGTTGCTCAATTCGTTTAAATTTGAAAAACCCTGGTTTTTGGCGGGGGGCCTCGGCCTTGACAACATTGAGCGGGCAATGGCCCTTAATCCCCGCGCACTGGATATTTCCAGCGGGGCCGAAACAGACGGTATAAAAAACCGTGAAAAAATAGTACAATTGGTTTCTATGGTACATGGTATACAAGGGAAAGATACCACTACCGATTAACGATACATAACTGAGTAAATGCGGAAATGTATGCTGAAAATAGTGTTTAGGGGGCTTTTGGAGTAAACCTTATAGGCAGCCGCGCAAGTCATTTCCGCGGGAAATGGCTTGCGCGGTGCTTGTCAGAATTGCCCCCGGATAAATTCTTCAAAGCATACATTTCTGTCTTGTGTCAATTATGGAAGAGGAGCACATGAGTAAAGGAAGATTCGGCGATTACGGCGGACAGTACATTCCCGAAACATTGATGAATGAACTCATCAATCTGGAAAAAGCCTACCACCATTACACGGCGGACAGCGCCTTTACGGCGGAGTTAAACGATCTGCTGAAAAATTACGCGGGCCGCCCTTCGCTGTTGTACTACGCGGAAAAAATGACCCGCGATTTGGGCGGCGCGAAAATATACCTCAAGCGGGAGGACATGAACCATACCGGCTCGCACAAGATCAACAATGTGCTGGGTCAGGCCCTGCTGGCAAAAAAAATGGGCAAAACGAGAATCATCGCCGAGACCGGCGCGGGCCAGCACGGGGTTGCGGCGGCGACCGCGGCGGCCCTGCTGGGGCTGGAGTGTGAAATTTTTATGGGCAGGGAAGACACTGTACGCCAGGCCCTGAACGTGTACCGCATGGAGTTGTTAGGCGCAACGGTTCACCCGGTTACATCCGGCACGCAGACCCTGAAAGACGCGGTCAATGAAACTATGCGGGAATGGGTCGGCCGCGTTCATGATACCCATTATGTGCTGGGTTCGGTGATGGGGCCGCATCCCTTTCCCATGATGGTGCGGGATTTTCAGAGCGTGATCGGCAAAGAGGCGCGGGAACAAATTCTGGCGGCGGAGGGCAAACTTCCCCAGGCGGTGATGGCCTGCGTGGGCGGCGGCAGCAACGCTATGGGTATTTTTTACCGTTTTATTCCCGATACGGCGGTGCGGCTTATCGGCTGTGAGGCGGCGGGCAGGGGAATCGACACGGAACAACACGCCGCCACCATCGCCAAAGGTTCGGTGGGGATTTTTCACGGGATGAAATCATATTTTTGCCAGAATGATGAAGGGCAAATCGCCCCGGTCTATTCAATTTCCGCCGGCCTGGATTATCCGGGCATCGGCCCCGAACACGCCTGGCTTCATGACTCAAAACGCGCCGAATATGCGCCGGTTACCGATGAGGAAGCGGTTTCCGCCTTTGAGTACCTTTCCCGTACCGAGGGAATCATATCCGCGATTGAGAGCGCCCACGCCGTCGCCCACGCCCAAAAAATTGCCCGTAACTTTGGCAAAGATGACAGTATTATTATCTGTCTTTCCGGGCGGGGAGATAAAGATGTCGCCGCGATAGCGCGCTACCGGGGAGTAAAACTTCATGACTAATCTCTCTAATATCCTCTCGCCAAGGCGCGAAGGCGCAAAGTTGTTATTGGTTATTTTATCGTTATACTTTCAAGATTATTATTTTGAATATATTATATCATCTTGTATAACGAAAATTTATCAAACAAGAACTTGGCGCCTCTGCGCCTCTGCGAGATAAAATAAGAAAAAATTCCTGGAGGAAAGTTATAAATGAGTAATATCGCGCAGGCATTCAAGAACGGCAAAGCGTTTATCGGTTTTGTAACCGGCGGGGATCCCAGTATCGAAAAAACCAAAGAGTTTGTGCGGGAAATGATCAGGGCCGGCGCTGACCTGGTGGAAATCGGTATTCCCTTTTCAGATCCCATCGCCGAAGGCCCGGTGATACAGGAGGCGAATATCCGCGCCCTGAATGCCGGAGCCACGATCGAAAAACTGTTTACCCTAATTCAGGATTTGCGCAAAGAAACCTCAGTCCCGCTGGTGTTTTTAACTTACCTCAACCCGGTTTATCATTACGGTTACGACGCTTTCTTTAAGAAGGCAAGTCTTTGCGGCCTGGACGGAATCATCATCCCCGATCTGCCCTTTGAGGAACAATCCGAAGCGCGTGAAGCCGCGTCTCAATACGGCGTGGACATTATTTCGCTTATCGCCCCAACCTCCGAGGCGCGGATCAAGGAAATCGCCCGGAACGCGACGGGCTTTCTTTATCTGGTTTCCTCAATGGGTGTTACCGGTATCCGCAGTGAAATCACCGCCGATCTTGCGTCTATTGTCGCGGCAGTCCGTTCCGTAACGGGCCTGCCCGCCGCAATCGGCTTTGGCATACACACCCCTGACCAGGCCGCGAAAATGGCCCGTATAGCGGACGGCGTTATTGTGGGCAGCGCCATTGTCAAAATTGCCGCTGAATACGGCGGCGCCGCCGGGCCGCATATTTACCGTTATGTGAAAGAGATGAAGGACGCTTGCCGTTAATTCGGTAATTATGCAACATCTGCGGTGCGGTAATATGTAGCATTTATTCAAAAAACGCCGCTTAACGCGGCGCTTTTACTTCGTTACCATTCTTTCGGTTGGCCGTTTGGAGGGGTAATGGTAAGGTCTTCTCCGGCAGGTTCAATTAAATAAAGACCTTGATTTAAGGCATATTCTCTTGCATCATCAGCTACTACAACACCGGCAACCGCCCCCAGAAAAGTACGTTTGTCGCCGTGTAAATCGGAGTGTTTTCGCATTTTCTCAAGCCGTTCTATATGTTTGTTTATGCGTTCAACGGTAAGCTCGGTTTTTATTTCAATCAACATGGCTTTATCGCCGTTTTCCAGCATAGCGTCAGTTTCAAGAAGAGTTTTGTTGTTTTTATCTTTCACGCTGACATTTCTATTTGTTCTGGGAAAAACAAGCCCGAAATCCTTAAATTTCTCACGCAACTTGGGAGCCATCATATATTCAGTGAAATCACCGAAAAGATTGATATAATTCCCAAGCTTTTCATTGAATTCCGCTTTGTCTTTCTTCCTCTCCTGTTCATATTCTTTATGCCGTTCAGCGCTTTCTTTGATAAGCCGGTCAGTTTCTTTTTGGCTTTCTCTCAATTCCTTAATCGCATGAAGGTTTTCTTCTTGCTTTTTGCCTATTTCCTGAAATAATGCCCACACGGACTCAAAAGTGGGGGGATTGGCATTCTGCGGATGCCTGCCATCCGCAGAATGGCTTGCTGTCTGTATTACTTCCATGCTTTTCTCCTCTACATAATATACCGCTTTTCCGGAGTTTTGGAAAAGGCTAATGTTGATTTTTCAAAAATCTAAGTTTGAAAAATCATCACTATATAGAGGGCGCAAATGCGCGTTTTGCTTGATTGTTTGGGGGAAAATTTTTCAGTTTTTGAGAATTTTTTTAAGGTGTCAGATACTCATTCTTTTTTGGAAAAAGGTAACAGATACTTTTTTTCCTCATTTTTTACCATCATTGGATAATGTTTGCTTTATAGCATTTACCACTTCGCCAATAATTTCCTGCTTAAATTCTTGTCTAATGTCCTGTTTAATGTCTTGTCTTAATCTTTCCATTTCATCCTGGGGGCTCGGGGTTACGGTAAAAAGTTCATGGGGTTCAACTTCCAATGATAGCGCAAGGCGTTCCAACATTTCAGGTTTGGGGAATTTACTGCACATTTCAATCATAGCAATATATTGAGCGGTAACATCGGCTTTTTCCGCCAGTTTTACCTGCGAAAAGCCTTGTTTTTGGCGGTATTTTTTCATATTGTCCGCTAAAATGTACGAGTGTTCGGGATTATTGCTGTTATTATTCAGAGATATTGTCTGTCAGAGTAGAGAAAGCAAGGTAATATGGGCAACTTATAGTGCGGGCGGTGCTATATTGGAAGGTACGTAAATGTCTTTTACTGCCGGAATATTAGTCCGACAAATTGTTAATATTTACTTCAATAAAATTAATCAGTTCCTTGCGGGATAATTCGTCCACGTTGCGCAGGCCGGAGGCGAACGCCTCCCAGCTTTTAATAAAATCAGCGGCAATCCGGCGGTTAAGGGGGAGCTGCTTGCCGGCAAGGATGCTCTCACTGTCCTTGTTCCGCCACAAGGTATCGGTTTTGTAAACGATTCTTATATCGCTTAAAACATTTTTTTGGGTTTTTGCCAGAAAAATAACTACTTTGCTGTGGCCCACCTGCCCGGCGAATTTTTTATATGCCGAATAGTCCCAGCTATCCAAAGGTATTCTGATTCTGGTCAGCAGTTCCTGGGGTTTCAGGGCGGAAAGGCCCGGCGCCGCGAAGAAACGGCTTGCGGAAATCCAGCGGGAAGACTGGGCGTTTCGTAATTCGTATTGGGCGTCCAGGGCCGTCAGCGCCGCGGAACTGTCCAGCCGCCCGTCCCGGAAACAAAGGCTGCCCCCTATGGTAGCCATATTACGCAGTTGCGGACCGGCTATGCTTTCCAGACAATGCCGCAGCGCGGCGGGGACAATTTTTCCCAGATCAATTATCTGGCTAAGGTTTGCCATGGCGCCGATTTCCAGATAACGCTCGGAACGGCTGATACGGCGCATTTCTTCCAGCCTTTCAAGCGAGAGTATGATGGACGGCAATTCCAGGATCGGTCTGCCATGCTCGCGGATTAAAGCGGTGCCGCCCGCGTAAGGCACCGCTATGGGGTAGCGGTGCCACGCGTTGAAAAGCTCTGAATAACTTGACGGGAAGAAAACCAGGTTAAGCTGATCTGCCATAAAGCCTCCGCTGCCGCAATTCAACCGTCCGTTCTATTCCTTCAACCAGTTTTTCCGGATCGGTGCAGCGGCATTTAATACCGCTGAAAACCTGCAGTATCTCCTGCCGCGAGGGACGCTTATTCTTCTCCAGCAGCGCCCCCGCGTTGAGGATCTTGCTGGTAGTGCAAAAACCGCAGCTTTCCAGTTTTGCCTCGGCAAAGCCCGTCATAATATCCTGATACTCATCGGTTTGGGAAAAGCCTTCCAGGGTGATGACCTCGCTGCCCTTCAGCCTGAACGCGGGAATCAGGCAGGCATGGCTGACGCTGCCGTTGAATATTACCGCGCAGAAGCCGCATTTTCCGGTAAGACAGCCGCCTTTTGTCTGTAAAAGATTGAAATTAACCCGCAGTATATCGATCAGCCGTATGTTCGCGTCACTGCGAATAACCACGTCTTCTCCGTTCAAAATAAAACTGATAGTCATACCGGATTTTCTCCTTTGAATTTTTTTAAGCCCGCGTACCACACATCCTGAGCCCTCAACGGTATGGATTGAAAATGGTAATCCATAGCCTGTGAAGCCGCCTGCACATAGGCGGCCGGTATGCAGGAAAAGGGAAGGTCGCCTATTCCTTTTGGTTCATCCTGGGCGTTCCCGATAAATTCAATATTGATCGGCGGTATCTGCGCGGGATCGGGAATATCAAAATTCTCATAGTGATCCACGGGAATTACCCCGTTGATATAGCTGATCTGCTCACGGTATGCCCAGCCGAGAGCCTGTACCGCGGATGTTTTCAGGTTCTTGCGGGCAAGGTCCTCCGCGAGAATTTTCCCGCCGTCCACGCCCATCCATACGCCCCGGATCCGGGGAAGGTACTCAACAGGGTCTATTTCAACTTCGACAATGGCCGAGGCCCAGCCGGGCCGGGCAAAGCCGCTATGATCAACCGTATTTTCCGGACGGGGGAAAAGCTCATCCCACGCGGGATTTTTCTGGGGACGCGCCGTTTTACGGACAGATAAAGGCAAAGGATTGCGGAAACGTTTTTTGCTGATCGCCAGGCAGGCCTGTTCCAGCAATTTGGTAAGAACGGTGACCGCGCGCGACATGGTTAAAGGCCCGGAGTCCGGAGACTCGGCGCCGCAGTTTATACGCACCATTTTTTTGTCCAGGCCCAGAATCCTTGATGCGATATCCGCCCATATGCCGGCGCAGCCGGAGCCGGCTATACTGGTTTTTATTTCCAGTGAACCGTCTTTTTCCAGGGTCAATTCTATGCTGTAGCAGCCTTTATCCACACCGGGGTATAAAAGGCCGTTTCCCTGGTAACCCATGGCAATGCCGATACCCCGCAGGCCTTCCTCCCGTTCCACCCAATGCTTCTTCCGGTTTTCCTTAAGCAATTCATACGAAGCCCATTTGCGGCGGTAATCGCTCATCCTCATCACGGTATCAACCAGCAGCTTCACCGGCGCGGAGTCTTTTACCATCGTACCCGGAGGGGAAATCCCGGTTTTGCCGCTATTATCGTAACGCCATTGGGCAGGGTCCTGATTGAGCGTGTTGGCTATACGGGAAACATGACATTCCTGGGCAAAAAAACCCTGGGCAAGACCAAAACCGGCGCAGGGCCCCTGCGGCGGAATATTTGTTTTGACGGCAATGCTCGATAATTGCATATTTTTTGTTTTGTAAATTCCTAAACTTCCCAGGTTAACATGATCGAGTATTTCAGCGGCGTTAATATCATATGCGCCCAGGTTAACAGTGGTATTAATCGTTGTTCCGGTAATTTCCCCCTTCTCGTCAAGGGCGCTTTCAATGGTTATTTCCGTTTCGCAACGTTTCGGCGAGAAGAGGAAATCCTCTTTTCTGGTTAAAATCAACTGTACCGGCCTTTGGGTGATCCACGCGCCCAGCGCCGCGTGGCAGGAAACCAGCGAAGGGTACCACAATTTACCGTCTACATGGAGGCCGGTTATGGTTGGTTCCACCAGTACCTTCGAGACTGCCAGGCCAAGAATCTGGGCAACGGAGCGCCTGACGTGAAAGGGCCATTGGGTAGCGGTTCGCACCACCAGTCTTGAGTCCGCGTTCATGTCGGCAGCCGCGCCGTTGGCATGATCGTTTGAAGTTTCATACGGCCATGCCGCCGCGCCGATAGGTTCGGCATACCAGTGTTCCTGAATGCCGCTGCGGTAAGTGTCCCGTACAATGGACGCGGCCTGGGCAAAGGCCGTCTCAGGGTCGCCCATGCGTATATCCCGCCGCGCCGCTATCATCCTGGCGGATACCGCGGCAATCGTCTCGGCGTCCGCCGCGGCATCCGTCAGGGCATCCACCCCGGCGGCGAGGGAAAGAATAGGCGCTTCTTCTTCGGCGACAACCGTACAATGACGGTAATAATTTTCCAGCGTATTTTTGTCCGGCCCCAGCAGCAGGGCCACCGGTTCGCCGATGTAGGAAAGCTCCTCGGCGGCCAGCACGGGCATAAGGGAATTTTCAAGGAAATTCCTGCCGGGAATGTCCCGCGCCCGTATCAGCGTGTAGCTGCCGGGGAGTTTGGGACACTCAATTGACTTGAGCCTGCCTTTCGCGACGGGCGATCTGACCGTCAGGGCGTAGAGCATCTGGGGGAGGTAAATATCTGTTACAAAGCAAGGCGCTTCCATTACCTACATTATACACGTTAATTTAAGAAGAATATAACCACGGAGTTACACGGAGGAAGAAGAATTAAGATACTAATATCTTAAACCTCCGTGTAACTCCGTGGTAAAAAATTCTTCATAAACTCAGTCCGCTCAGATAATCCGTATACGCTTTTTGGGCGTTTTTTACATCCGCCCTGAGTTTTTCAAGCTCTCCGGCAATTTTATCAATATCACTGTCAATCGATTGCAGGCGCTTCAGGTACTCCTGCCCCTGCTGGGTTTGATTGCCCGTTACTTCAATATTTTTCCGTATGCGCTCCTGTTCATGGGTCAGGAAAGAACGGCGGTTTTCCGCTTCGGTAACGGCGGCTTCGGCGGCATTGACCACATTCCACAGGTTAACCGCCTGCCGCAGGGCCGCCTGTACCGCGGGAGGGATTTCCTGGCTGCTCATATAGGACAGGAAAGAATCCTGCCTGAGCTTCAGCAGGCTTACCCTCTCCATGATGGGACGCGATTCACGGACCAGCAGCATAATCTCCTTTTCGGGAGGCAGAGTCATGGTAAAGCGGTACGCCGAGGGAGTCTGCTCGTCGGCCTGGGGAGATTCAAGAATAGCGCCCGGAGTTTGGGGATGCTCAATCATGATGGATTTTATCTGCGCCGACGTATTATGAACGGTATAGGTTTTTATGTATTCCTGGCTGCGGTTAATGGCCATAACGCCGCCTGAGATTTTAACCGAAATGGTTGTCCGGGAATTTGAGTCAAAAACCGCCACATTCACGGAAAGGTCTTCCCCAAAAGAGATGAACCGCTTTTCGCCTTCGTTCCAGAATTCAATAAGGGCGTCCCCCGCGTAGGTTCCCCCGTCGTACACGGTGATGGGGCCGGCGGGAAGTTTCATCCCGCTGGTGTTGGTCAGTTCCGCGCCCAGGCGGGGGTGCTGATTTCTGCCTCCGATAGCTGCCGCTCCGGAAAAAATGAGCAGCCGGCGGGCCTCAACCGGGGATTCCACCAGGGGCAGCATGGCGCTCATCCGGCGGTCAAGGCTTACCGGATTTTTGACGGTAAATTCAAACTGATCCCCCGCGGCGGCGCCTGTTGTGGTTTCAATCACCCCGCCGGCCATGCTCGCGCTTGAGCCGTACTCATATTCTTCCCTGGCGTAATCGGCTTCGGCGGGCATTTCCATTGCCCTCCTCATCTTCGCGGAAGATTGCGTTTCGGCGCGGGCCGCGGCGGGTGACGGCACGGCGGCGGCCGTTGTGTCGGCTAACGCACCGGCATAGTTCTGGGCAATATAGCCTGAATCATGGGCCTCCGCGGCGGCGGTTCCGGCTATGGCAAGGGGCAGCACCGGGCGGTACAGATAATACGGCGGGTACAGATTTTGAATAAACGAAGCGGGCCTGCCGGCAACCAGTGAAAGCTCAACCTTGTTCCAGTCCGAATCGCTGTCGTTGTCAACAATGGCCCAGCCCTGAAACAGGGGCTTTCCCCCCGTTTTATCGCGGCCCAAATCCAGCCGGTATGAAACCTTCCACACCGGCGCGGGAATAACATAACTGAGAGAAACCCGGCGGCTGCCGCTTCCCGGCAGATTAACCGCCAAATCCCGCGAACGGGAATTACGCGACAATACGATTAAATCCAGCGCCCGTTTGAGGTCTTCGTTGATCTGCGGATCCTTAAAATTCAGGGCGGCAATGTCTTTCAGATTAAACATCTTAATCCCCTGATCCGTGTACAGGGAAAGCCAGGGATCATGCGTCACGCCGCCTGAGGCGGTCATCTGCGGACGGTATTCAATACCCACGATCCTCCCGCTGACGGGACCGGGCGCGGATATTTCGATCTCCGTTCCCCGCAGTCCGCTTAATATACCGGCCATATCCGGCGAATGGGAAAGATCAATTTTCAGGCTTCCCAGAGTTTGAAACAGGGTCTGCTCTGACTGGTACGACACCGAGGGATTTGCCGAGGCGGGATCGTTTAACACCAGTGACATCAGCGCGTCATTGACCGCCTCCGCCTTAAAGGGCAGGCTAATCACCGCGGGGCCGCCCAGCGTCCCCGTATGTTCATAGTAGGCAAGCCCCGAAGAAAAAATCGTAATTTTGGTTACCGGCAGACCGGATGATCCGGCGGACGGCGATCCGGCGATATCGTCCCTAATCGCCTGCGCGGAAATTCCCGCGGCGCAGACTCCACAAACCAGCAGAGATAACATCGTAAATTTAAGAAGAATATAACCACGGAGTACTGCTGTCCGTTGGACAGCTTGGAGTACCACGGAGTTTTGGTACGAGAATCTTCTGTTCCTCCGTGTAACTCCGTGTCCTCCGTGGTAAAAATTCTTAAGTTTCTGAAGTTGCAGCAGGCACCAAAAACGCCGATACCGTTTCATCTTATTTTTCCTGTTCCAGCTTTAAGGTAACGGTCGGCTCATCGCACACTTCGGGCGGGCCGAAGTACTGTATGGCGCCGGGAACGCGGAAACAGGTTTGAACCGCCCAGGTATCGCGCATGGAGGTAAACGCCCGGAAGGGGCCGCTGTCCATTTCCACTAACGCTTTTTTAATAACGGGCTTTTCCGCGCCGTGGCGGTGTTCAATGTTCATCAGCATGGTAAGGGGAACGCCGCCGGCAATCCAGTCGCGGGCCGGGGCGGTCAGGTTGCGCACGCTGGAAAGGTAGCCGGTCAGCCCTGACGCTATCAGCACGAAGGCGCTGTAACCCAGGGAATAGCAATAGTCCGAGTCAAAATTGGAAGGGAAGGCGCATCTGCCCTCATAACCGAAGAAGTGGGCCAGGGCGCTGAATTTTCCCTTGTAAACATTTGCCGTTTTGAGCGAAGCGAGCCTTTGTTCAACCATGCCGATAAGCAGTTTTTCGGTTTCGATTCGGGAAACCTGCACATTCCCGTGAGGATCGCGATCCATCAGGAATTGACTGCCTATGTCGGCGGGAAATGAATTGAGCAGATGGTAGGAAGGTTCCGAAAGGCGGCTGCTCAGCCAGTCAATTTGGTCAATGAATGAAGTGATCTTTGAGAACGCCTCTTCATCGCGGGCGATAACATCGTTCAGTTCTTCTATGAGGTGTTTGACTTCGGGAATAAATTCAACCAAGCCTTCGGGAACAAGGACTATCCCGAAATTGTCGCTCCTGTCCGCCCGCTTGACGATTGAGTCGCAGATCATGTTGACGACGGCATCCAGCGAGTACTGCTTTGTCTGAATCTCCTCGGAAATCAGGCAGACATTGGGCTGGGTTTCCAGGGCGCATTCCAGGGCGATATGGCTGGCGGCGCGGCCCATCAGCTTGATAAAGTGCCAGTATTTTTTGGAGCTGTTCGCGTCGCGCATCAGGTTGCCGATAAGCTCGCTGTAGGTTTTACAGGCGGTGTCAAAGCCAAAAGACGTTTCGATGTATTCATTTTTCAGGTCGCCGTCTATGGTTTTGGGGCAGCCGATAACCTGTATGTCCGAACCCTGCGCGAGAAAATATTCGGCCAGCAGGGCGGCGTTGGTGTTGGAATCGTCGCCGCCGATGATAACCACGGCGTTCAGGCCCAGTTTTTTGGCCGTTTCCAGCGA
>Ga0268262_10000724_pt1 | contig 42809 bp, 34 predicted proteins | sample TergutNc150P3_FD_190354 | JGI IMG/M metagenome (GOLD analysis project Ga0268262, IMG submission 190354) | Nasutitermes corniger P3 segment gut microbial community from laboratory colony in Florida, USA - Nc150 P3 (SPAdes) (version 2) | ecosystem: Host-associated > Arthropoda: Insects >...
AAAAGCTAAACAACCTGAGCCGGATGTATGTTTTTCTCTGTATCTTGGACAAGAAAATCCGCAAAGTGAAGAAGATATTAGCCGTAGATTTAACGCCCTCAAGCGTGGAGTTTTTGTTGAAAAGTAGGGCATGTTAATGCATATATCTTGGGATTAAGAGAACCCTACAAAGGTAATCTTAATCCCATAAAAATACATTCAAAAACCTTAAGTTTTCTCATTCACAGCCATTATTAATTATATCAAGTTAAACAGGAGGAAATTATGAAAGGAAAAAACAAGGGTTCAATTATGACCCAACATCAGTTTGAGAAAGACGAACAAGCGCGGATAAAAATTGAGGAATATTTCCTGTCAGGGCAAATAAGCTTTGATGTGGCGATATTTACTTTGCATTTGCTTGGATTTTCAGCCGCAAAAGCCAAACAAATTGTAAGGCAGTGGATACCTGAAAATTCCAATGCTGAAAATTTAAATTTATAGGAGGAAGCGTATTATGAGTATGCCTACTAGTCAAGAAGCAATATGGAGTGTTGTTTTACAGTGTGCATCAGAGCGCTTACATAAAAGATGTACTAGTAATTTCAATTCTAATGAGTGCAATAACTGTAAGTGGAATGTGCATAATTATTTTGATGTTGACCCTCGGAAAGTAAACTTATTAATGCTGCATGCAGAAGGAGAAATGTCGTATTTGATAATAAAAGAAGAAAGTGAAAAAAAGTTAAGGAGGCAACAAGCAGAAGATGAAGTTTATGACTTGCAACTTGGAAAAAATAAAGCCAAAAAAAGGATTATTTACCTTATCCTATTTATTGTAGCAGTGATAGTTGGTATTTGGTGGTACGGTAACGGTCAATATCAGTATGGACTAGAGGCTCCAACAAAAGGAGTAATTGAAACAAGATATTCGGATGACGAGAGTGCTGTGTGGAATACCTTGCGGAAGGTAGCCGTAGGCATGACTAAGAAAACTGATGTTAATAGTGACGGTAAAGTTAACTGTATAGATGCAGCACTTTTATTCTACAAGTATTATCCGTACAAAGATAGGGTTACTATAGAGTATAACTATAATCCGTCAAAAGATTTTAACCACATGTTTAATGCAATTCTTATAGGTGGGAATTGGATAGCAGTTGAACCACAAGCAAAGTTTTGTGGCTACGACGTGTATAGGATGAAGCCTATATGGGGCAACCAGTATGAATGGACATTGAATAGAGACGTTACTAAAGAATGGTTAGAGTATGTACGGTAAAATACGTTAAGGTATGATTAAAAACAAACAAAGGAGTTATAAAAATGAAAATGAATTTGTTATCAATCCCAACATGGCAAAGAGGCTATATTGAGGAAATGGTTATTCTTAATGAGACAAATGAAGTATATAAATACTCATTTTCCAACAGTCTTGATAATATTAGAACGGCAATTTATGCGAGAACCGGTCATAATATCAATTTAGAAAAAGCGGTATGGAAACAAAATCTCGGATTATCAATAAGCGTTAAGCAGTTGATGATTTTTTATAATGTAAATTATTCCATGACAACAGACATAAGAGACGATGTAAAATTTGTAGCAGTAAATATGCGTGTTGGCGATAAATGGTTTATTACAGGTTATGACGAAGATAATGGTAAATTTTATAATTGGCACTTATCTGACTCAAGAATTTTACGCAAAATAAATAGAGGATTAATGTCTCTGATAGATACATTATGTGATAAATTAAGTGATGATAACACATAAATACAGGAGGAGAAATATGAAGAAAAATTTAATTCTATTTTCATTTTTTACATATACTCAGCCGTTCGTGCTGGTTCGTGGTAAATTTATCTGGAAATAATTACGGCAAATCTATATTTTCTATTCATATAATGATAATGCCATAATTTATATATTTGTCAAGCTATTTTTATTATACGACATTATTAAAATAATAAAGCTATAGAAAGCAAACCGCTTATTATAAAACAATTAATTTTTATATTTTGATAAAAATCATAATGTATTCTTAATTCCGCGCCTATTGTAAGAAATCAAAGGCCAATACTAAATTCAGGTGAGAATCCAAATGAAGATTAATTAAATCTGTTAAAATACACCCCAATTTTACTTGACGGTATCAAATAAATTTTGATATTATTATCCTATGAAAATAAAGTTATTTATCGCTTATATTTGTTTGTGCGCTTTTTTACGCGTCCCTCTTTTTGCGCAGGCCCATACTTTTGTTCCTTTGGAAAATCAGGTATACAATGTTCTGGAACAGGCGGAGGCAAGGGGCTTATGCAACCCGTTGTCGGGAATCAGACCATATACAAGAAGCGTTGTTATTACGGCGATTAAGGAAATTTTATATTCGGAAAAAGTTGAAAAGTTAAAAAAGACGGAGCTTGAAATTCTGGAACAGTATCTCGCGATATTTTCAAAACCGAAAAACGGCATGGACTGGCGCAGGGGCGCATGGTATGGTGAAACTAAAATGGGTAAAAGCGACATCGAGCTTTCCGCCAATGTGGGCGCGGGCGTTGATATCGAAGGATCGGGCGGATTTTACTCGGATGATAATTATTATGGCTTGGAGACGTGGATACAGGTCTATGCGAACGGCGATTTGGGCAGTCATGTTTCTTACAATTTTATTTTTGAAGGCGGTTTAATGAGAGCTCCGCGTAAGTGGCTTGGAACCTATGATACTTTCTATAGAGATTTTCCGTATAATCAAAATGATGATGGAGAAGGACCGAATCCTGAATACGCTAACAGGATTATTGACATTTACAGCGAACCTTTGACGCATTTTCCATATACATATAGAAAGCGATGGGACGGCTCAATTTATTTTTTTGATAGTCCGTCGTATTTTAATGAATGGCCTGATGACTTCGCGGGCGGTTATAGTTTGCCCGTGGAATTAACCGCTTCATTTTTTGAAAATAAACTAATTATACGCATGGGGCGAATAAGGCATGATTGGAGTTCCACGTCCATAGGCAGTAGTCTCGCATTGAACCTAATGGCGCGTCCCTTTTTGGGAATAGAAGGCGAGTTTTTTCCCGTTTCGTGGCTTGGCTTCGCTTCCATGACCGGTATACTTGAATATTACAATGCGGAAGATATTTATATTTCACCTTTGACGAATCAAAACGCTTTTTCGGTAACAATGCTGCAATTCAGATATAAAAATTATTTTTTCCTTGATTTTATAGACGCGGTTATATGGCCGAAACGTTTTGAGTTAGGGTATCTTTTTCCTATCATTAACAATTTCTTTTATCAAAACAATATCGGTAAATTTGACAATATGGCAATCACGCTCAGTATGAAACTCCAATATCCCGGTATTGGGAATCTTTGGTTTTCATTCTTTATCGATGAAATGAATTTAACCGCCGATTTGGTTACGCTTGACCGTCAAATGTTCGCGATGCAGGGAGGGTTAAATCTGTCACTGCCATTCCTACCTTTTACATCGTTAAAAATTAGTTATACCGTAACAAACCCGTACGTGTATACGCACCATCGCAATTATGAACCGTGGTACGGAGATCTTAGAATGGAAAAATCATATTCCAACAACGGCGTATGCCTTGGTTATTATCTTCCGCCAAACTCCGATGAAATTCTGGTGCGGTTTCAAACTATGCCGGCTAAAAATGTTACCGCTCATTTGCAATACCAAATGATTCGACACGGAGCCGATTTTGGACCAAATGCCGTTGACGGAAGTAATTTGCTGTCGGAGCTCGATCCGGGAGACAGAGATAACAACCCTGTTCTTAAGCGATTTTTTCTTCAAGACGGCGCGTACCAATGGAGTCATATTATAAAAATAGGGGCGGAATGGAACCTTAAAAAGTCGCCTATTTCATTTTTCGGCGAGGCGGGAACGGTCATTTCATATTTTACCGATATTACCGAAGGAAGCGCCAACGACGGAGCCGCGCATCCCTATTCAATAGTTGATACCTCTGATTATCCGCAATCCATCGGTTATATTGTTACCATAGGTATCAAGATATATCCTCGTTAATTCCCGAATTTCTAAATTCGCGGGGCGTATTGTTAATAAATATTTTACCGATTTTATATACAAAAATTGAATAATATAATATAATAAAATTGGAAAAAATGAATAAGTTTAAGGTAAGTTCACACAACGGACATTCCCGCGAAAAGATAGATAAGGTACCGTGAATATGAAAAAAAATCCCGCCAGGTTAATTTATTCATTTGTTAACAAGACTTTTTTTGTTTTTTCCTGCATCCTTTTTTTAATTATCGCTTTATCCGCTATTGCGGTATATACGATTTCCGCGCATCAAATCAACCTTTCTTTTATTGAACAACAACTCTACATAGCGTCTGAAACAATGCGTCTGCGTTTGGCGACCACCGTGAACAGCGAACTCGCCCTTGTATTAAAAATGGCTGATACTCCCGTTATCAGCCGGTATTTTATGAATCCCTCCGATCCGGCTCTTAAAACGCTTGCGGATAACGAATTGTCCATTTATAAGAGACATTTCGATAATAAAATAGTTTTCTGGGTCAATGACATAGATAAAATATTTTATTCGACGGGAAATGAACCATACATTATAAATCCGGATGATCCTGAATCTTATTGGTACAATTTAACGCTATACGAAACGGAGAAATTTAATTTTAATATTAATTATAATCCTAATTTGGATCAAATTTACCTTTGGGTCAATGTCCCGGTATTTATTGAAACGAAAACGGGTAAAAAACCTATAGGGATGCTCGGTACGGGAATAGACCTGACTGATTTTTCAAATTTTGTAGCTTCCAGTTACTTGAAATTCGATGAAAATATCACGCCCTATATGTTCAATAAATACAATGAAATTACTTCGGCGGTAGATTATGATCTGGTTGAAAACAAAGTCCGTCTTGACGAACTGCTCGGCGAAACAGGAAATGAATTGATCAGAACCGCGCATGAGCTTTCCGAAGGGGAAAGCCGGAGCTTTATCTACAATAAAAAAATATATCTGGTAAGCTCCATACCGGCTATGGAATGGTATCTTGCGGTGAGTTATCCCATGCCCGGTTTTTTCGCGCTTAATCGCGCCATGAATACCGTATTTTTCAGTATGCTGTTCCTTATCTTATTCCTTTTTCTGGTTATTAATGTTTTTATCGCCCGTTCGGAAAACGCGATAGCGAAACAGAATCTGCAGTTGATCGAGGCAAACCAGAAAGCGGAATCCGCTTCGCAGGCGAAAAGTGATTTTCTCGCGAAAATGAGCCACGAAATCCGCACCCCGATGAACGCCATTACCGGCATGGCGGAATTGCTGTTGAGGGGAGAACTTTCAGGCGAATCCCGCGGTTACGCTCAGGATATCAAACAGGCCGGGAATAATCTTGTCTCGATAATTAACGACATTCTGGATTTTTCAAAAATAGAAGCCGGTAAAATGGAAATTATCCCCGTTAATTACATGCTTTCATCTTTGATCAATGATACGGTCAACATTATCCGCACGCGGCTTATGGAAAAGCCGATACGGTTTTTTACCAACATCGACGGAAATATCCCTAACAGCCTTATCGGAGACGAAGTGCGGATGCGTCAGATACTCCTTAATCTTTTATCCAATGCGGTTAAATATTCGGAGAAAGGCCATATAGGTTTAACCATTACCGCGGATAAGCGGGATGCCGGACAGATACGGCTCAGGATAGACGTAATAGATACCGGAAAAGGAATAAGGCAGGAGGATCGGGCGCATCTTTTTGGCGAGTTTGTTAAAGTGGACGTAAAGAAAAATCAGGGTATAGAGGGAACGGGGCTGGGGCTTGCCATTACCAAACGTCTTTGTATTGCTATGGGCGGGGAAATAAGTATGGAAAGCGAATACGGTAAAGGAAGCGTATTTACGGTCATTATCCCCCAGGGTATCGGATCGGAGGAGCCGTTCGCCGCGGTTAATGAAGCGGAGAAAAAGAATGTACTGGTTTATGAAAGCCGGATTGTCTACACGGGGTCCATATGCTGGACTTTGGAAAATATGAAAGTTCCTTATACTATGGTAACGAATCAGGATGATTTTGCCGCCGCGCTGTATCGGAATGAATGGTTCTATGTGTTTTCAAGTTACGGTCTTTATGAAAAAATAAAACCGTTTATGGAAAAGGGCGATACGGCTTTCTACGGAGGGAAAAAACCGTCTTTGGCGCTTATGATAGAATGGGGAACCGAAGCCTACATACCCGGCGTGCGGTTTGTGTCCATACCCGTGCAGTCCCTGTCTATTGCCAATGTACTCAACGGCAAGGCGGATGATAAAGGTTATATAAAAAGTTTCAATGTAATACGATTCATCGTTCCCGGCGCGCGGATTCTTGTGGTAGACGATATTGCTACTAACCTTAAAGTACTCGAGGGGCTTCTTGTCCCTTACAAGGCGACAGTGGACACCTGTCTTAGCGGTTCACAAGCCATAGAATCGGTAAAACGCGCGGCTTCCCAAGAACTCGAGTACGACATCGTATTCATGGATCACATGATGCCGGAAATGGACGGTATTGAAGCCACGGCGATTATCCGCGCCTGGGAAAAGGAGCGGCAGGAAAAAGGAAACCCGCGTAAGCAAATACCGATAATCGCCTTAACGGCGAACGCGGTCATAGGAATGCGGGAAATGTTTATGGAAAACGGCTTTGATGATTTTCTTTCCAAACCCATAGATGTTTCCAAACTGGATGAAATACTTGACCGCTGGATACCGGAAGAGAAGAGGGCGAAGAACAAAGAACAATTAACAATTAACGATGAGCGATTTGCGGTTAACAATTTTTCATTACCCGTTATTCCCGGCGTGGACGTTAAAAAAGGTATCACTTTAACCGGGGGAACTTTGGACTCCTATAAAAAGGTGTTATCAATGTTATGTAATGATATAGAGAAACGACTTCCTCATCTTGAAGAAATGCTGGAAGCGAATCCGCCTTCGGCGGACGCTCTGTCATTGTTTGTTATAAATGTCCACGCTCTTAAAAGTTCGTCCGCCTCTATCGGGGCGGGGCAAATTTCCGCAAAGGCCGCGGAACTTGAAGCAGAGGGTAAAAAAGAAAATGTAGCCTTTATCCGCGAACATTTGCCGGTCTTTACGCGAATGCTGGTGGAGCTTACGGAAAATATCCGTAACGCGCTACAACTTAAAGAAACCGCCGTCCTTGATTTGGAATCCCCCATTGTTCATTCCCCGTTGTTTAACGAGCTTGCCGAGGCGCTGAAAAAACAGAATACGGCGGATATTGACCGTATTATCGCTACGTTAGGTGAAAAGCAGATGGACGCGAAAACAAAAGAAACACTGCAAGAAATATCCGATGACGTGCTGATGACCGAATTTGACGGCGCATTGAGAAAAATTGTCGGCTTGATTGACGGGCGGACAAATTAGTAATAAGGAGGCCATTATGCGGAAATTTAAAAAAATAGCCGAAACAACATGGTTTCTGTTTTTGGCGGTCATCATAATTGCCGTCTGCGGTTGTGTTTCAAAATCGGCAGAACGGGAATATATAACCATAGGCGCGCTTTTACCTCTTACCGGAGAAGATTCTGACGAAGGTTTTAGAGCGCTTAACGGCTTGTATCTCGCCAAAAAAGAGATCAATAAAAATGGCGGTATTCTTGGAAAAAAACTGGATGTTATTATTTTAAACGATCGGGGAGATGGGGAATATATCGTACGGCAGTATAACAAATTGAAGGAAAAAGGCGTGAGCGCCATTATCGGCTCATGCTACAGTAGTGTTACTATCGCCCTTGCCGATGCCGCTGAAAAAGACGGCATACCGATTATTTCACCTACCGCCTCAAACCCTGAAGTGACTATAGGCCGTAAAAACGTCTTTCGCGCGATTTTTATTGACGATTACCAGGCCGAAGTAATGGCGTATTTCGCGTATAACTCGTTAAACGCGAGAACGGCGGTTGTTTTGAATAACAAGACCAATGCCGCTTTCAACCGAATAGTTAAAATTTTTATTGAATCATTCGAGAAACGCGGCGGGCGAATTATCGCGGTAGAGCAGTATTCATCGGGGGACGATTTTACCGGTATTTTGGGTAAATATGCGGCTAATTCTCCCGATGTCATTTTTTGCCCCGAAAATTATGTCCCCGCCGCGAAACTGGTTAATACCGCGTATAAAATCGGCCTTGTCAATACGCGCATATTGGGGTCGGACGCGTGGGACGGGCTTTTGGCGTATGTATATCCGGACGCTATGAAAAATGTTTATTATTCGGCGCCTTTTTCATTCGATGATCAGGATAAGGATGTGGTACGCTTTGTAAGAAGTTATTTTGACGCTTTTTCCCAAATGCCCCTGTCCGGTTCCGCCGCCGCTTATACCTGCGTATATATTTTATCTGAGGCGATAAAAAAGGCGGGGAGCGCCAAGAAGGATGCCTTTGTTTCCGCCATTAAAGAGAATGAACTGGACTCAATAATAGGCCGTATACGATTTGACGAGAATAATAATCCGCGCACCAATGTTTATATTATTCAGATAGAAGGCGGAGAATACTCCACCTATGAGAAATTGAGCCTATAGCGAGGGAGTCAATGCTGAGAAAATTCCGTATTAGAACGCGATTATTACTGTCATTTTTTATCGTGGTCGCTTTTACGCTGATTATAGGACTGACGGGTTTTGTAAGCCTTACATCTATGGGAAATTCGGCGGTAAAGACTATACACAATGTTTCAATATTAAACGATATTTACGATAACAATGTTTTTGTTGATTATGGCTTATTTAATATGCTGTATATCAGCGATAGTACTCTTACCGGCTATGTTGTGAAGACGACAAAAGAACACACGGAACAGTTATTGACGCGGCTTAAAGAGTATATCGCGATTCAAGATCAATTCAGCGATGTTTTTACGCCGGGTGAAATGCAGGATATGTCAAATTTACTGGAAATATACACGGAAGCCTATATTCCTTTGGCTTATGAGATTTTTAATCTGGTGGAACAGAGGCGAAGGGAAGAGGCGCTTTCCGTGTATATAAACAGGCTTACTCCGATTTTTAATACGTTCGCTTATTACCTCAATGTCGGTTTTATAAAAAATCTTGAATACTCCGACGCCAAAATGAAAGAAAATAATGAGAACGCTTCATTTAACATATACCTAATGCTGACGCTGGTGGTAATGTCGCTGATTGTATCCGTCGTGCTGGCGCTTGCGGTCACCAAGTCTATCGCCGTCCCGCTTACGGAACTTGGATCGGCGGCGGAAAAAGTGGCGAATGGTATACTGGACGTTCAGTTTAAACAATCCCAAAGTAATGATGAAATCGCGCAACTTTCGCTCAGATTGCAGGAAACATTGTACCATCTAAATCAAGTTCAACGGTTAAAACTGGAAGCTATAGAAGCGCGGCTTGAAAAAGAGAAGGCCGAAGCCGCCTCTAGATCAAAAGACGAATTTCTCGCGAAGATGAGCCATGAAATACGCACGCCCATGAACGCCATTATCGGCATGGCGGAGCTTGCGTTACGCGAAAATATGGCCGATGCCGCCCATGATCATATTATTACAATCAAGCAGGCGGGCGCGAATCTTTTGTCTATCATCAATGATATTCTTGATTTTTCAAAAATAGAAAGCGGAAAACTTGAAATCGTTCCCGTTAAATATCTGCTTTCGTCGCTTGTTAATGATACGGTCAACATTATCCGTATGCGGATTATGGAAAAACCGATACGTTTTTTTACCAACATCGACGGAAATATTCCAAACAGACTTATCGGAGATGAAGCGCGTCTGCGGCAGATTCTTCTTAACCTCCTGTCTAACGCTATAAAGTATTCGGAGAAAGGGCATATTGGTTTAATCATTACCGTTGATAAGCGGGATGATAAACAGATTTGGCTCAGGATGACGGTAGCCGATACCGGAAAAGGGATTAGGCATGAGGATCAGGCAAAGCTTTTTGACGAGTTTGTACAGGTAGATATGAAAAAGAACCAGGGTATTGAAGGAACCGGACTAGGGCTCGCGATTACCAAACGGCTCTGTATCGCCATGGGCGGGGATATTAGCATGGAAAGTAAATACGGCGAGGGCAGCGTATTCACGGCGGTAATTCCGCAGGGCATTGAATCAAACGCGCCGTTCGCCGCGGTTACGGAACCGGAAAAAAAGAAAATTCTTGTCTATGAAAGAAGAATAAATTACGCTAATTCGGTGTGCTGGTCGCTTGATAATATGAAGGTTCCTTATACCATGGTGACGAATCAGGATGATTTTACCTCCGCTCTGTACCGTGAAGAATGGTTTTATGTCTTTTCCGGTTACGGCCTTTATGAAAAAATAAAGCCGCTGTTGGAACAGGGCGATTTCCCCGGCGGTAAAAAACCGCCGCTTGCTCTCATGGTGGAATGGGGTACTGAAATATTTATTCCCAACGCGCGTTATGTGTCCATACCGGTACAGTCGCTTTCCATCGCCAATACCCTGAACGGCAGGCCCGACCGCCAGGATTACTTTGAGGTTTCCGGCAAGTCAGGCGCGATACGCTGTACCTTCCCCGACGCGCGTCTATTGGTAGTGGATGATATTGCCACCAATTTAAAAGTGGCGGAAGGCCTTCTGTCTCCTTATGAGGCGAAAGTTGACTCCTGCCTAAGCGGCGCGGAAGCGATTGATAAGGTGAAACAGAATAAGTATGACGTGATTTTCATGGATCACATGATGCCTGACATGGACGGGATTGAAGCGACGGCCGCCATAAGAAAATTAGAGGCGAAGAATGCGGAATCGGGAATAAAAGAAAAACAAATTCCGATTATCGCGTTGACGGCTAACGCCGTTGTTGGAATGAGGGAAATGTTTATAGAAAAAGGTTTTAATGATTTTCTTTCCAAGCCCATAGATGTTTCCAAGCTGGATGAAATTCTTGACCGCTGGATACCGGTAGAGAAGAGGACGGTTAACAATGGGCGATTAGCGATGAGAAATGAAGGACAAGATAAACCGCCCGACAAAGATGTTCATTCCCCATTACCCGCTATTCAGGGCGTTGATACGGCAAAGGGTCTCGCGATGACGGGCGGTAAGGAGGCGGGCTACATTGCCGTGCTGTCCATGTTTTGTAAAGACGTTGAAAAAAGATTATCCCTGTTGAGAACGATTCCGCAAGAAGGCGATTTGCCCGCGTTTATTATCAATGTTCACGCGCTGAAAAGCGCTTGCGCCTCAATCGGCGCCGCGGATGTTTCGGCTCTGGCTAAGGAGCTTGAGGCCGCCGGTAAGGCCGCGGATTCGTCCGTCATTGAAAGGCGTTTACCGGCCTTTACCGAACGGTTGGCGGAATTGGCTGAAAATATCCGTACCGTAACGGAAGCGTATGTCGCGCGTAACGCGAATAAACATCCTGAATCTTCTAAAAAAGAATCCGCTATTTTTATTTCTCTTCTGCGCGAACTTGCCGCGGCGTTGAAATCTAAAAAAGCCGATGATATCGACCGGTTATTGGAGGAACTTATAAAACGGCAGAACGCGGATTCCGACGTTAAAATCGCGCTGGAAAAAATATCCGATGAAGTACTGATGACTGAATACGACAAAGCGGGTATAATACTTGAGGAACTATTTTCGCGAACGACTAAGGGAGAATGAACATGGAAAACGAGAAAACTTTAATTATTCTTGTAGACGATAATCCCGCGAATCTAAGAATCGGCAAGAATGTTTTGTCTGAAAAATACACCGTCGCTACGGCCCCTTCGGCGGAAAAAATGTTCAGCCTTCTTGAAAACAATAAACCCGCCATGATTCTGCTGGACATTGACATGCCGCAGATGAACGGTTACGAGGCGATAAAGATACTCAAGTCAAAACCGGAAACAAAAGATATTCCTGTGATATTTCTTACCGGAAAGACGGAATCTGACGATGAAATCACCGGGTTATCCCTGGGCGCTATTGATTACATTACAAAGCCGTTCCAACCGGCCCTTCTTCTTAAGCGTATCGAAGTACACCTTCTTGTGGAGGAACAGAAGAAAGAACTTCAGTACTTCAATGAAAATTTGCAAAGAATGGTTGAAGAAAAAACGCAAAGCGTTATGGAACTGCAAAACGCCCTTTTAAAAACAATGGCGGAATTGGTAGAATGCCGCGATGACATTACGGGCGGCCACATAGAGCGTACGCAAAGGGGAATAAAAATCCTATTGGAAGAAATTGAAAATAGCGGCATATACGCCGAAGAAGCTAAGGGATGGGATCTCGATCTGCTTCTCCAGTCCTGTCAGCTTCATGACGTAGGCAAGATATCAATTAATGACGTTATTCTAAAGAAGCCGGGAAAACTCAACAAACAGGAATTCGACGAAATGAAAAAACACGCCAGTTTTGGCGAACGAATAATTGAAAAAATTGAAACCCTCGCCAAGGAAAGCGATTTTTTGAAATACGCTAAAATTTTTGCGGCCAGCCATCATGAAAAATGGGACGGCACGGGTTATCCGCGCGGACTTAAGGGAGACGAAATACCTCTGTTGGGCCGCATAATGGCGATTGCCGACGTTTACGACGCGCTTACGTCGATGCGTCCGTATAAGGATGCGTTCACCCACGAGGAAGCGGTGCGGATTATTATAAATAGCAGCGGAACCCAGTTTGATCCAAAACTGGTAGAATTATTTATTAAAAACTCGGATAGGTTTAATCTGAAACATCGCGATTAATTGCAGGAAGCGTCCATTATCCGGTACAATAGGTAACAGGAGAAATTTTTAATGGCGACTGAAATTACAAACAATAAATGCCCGGCGTGCGGCGCTTCCCTGAATTTTTCGGGGCCTTCCGCTCCGAAATTCTGTGAACACTGCGGCGTTAAATTGGATATTTCCCCGGTCAAACAGCCGGATTCCGCGGTTCAAACCCCGGAGAGTAAACCCGCGGCGGACAAAAATAAATTGTGGATTGCGACGGGCAAAGAACCCGTTTATATGCTTTCCAAAATGGTAAACAGGCACGGACTTGTCGCGGGAGCTACCGGCACGGGCAAAACCGTGTCAATAAAGGTTTTGTCTGAAGCGTTCAGCGATATAGGCGTTCCTGTTTTTTTGGCGGACATAAAAGGGGATGTTTCGGGACTCTGCAAAACGGGCGAACCGAATAAAAATGTTGAAGAACGCGTAAAGAGCATGAACATAGGCGATTTCGCGTACAAAAGCTATCCGACGCGTTTTTTTGACGTGTACGGTAAAAACGGGATTCCGGTACGCACTACAATATCCGATATGGGGCCTCTTCTTATCGCCCGTATCCTCGGTTTAAATGATACGCAGAGCGGCATTTTACAGATAATATTCAAGATTGCCGACGACAACGGACTATTGTTGATCGATTTAAAGGATCTGCGCGCGATGGTTCAGTTCGCGGGCGACAACGCGAAGGAATTGTCATCGACATACGGCAATATCTCGACGCAAAGCGTTGGCGCGATTCAGCGAAATCTTTTAACGCTTTCCTCAAGCGGGGGGGATATTTTCTTCGGAGAGCCCGCTCTTGATCTTCGCGATTGGCTTGGTTGCGATGAATCAGGACGCGGCTTTATCAACATTCTGGATTGCGTGAAACTCTTTCAAAGCCCGTTGCTCTATTCGACATTTCTATTGTGGATGCTTTCGGGTCTTTACGAGATGATGCCGGAGGTCGGCGATCTTGAGAAACCAAAGATGGTGTTCTTTTTTGATGAGGCGCACATTCTATTTAACGAAGCGCCGAAGCCCCTTCTGCAAAAGGTAGAGCAGGTGGCGCGCCTTATCCGTTCCAAAGGAGTCGGCATTTACTTTATTACGCAGTCGCCGTCCGATATTCCCGATACGGTATTATCGCAGTTGGGCAATAAGATACAGCACGCGTTACGCGCGTATACGCCGAATGATCAAAAGGCGTTAAAAGCCGCCGCCGCCTCATTCCGCTCCAACCCTGAGTTTTCCAGCGAAAAAGTTTTAGGCGAACTTTCAACAGGCGAGGCGCTAATATCGGTACTTGACGAAAAAGGCGCTCCTAAGATCGTACAACGCGCTTTTCTACTGCCGCCAAAGAGTTTTATAGGCCCCGCCGAACCGGATCGCGTAAGCGGCCTTATTAAGAGTTGCCCGTTGTACTCAAAATACGGCGAGGCGATTGACCGCGAATCCGCTTATGAAATATTACAGAAACAAAAAAAGCAGGCCGATGCCCAACAGCGGAAACAGCAGTCCGTTTCGCCGCGGCAAGCCCAGCCCGTAAAAGCGCCAAGAACAACCGGCTCTAGGAAAACAAGCAGTCCCGCGAACAAGGCGCTCTCAAGCGCTATGACGCAGATCGGCAGAGCGGCTGGAAAAGCCCTGGTACGCGGTTTGTTCGGGAACATAAAATTTTAGTATTAAATTATTTGTAAAAGACCTCTCGCAGAGGCGCGGAGGACGCAAAGCTCCTGTCCGATAGATTTTCCTTATACAAGATATATTATCTTAAAAACAAGGATCATGAAGGTATAACGATAATATTTCTAACAACAACTCTGCGTCCTTTGCGCCTCTGCGAGAGAAAATTTGAGAATAATGTTTTAGATGTTATTGACTAATATCTTAAATCAAAAGCTTGTTTAAAATTAATCTCAATTTGCGCTTCCAAATCTCTTTCATCAATCTTATTCCCCGATTCATCGCGAAGATTCGCCGTTGTTTTTAGTACCAAAGGCAAGTCCGCCCATACGGAATATTTTTCGCCTCTTCTCGGTTGATAGGGAGCGTCGGTCTCCGTTAACAGTCTTTCCGCGGGGAGTAAAGAACAGCATTGAATCGCCTGTTTGTGGTTGAGCATAATCGTATTCCCGAATGAAAAGTACGCGTTAATACCGTGGCGCAAAATAGAACGGGCCTCTTCAAGAGTGCCGGACCATGAGTGGAAAATTACCGTCTTGCATTTTGATAAATTTTTCGCGGCGGCGAAAATTTTGCGCGTCGCGCGGCGTACGTGAAGAACTACGGGCAGACTGTAATTAACGGCTATTTCCAAATGCGCCGCGAACAGAACGTCCTGTGTTTTTTCAGTCTCCCTAAACGCCGCGTTGTAAAGGTCAAAACCGAATTCGCCTAACGCGGCTATTCTGCCCGCCGCCGCGAGATTGCGCAAGGTTTCAAGGCTATCGGTTAATTCAAAGTCCGCGAACGAATCGCCGTTTTCTTTCATTACGGCGGGCAATTGGGGGTGGATGCCGAAGCAGAGTAACAGAGGCGCGGCGTTTTCGGCGGCGGCATTATGCGACAAATTTTCGTTATGCGTAAATTCTTCAATGTTATATGAACTTGCCGCCGCATAGACTCCCAAACGGCGGCGTTCATGTTCCATTTGCGGGAAAAGGCGTGAAAGGTCGAAGGGGTGGCAATGGGCGTCCGTCAGCACATTATAAACCAAGAATCGCTTTGGCGAATAAAAAATAAATTATAAGCGATAAAGCGTCTACGATAGTGGTAATCAACGGGGCCGCCATGACCGCCGGGTCTATTTTTAGACATTTCGCGACCAGGGGCAGAACGCATCCTACGGTTTTCGCTATTAGAATCGTACAACACACGGACAGTGTAACCGTGACGCATAACATAAGATTCTGTCCGTTCATAATAAAGATACGTATAAAATTGACCGTTCCAAGCGCCAGTCCGCATATCAATCCGACGCGCACTTCCTTCCATATTACGCGTATAACGTCTTTGGGGCTGATTTCACCTATCGCCATACCGCGGATGATCAAAGTTGAAGACTGGGAACCCGCATTACCCCCCGTGTCCATGAGCATCGGGATAAAAGCGACAAGGATGGGCAGGGCCGCGAGTCCGTTTTCAAAATCGGAAATGATTATGCCGGTTATGGTCGCGGAAAGCATCAATACCAAAAGCCAGAGAATGCGGTTTCTCGCGAGGCGGAATACGCCGGTTTTAAGATACGGATCGTCGGAGGGGGCAAGGGCGTTCATCTTTTCGATGTCTTCAGTACTTTCCTCTACGATAACGTCTACGATGTCGTCTACCGTTATAATGCCGACAAGCCTCTGCTCCTTGTCAACCACGGGCATCACCAAAAGGGAGTATTTCTTAAATTGTTCCGCTACGACCTCCCTGTCATCCGTCGTGTTGGCGAAAACAAGATTAGAGTCCATTATATCGCCGATACGCTCCTGCGGTTTGGCGAGTAAAAGAGTTTTCGCCGAAATAGCGCCGACAAGAAGGCGGTCCCTTCGTATCACATAACAGTTGTAAATTGTCTCTTTGTTAAGGCCCGTACTGCGGATAGTGTCAAAAGCCTCGCGCACGGTAGCGTCTTCGCGAAGATCGATATATTCCGTAGTCATAATACTGCCAGCGGAATCATCGGGGTATTGTAAAAAATGGTTGATTAGTTTTCGTTTTTCAGGCTGTACGTTTTTAAGTACGCGGTTGACCACATTGGCGGGCATTTCCTCGATAAAGTCTACCGCGTCGTCCACGAAAAGTTTGTTCATGATTTCGCCGATTTCCGTATCGGTAAGGGCTTCGACAAGAATCTGCTGATGGTCGCTGTCCATGTAGGCGAAAACGTCCGACGCGATCGCTTTAGGCAGAATCCTGAACAAATGAATTATTTTTTCCCTGTCCAACTCGTCAAAAATCTCGGCAATATCAACCGTATTTATGTCCGAGAGCAGAGGTTTCAATTTTAAAATATCGATTGAACCGTTTTTAATTAATTCTAAGATTTCATCTTTATTCATAATGGCATCCTTTATAAATAAATTTTAGGACACCGGACAGAAAGCGTCCTGCTTAATTTTTTTCAATAATGTTATTTTAGTAAAATATCAACTTTTGTCAACACAAAAATTACATAATAATAAAAAATAATAAGTAATAAATCGGGTTTTTCTCCCTCCCTTTATTATTTTTTATTTGTTATTTATTATTTACTTCCGAGTACTAGCCAATAATTGCCGGTATATATATAATAACCCCATGCTGCCGAAATTAATTAAATATGTTCTTCGCGAGACGCCGCGGTCCCAGGAAGTGGAGATTTCGGGGTGGGTCAGGACAAAGAGGGATATGAAGAATCTCGTTTTTGTGGAGGTAAACGACGGTTCCTGCTTCGCGGGTATTCAATGTACTTTTGACAGGGGGACGGGAATTAACGCGCAAACGGAAACCGCGCTTGCCTCTCTTTCTACCGGCGCTTCCGTTAAAATTAACGGAAAGTTAACCCCCTCTCCCGCTTCGGGGCAGGCGGTGGAAATAGCAGCCGTATCTTTGTATGTTTTGGGAGACGCCCCCGCTGAAGCCTCCGGTAACATTCAGGCTTATCCGCTTCAAAAGAAGCGGCATTCTTTGGAATTCCTTCGAGAGATTGCGCACCTTCGTCCCCGTACAAATACATTTGGAGCGGTGGCGCGTCTTAGAAGCCGTTTGGCGTTCGCGATTCACAGGTATTTTCAGGAGAGGGATTTTCATTACCTGCACACGCCGATTATCACGGCCGGGGATTGCGAAGGCGCGGGAGCGATGTTTCAGGTTACGACTCTTGATCTTGAGGCGATAGCAAAACAATCCGGGGAAAAAGCGGATAACGGTCGCGCGGGGGCGATAGATTACTCCAAAGATTTCTTCGGCAAGAAAACATTTTTAACGGTTTCCGGACAGCTTGAAGGGGAAACCTACGCTACGGCCGTATCCCGTATTTATACTTTCGGTCCCACTTTCCGCGCGGAAAATTCCAACACCGTCCGCCACCTTGCGGAATTCTGGATGGTAGAGCCGGAAATCGCTTTCGCGGAATTAAAAGACGATATGGCGTTAGCGGAAGATTTTTTAAAGTATGTTTTTAACGCCGCGTTGAATGAATGCGCCGATGAACTCGCGTTTTTTGACGCTCATATCGAGAAAGGAATAATAGAAAACCTGCGGCAGGTGGCCGGAGCGAAATTTTCGCATATCACCTATACGGACGCGGTTAGGGAACTGGAAAAAGCGGTCGCTTCCAAAGATGATCTTTTTGAATTTAAGCCTAGTTGGGGCTGTGATTTGCAAAGCGAACATGAAAGGTTCTTAACCGAGAAAATAGCCCGCGGCCCCGTGATTGTTACCGATTACCCGAAAGAAATAAAAGCCTTTTATATGAAGTTAAACGACGACGGCAGGACGGTATGCGCCATGGACGTTCTTGTTCCGCGATTAGGTGAAATCATCGGCGGCTCCCAGCGCGAAGATAACTTTGAAAAACTTGTCGGCCGTATGGATGAACTTGGTTTAAAACACGAGGATTATTACTGGTATCTTGACCTTCGCCGTTACGGTTCCGTGCCCCATTCCGGTTTCGGTCTTGGCTTTGAACGCCTTATTCAGTATGTTTCAGGCATGGCGAATATCCGCGATGTTATTCCCTATCCTCGCGCGGTAGGTCAGGCGGAATTTTAGTATCGGAGTATTCTATCGCGGACTAAACAAACCAACGTGAATGGGATATGAAACAAGAGGCTGAAAGAACGTCATGAAAAGAATAACTTGTTATTTATTATTTATTATTTTTTATTTATTATTTGTTTTCTCTTTATCCGCGCAAATTTACCAACCGCAGTCCGCTCTTATCCCGATTATCGAAACCGCTCCTGAAATTATTTCCAGGGCGGCCGTTTTAATAGACGCGGATACGGGAACCGTACTTTTTTCAAAAAATCCCGACGATGAAATTCCTCCGGCTTCTCTAACGAAATTGATGACAATGCACCTTGTTATGAAGGAAATAGAGGAGGGCAGGGCCTCCTATGACGAGATAGTTCCCATAACCGTTGAAAGTTGGGCGCGGAACCAGCCTTACCGTTCCAGTTTAATGTTTCTGGAACCCGGACAAATTGTTACGTTACGGGAAATATTACTCGGTCTCGCGGTCGTTTCGGGTAACGACGCTTCAGTAGCCGCGGCGTTACGTCTTGCGCCTGACGTGAATAAATTTGCCGGGATGATGACGACCGAAGCGCGGCGTATGGGGCTAAAAGTTACGCGATTTGTCGAATCTTCCGGCATCTCCGAGGACAATATGACGACCGCCGCCGAGTTTGCATCTTTTTGCCGTCAGTATCTTATAACGCATCCGCGAAGTCTTGAGGATTTTCATTCCGTTCCTGAATTCGCGTATCCGATGGCGGCTAACGTAAGGGAAAGAAAACGAAGTAATCCGAGAACAATCGTTCAGGAAAACCGCAATTCGCTGTTAAAGGTTTTTCCCGGCGTTGACGGTTTTAAAACGGGATTTATTGACGAATCAGGTTATAATATCGCTCTTACGGCGCAAAAAAATAATACGCGTTTTATACTTGTCATTCTTGGCGCCCCCAACAACCGGGGCGGTATGGGTATTCGCGATAAGGACGGAATAAACCTTCTAACATGGGCGTTTGACAATTTTAAAACAGTCCGCCTGAACGACGTAAAAATAGAAGACGCCAAATTATGGAAAGGCGGGGCGAACAAGGTGGAACTCGCCCTTGAGAACCCGGCGGACTTTACCTCTCCCATTAATCGAGCGAATAATCTTCAATACGAGACTATAATAGACAAAAGGTTAACCGCCCCCCTTCCGGCAGGCTCTCCCGCCGGATACTTTATAATCTCCGACGAACAAGGCGAACTAAACCGCGTACGGTTGGTAACCGCCGTTGACGCGAAAAAAGGAAACATCTTTAAAAGGTTATGGCACTCTTTCCTGCTTTTGTTTGTTAAGAATTAGAAAATTATCAGAAAGATCTCTCGCAGAGGCGCAAAGGACGCGAAGCTCCTGTCCGATAGATTTTCGTAATAAAAGATATATTATCTTTAAAACAAGGATCATGAAGATATAACGATAATATTTCGAACAACAACTTTGCGTCCTCCGCGTCTCTGCGCCTTTGCGAGATAAAATTTGAGAATAATGCTTTACACAATACTAGAAAAGCCCTGAAATTTTTCCGTTACTGTCAATATCAATCTTTTCCGCGGAAGGAACGGGCGGTAATCCCGGCATCGTCATTATTTCGCCTGTTAGGACTACTATAAAGCCCGCGCCGGCGGATATTTTTACGTCCCTTACCGTTAGTCGCCATCCTTTGGGAGCGCCAAGAAGAGTCGCGTCATCGGAAAAACTGTATTGGGTTTTCGCCATGCAGATTGGGACTTTATCAAGACCCATTTTTTCAATTTGATTTATTTGTTTTTGGGCGTTATGCAAAATGACGACGCTGTCGGCGCGATATATTTTTTTCGCGATTGTTTCAATTTTTTCATTAATGGAAAGATTAACGTCATAGGAAAACTCAAAATTGTTCGGCTGTTCGCAAAGGCGTACTACCTCTTCGGCAAGCCTGACTCCCCCTTCGCTACCCTTTGCCCAAACTTCGGAAACGGCGGCGTTAACGCCTAATTCTTCGCATTTTTTTTCTACTAATTCCAGTTCGGTCTTTGTATCCTTGGAAAAGGCGTTAATGGCGACTACTACCGGAAGTTTATAAACATTTTTTATATTTTCCACATGCTGTAAAAGATTGGGAAGACCGTTTTCAAGCGCTGAAAGATTTTCTTTTTCAAGCTCGGATTTTTTCGCTCCGCCGTGAGATTTAAGGGCGCGGACCGTCGCGACTACGATTACCGCTGAAGGTTTTAATCCCGCTAAACGGCATTTAATATCAAGAAATTTTTCCGCGCCTAAATCGGCGCCAAAACCGGCTTCCGTAACAACATAATCGGCGCATTTTAGAGCGAGACGGGTAGCCATGATTGAATTACAGCCGTGCGCTATATTAGCGAAAGGGCCGCCGTGGATAAAGGCGGGAGTTTTTTCCATTGTTTGCACAAGATTTGGTTTTAACGCGTCCTTAAGAAGAGCCGCCATCGCGCCCTGGGCGTTAAGCTGGGCTGCGGTAACCGGTTTTTCATCGGCCTGTTTTCCGTAAGTGTAACCTACGATAATGCGCCCTAATTTTGCTTTTAAATCGTCGATGCTCTCGGCAAGGCAGAGAATGGCCATTACCTCCGAAGCGGCGGTAATGTCGAACCCGTCCTCGCGCGGAAAACCGTTTATCCTCCCTCCAAGACCGTCCGTAATAAATCGAAGTTGGCGGTCGTTCATGTCGATACATCTGCGCCAAACTACTTTTCGCGGATCAATGTTAAGTTCGTTACCCTGGAAAATATGGTTGTCTATCATCGCGGCTAAAAGATTGTTAACGGCGGCGATGGCGTGGAAGTCGCCAGTAAAATGCAGATTGATGTCCTCCATCGGAATAACCTGCGCCCAGCCGCCGCCGGCGGCTCCGCCTTTAACGCCGAATATGGGGCCGAGGGAAGGTTCTCTGAGGGCGACCATCGCTTTTTTCCCGATTAGCGAAAGACTGTCCGCGACCCCTACCGTCGTGGTTGTTTTGCCCTCTCCGGCCGGAGTGGGATTAATGGCGGTTACAAGAATTAATTTACCGTCTTTTTTTTCTTTATTAATCTGAAGAAAGCTGTAATTTACTTTTGCTTTGTATTTTCCGTAATATTCAATGTATTCGTCCGGAATTCCCGCCTTTTTTGCCAAATCTTTTATATGGAGGGCATGTTCGGGGAATACGGATTGGGCGATTTCAATATCCGCGCCTGAGAATTTTTCAAGGTCTGCCATTTATTGATAATGTAACAGTAATAAAAAAAAGTCAACGCATGAAACATCACGGGACGCTTAACGGTTGTTTTTTTTCCGCAAATTAGAGATAATAGAAAATATGATAAGAACAATACTGGGTTTTAGTTATTTGGTTTGCGGTTTGCTCTTTTTATTACCGTTCGCGATTATCGCGTTGATATTAAGCCTGTTTGGATTAATAAAACCAATATGGAATATTATTTACCGTCTTGCGCAAGGATGGGCGCTGTCGTTACTTCCTATCGCGGGACATACGACGGTTAAAGGCAGGGAGAATATCCCTAAAAAAGGCGGCGTTTGTTTTGTCAGTAACCACAACGGTTTTTTCGATATTGTTCTTGTACTCGCCCATTGCGGCCGTCCTTTTGGTTTTATAGCGAAAAGAGAGTTACTCTTTGTTCCGTTTTTAAACGCGTGGATTTCCGTACTTGGAGGCTATTTTATCGACAGGGGTAATGTCAGACAGGCGATCAGGACTATAAACAAGGGCGTACAGCGTATAAAATCGGGCGGCAGTATGATAATTTTTCCCGAAGGACACCGTTCCAAGGGAAAGGGGCTTCTTCCCTTCCATCCCGGTTCGCTTAAACTCGCGACACAGGCGGGCGCTATCATTGTCCCCGTCGCTATAGAGGGCAGTTACGATGTCTTTGAAAAAAACTACCGCGTTATCAAAACACCGACAAAAATCGCGTTCTTAACGCCTATTGATACGAAAAGCATACCTTTAGACGATCGCAAACAAATACTCTGCGACAAGATTTATTCCGCGATTAAAGAAGAATTAGGTTTATAAAAACAATCTTTATCGCTACTTCTTGGATTTTGCTTTGGGATCCGTACCGTATTTATTTTTTCCGCGAGTCCCCTCCTGGGCGGCCCATACTAATAAAATAATTGCCGCGACAAGAGAAGCGATAATAATAAGTATATAAAGGAACCAAAAGCCGCCGCTAAAAAACCATAAGCCGTCGCCGCGAATCCTTAAGCCGCCGCCGCGTAACGTAAAGAGCCCTGTTAATAAAATAATTAACCCCACAAAAGGAATAAGTCCCAAAAGGAACCATAGGCCGCTTCGGTTCGTATCATGGAGACGCCTGACTCCTACTGTAATACCGGGAATAAAAGTCAACAGAGTCACGATAAAGTTGATACCGGGAATAAGGCCCAATACCAAATTGATAAAGAAAAATATCCAGAATTCCCGCCGTCCGGCCCGGCCTTTAATAACCGTGTATTTTTTTAATACGCCGATATACGTATCCTTTATAATATCGAAAGTGATGTCATTCTTCTTACGCGCGCTCATAAAGCCTCCGTTGAGCTTATGGTGACAGTCGCCGATTTTTATCTGCCTTTTAACTCCACCAATACGGAAGTGGAAACCAGCTTTTTATTTTCGTCATAAGTTTCATTTTTTACCTCGCCGATATTGGGCGCATACCACGAAACGGATGTTGAAAAAACGGTAATGTTACCGGCGGTGGCGGTATATTTCTGGGTGATTTTATGGCATTTAAATGTTCCGGCCGGAACTTTTACATTTTCAATGGCCAGACATTTTCCTTCGGTCAATCTTATCGTGTTGCTTACCGTCATAACGCCAAGGTCCATTTTTGCGGTTACCCAGCAATCCTTGAGCGACTGACCGGGCTTTATGTCGTTTGGCAGTTCCATCGGTAATCCTTTAGCCTCTATCTTTATACCCTGTTCTCTCATTTCAACCGGAACCAACCGGTTAATATCCATGATCAATACGCCGTTTTTTACAACCGCTTTGTAAATCATTTCAGAACCTTTAACGAGTTTACGGCTTTTATCAAGGCTCGCTCCCGTGTAGGTAATGGTTATATTATTACCCGAGCCTTTAACATCTTTGATAGTCAGCACCGTATAGCCTTCGGTATTTCCTCTCGCGTCATTATTAGCGTAGGTCAGCGTTATTCCGGCCTTTGAGGGAAAAAAACTATCTTGCGCGTATAACCCGGCGCCGATGGTGATAACAAACATCGCCATTATCAATCTTTTCATACCTTACTCCTTTCTTTTAATATGTTTTGCGCAAGTGACGCCTTGTGAACCTCCCGGGGCGTAAACTGTAATTATGAGCGCGATAATTCCGAACGTCTTAAATATGTTTTTCACGCTAAACCCCTCCTTTTTTACGGTGACACCGAACGGCGTCACCGCTTTGCGCGACCTAACGTTTTAATTTAACGGCTTAAAATTCCTGTCTACCCAACTTTCTTTAGGTTCATTAGGTTTAGATACTCCATCATCGTAAAATGTCGCAATACGCACCGATTTTATTTTAGAACTATGTAGGAATACCATATCAAGTGTCCCGCTTTTCGCGATCTTCATACTCTCCCAATCACTGTTAGTTTTTCTTGTACCGTCCTGATAAGTGGCTTCAACTTCAAATGTTACTTTGTTATGGTTATGTATGGCTTCATAATAAATCCTAATTCCCACAGTCGTTTCCACTACCTTCGTAATTCTAGGTTCAAGTAAAGGATTAAAAGGAATTTCTCTTCCATTTTCCGCGAACACTATTCCCGCCGCCACCGCAATCAGCAGTACAAATAAACCGATTTTTTTCTTCATTTTCTTTCTCCTTTTTATTAAGCCGTCCCATACGGGATAGCGATATTTTGATCTCCGCCCATACGGGCGAAAATACTATAAATCCCGCCTCGGTAACAAGCGCCGGATCTATTTTCCTTTTGTCCAGGTGTTTCCATTCCGATCATAGGGACCTTTGCCATTGGCTTTGTACGCGTTGATCAGAGCCTCATTTGCGGGGAATGCGTTAGTGCCTATTCTGGTATCAGCCTGCTGGAAGTTGACCCTTTCAATGTTGCCGCAACCGCTGAACGCTGAATCGTCGATGGATTGAACGCTTTCGCGTATCCAGATTCTTCGAAGCTCTCTGCAACCTTCAAACGCGGAAGAGCGGATAGTTCTCACGCTGGCGCCTATGTTCGCGCCTTTGAATGCTCTCAACGCCCAGCAACCTTTGAATGCGTTGATACCGATTGTTATAACGCCGTCGCCCATGTTGATTTCTATGATGTTATAGCAGCTTTCAAACGCGGAGTTGCCGATCTCGGTTATACTTCTTGGGATGGTAAGGCCGGTAATACCGGTACAGTATTTGAATCCGTTAACGGCGACGGCAACCACCTTCTGTCCGTTGTATGTGTCCGGTATGGTTACTTCGCCGCTAATTCCGGGCATTGCGGCGACTGAAAGCCCGCCGTTGACATTGGTAAATTTCATTTTCAACGAAGCATCCTCTTGCGCGAAAACCATGCTTGTCCCTATCATTGTGAGCAATAACAAGCTCATCAATAATTTCTTTTTCATAATAAACCTCTCTTTATTCTTTTATATTTTTCCGGCAACGCCGGTTTTTTCCCAAATAGTTAAAAAGTCCGCGCGGCGCGCACGTTGTTACCGTAATCCTTGTAGCCGATGTACTGTTTGCCGTCACTGAACAACTTGGTCAACGCGTGGTAGTAGTTGCCGGCGTCCTGCGAAGAAGACCAGTAAAACCCGTCTTTAAAACCGCCAAGCCCCTTCTGCTTCAGGTTTTTGTACATCAAATCCAACTCGTCAATACTCGGTAAAAACCAGTCTTTGTGCCCGTTGACATTCAGATTGGCGCATAGCCGCCCCGCGCTTTCGCTCGTTTTAAAAGCCGCGACAATAAGCCGGGTATTCCGACTGCCGCTCCCAATCCCCGTTCCCGTCCCCGCTACATTCATGCCGCCTTCCCCCCATTCTGCGGTGAATTCCGTTCCGGCGGGAGCCGCCTCCAGATACCTCCAGCCGTCGGAAACGCTCCCCTTATCGAAAAACACGATGCCTCCGGCGGGGCCGGTATCCCCTATCTTGTAGGTCTTCTGGGCGAAAAGTCCCGTACAGACAAACAATGTAAAAAGAACAATAAATATCTTTTTCATATCAAACTTTTCCATAAGAGTTAACTTTTTTAAAAGCTATTTATAGTTTAAGGAATATTTTACCGACACTTATACGGAAATGGGAGATGACAGATGGCTCTATTTTTGATACCTCATGGCTCTTTTTTTGCGCCGGTTGGCTCATTTTAAATTTTCAGGAACAATCAAACCTCGGCTTACCGCGTAGATCGCAAATTTCATTATGTTATCAAATTCAGTCTTTTCCAGAATCGCGGAAATAATCCTTTTAATTACGGCTTCTGACATTCCCAATTCCTTGACTATTTCCGTTCTTGATTTTCCTTTGCATACAAGGCGGATTACGGCGAGCTCTTTATCGTTAAATTGCGCGTCAAGGGAGAAATGGTTTTCCGGACCCGGGTAAATGCCGTTTCCCTGCATGGTATTGCGGATAACATAAAACAAATGCTCATAGCCTGAATTTTTGTAAACGTAACTGTGCGCCCCTGCTTTTTTGGCTTCGTCAATAAATGTTATTTCCGAAAAGCCGGTCATTATCACTATTTTTATATCGGGAAATTCCGCGCGTATTCGCGCCGTATAGGTTATGCCGGAAGAATTGTTTTTTGTTACGACATCCATAAGCACGAGGTCGGGCCGTAATTCCCGGCACATCTGCGGCGCGTTAGCGGCATCGTCCGTTGTCCCGGCTATTTCCATGTCGCTTTGCCCGCCGATAACGCGTTCCAACGATTCGCGCAACATGGTTTGATCTTCCACGATAAGGATTTTAATCATGTTGTATCTCCTTTATAGTTTCCATGATTTTTTCCGTATTTCCTTCAAGCATCAAAGCATAAAGCTGAAAATACAGTTCCCGTCCGGCGGGTGTTAGGGCTGTCTCCCCCAATTCGCCGATTGCCGTCTCCGCGGTTTCGGTTTCCCCAGCAAGTATCGCGTTCTTCAATCTTGGTAAAATTTCATCCGATATTTTACCTTCTATGTTGCGCCCATTGTCCGCCGTCTTTTGTTTCCGCCGTTTTTGTAAAGCGTCGCAAAAGGCGGGAAGGGTTTCCCGTATTTTACGCGTTTCCTCTTTCCGTCCGGCTTCGACCAGCAAATCCGCCTGTTCCCGCGACGCGGCGGACATTTCAGAAGTGACGAGTGATTTTATCAGCGCGGTAAACCTTTCAAAATACGCCGCGTCAAACTTTGCCTGCCAGTCGGTTTCAGGTACGTTTGTAAAGGACGCGAGGTAGTGTTTCAGAATGTCAAGCCGCTGAGCCTCAATTTCAATGAGTAATGATGAATTAGCGATTGACGATGAGGAGAAAGCTCCATTTCTTGACATCTGTTCATTGCTCATCGTTAATTGCTCATTACTCATTACTAATTGCTCATTGTTAATTATCCCTCGTTCTTTTAAAAATTTATTTATCACTTCGTCTAACGCTTCCGGGCTAATTGGTTTTGAAATATAATCATCAAAACCTTTTTCCAGATAAAATTCTTTCATCCCGTGTAACGCGTTCGCCGTCAACGCGATAATAGGCGCTCGCCTTCCGCTCCTAAATTGTCCATTGTTCATTTCTATTTTTTTTATTTCCGCGGCGGTTTCAATGCCGTCCATTTCGGGCATCATGTGATCCATGAATATAAGATCGTAGTTATGGTTCTTAACTAATTCTACGGCTTCCCGCCCGGAAGCGGCCGTGTCTACCCGCATACCGTAGGGAGCGAGCAAACCCCGCGCTACAAGGAGATTTGCCGGTAAATCGTCCACTACCAATACTTGAACGCGGGGCATCCATAAGGGGACGATTTTTTCTTTGCCGGTGGACGGATCTCCGATTTGTATTCCGGATATGTAACGGAAATTTCGCAGAGCTTCGGCGGTTTCCTCTCCGATGGACAGACTATCCGTCCGCGCCTCGGAGATGTGGTCTTTGATACCCTGAATAATCTCAGCGGTAAATACCGAGCCTTTGCCGTATTCGCTTTCCGCGCCGATACTGCCGTCCATCATTTCCACGAGGTTTTTTGTAATCGCGAGTCCAAGACCGGTTCCTTCGATTTTACGGTTTGTCCCGGTATCAAGTTGTTTGTAGCTGGTAAACAGTTTTATCATATCTTCCGCATGGATGCCTATGCCGGTATCCCGTACGGTAAAAATCAACTTAACCGTTCCGGCGCGGTGCGCGGCCCACGCTATGTTCAGGGTTACGGTTCCTTCATAGGTATACTTAATCGCGTTTGAAAGCAGATTGTTCAACACTTCTTTAACCCGCAATTCATCGCCTATAAGTTTCGCCGGAAAATCCCCGTTGATTTCCAGAACAAAGTTAATGGGTTTGGAACCGAGCCGTACCATGTTGAGGTTAACCGTATCCCTAATAAACGACGCGGTATCGTATTCGGTTGAAACAAGTTCAAAACTTCCGGCTTCGATTTTGGAAATGTCCAGAATGTCGTTGATAATCCCCAAAAGCGAAGCGCCCGACCGGTGTATTTGAATTATATTATCCCTGCTGGAGTCGGACGGCCCGTTCCGCAGTTCAATTTCCGATAAGCCGATTACCGCGTTCAAGGGAGTTCGTATTTCGTGGCTCATTGTCGCCAGGAATTCGCTTTTCGCGCGGGAAGCCTGCTCAAGTTCCATGGTTCTTTTCTTTACCGTCGTTTCCAAAATAACGTTGGATTGTTCCAACTGTTTATACATTCCGCTGAACCGCCGCGAAAGGATAAAAACCATCCCGACATAAACCACAAATACGCTGTATGGAAAAAGAGAGGTAGAGTCGCCGAAAAATAAAATGTATAGGGTATCAAAAAGTCCGCATAAGTAACATATCACCATGCCGACCAGAATATTGCCGATTGGCAGGAACTGGGCTTCGCCTGTATCGCTTCCCAAAAACTTTCTCTTTTGCCTGTTTAAAAGATGGAAATAAATAACTTCGTTAACGAGAAGATAAGTGACGTAAATCATGGTAATTATATCCCATACTCTTATAACTTCCTCACCGTATTGGGCGCAAAATATTATTTGGGTCAGGCAAAGTAAAAAACTGCCCGCCAGATAGCCCCGGCTTATTCTTGTGGTTTTCCCTCTCCCCAAAGCTTCAAAAAACATACCGAATAACGGAATCGACAGCATCATTGAACCGTATTCCATGCGTATGGAAATATCGGAATTGGGAATCAGCGAATTAATCACCCACAGTATACTGATGCTATAAATACAAAGAAGGATTGAAAAAATGCCGAAGTAGAGGTTAAAAACTTCCGTCTTCTTTTTAACGGAAAAGAACAGCATCAGATAATAGAGACCGGTAAAGGCAAAAAAGCCGCACAGAAATATATACAGATAATCAAATCGCCTACTCTCTATATTTATATAATTGTCCATATACATGGGAGCCGAGGAATAGTACAGCCCGGTACACCTGTAGGTGGGATCCCCCACGATCCGCAAGCCGAGGATATTGGTTCCGGGAAGGACAAAGGAACCGTCTAACGGAAAAGACACGTCTCTCCATGTTCGCCGTTCCCTGATTCGGCCTGTTTCATCTAGGTGCATCTGTGAAAGGATTAGTTTTCCGTTAAAATAAACTTCCCAATTCTCGCCTATACCGGCAAAATAAATTCCCGGGATTACCGTGACAATTCCATTAAGAAACGCCATAGCCGCGCTGTCCATTTCCAGCAGGAAAATAACGGTAAATTCCTCCGCGCTATTTCCCCAGGGCGAAAGATAGTTACGTTTCGGGATGTCCAGCCCGGAATCGACAATTCGCCTCGATGAGGTTTCAAAGCGCTTCCACCCGCCTAAAGCTTGCGGCCCATCATCGGGAATTTTCCGTAAGTCGGCGGGATCAAAGCCTTTTCTGACATAAGTGGGACATTCCCTCAGGTTGGTGTAGATAGGGCTGTTCCCGCCGCGCTTGCCGATATTTTGTTCATTCCACGCGTAAAGCATCGCCGCGAGCATCGCCGTAGCGTAAAAAATGAGGACAAAATATCTGGAAAAATCTTGTTTACGCATAATTATTTACAATTAGGTAGAGCATTTTTGTAGTAGTAGGGATTAAATAGCGATTTTTTGGCTCACAGGGTTTATTTTGTCATTTTTTACGGGAAAATGCAAGCTATTTCTGAAAAAGCGTAAAAAATGCCTTTTTTTCAGGTGTTATTAATCATTTATTAGAAATAAATACCGCATCATAGGCTTTTTTGGGGTTTAAGTAGCGGTCAAAAAGACAAGGGGTTCCGGCGGAACGCCAACTGCTGTAATCGTCTACGCCCCAAAAAGTTACCCGCGATATGTAATCGGAGTATTCCCGGTATATCTTGAAAAGCCGCGCGTATATACGGGCCTGTAACGAGGTGTCATACTCCGACATAACGATGTCCTTTCCCTCGCCCTCATCAAAACCGGCGGCGGTCACGTCCAGTTCGCTTATTGAAAGTTCAATATCAAGGGATGTGAATTTTTCCAATGATAAACGCGTTTTATTTTCATCGAAGTTTTTTATTTGATAATGGGATTCTATGCCTAAACCTTCAATAAGGTTCCGTTCTTGTCCGGTTTCCTTTTTATAACGGTCATTTATTTCATATATCATTTTCCGTACCGCTTCGGACTTATGTGGGTCGGTCAGACGATAATCATTGTAATAGAGGGTAATGTCGGGATCGGCCTCGCGGGCGGTACGGAAGGCGGTTTCGATGTAATTTTTACCTAACGCGCGATACCAGGGCGTGTCGGTACGAAGGCATCTTTCCCAGTCCTCAGCGTCAGCCGCGGAAAGATCGTCCCTCATCGCCTCGTTTACCACATCCCATGAATGAATTCTGCCGTGATAATGCATTAATACGTCGGTTATATAATTTTTAAGGTTGTCTTCCACTTCCGTTCTTGTTCCTTTTGTCATCCATGCGGGAGTCCAATAATGCCATACCAGAACGTGACCATGTACCGGAATTCCGTTTTCCAGCGTCCTGTTTATCATTTGATCCGCGTAAGACCATTTGTACGCTCCGCCGCGGTTTGACGTTAACGAAATAGGTTTAAGGATGTTTTCGGGAGTGATTGAATTAAAATGATTTTTTATCAGGTTAAAATAAACGTCGTCCATATATTTTTCTTTAATGATATTGCCGACAAGAAAATTATTTTTATATAAAGAACCTTTAACATAAGATTGGAGCGGGGGAGTGGTTCTTACCAAATGTCTGTTTCTGCGTAAATCGCCGGGGGTAAATCCGAATTCCCGTCTAAAACTGATTATATACGCCTGCTCATAACTGAAGCCGTATTCCATAGCTATGTCCTGAACATTTAATCCGCCGTACAATAAATCCGTAATGCTTGCCGATAATTTGCGGGAACGTATATATTTACCGATGGACTTTTTAAATTTTTGCCTAAAGAGCCGCTGTAAATGGATCGAGGACAGGGAGAATTCATCCGCCAGAATATCGGCGTTAATTTCGTCTTTGAGGTTTTTTTCAATTGTGTCTAAGACGCCTTCCAGTACGTCGTTAGGTCTACGCATTTTTCTTCCCTTATAATTTTATATCTCACATATTAAACATTGTGAATACATATTTACCAAAACGCGCGTTTTTGATATTAAAACGCGATATTTTGTATACGCTATCGCCGTTCATAAGGATCGTCGAAATTATTCATGATAATATTATGGTCTTTCGGAAAATTATAGGAAGTCCATGATTCATAACTTTCCACTATCGCGGTACAGTCCTCATCGGATAAGGTCCGCATGAAGTTTCCGCATTTCCTTATTATTTCTTCCGGCTTATTGGGCGCGCGTTCCACATATTCCTCCAATTTCCGCATAGAAGGAAATAAAATTTCATTTTCCAACAGGATTAATCGGTAAAGACTGTAAATCATTCCGTCCATTATATGAATTCGCTGATAATCCCGCGGATTACAGATTTTCCAGTAGTAGTCGTAAAACATTCTTAACATACAATAAAATTTAAATTGCTTTTGAGCGGCTTCGCTTTTAGGGAATACCGGGATTTTTTCCACTAACCGAAACAGGTCAAGATCATCTAAAAAAAGCGGTTTCGCGCAGGAGAACATATTACGCGTTACTTCCGTTCCCTTATCGGCGAATTCTTTTAAATTTTCATAGGTCATATAGTGGATATTGAAATACCCCCCTTTATAGGTGCATTTGCCGAAGTATATTTCCTCCAGCCCTTCGTTTTTTTTCTTATGTTCGTAATAATCTTTCGGGATTATCGCTACGGCGTCAATGTCGGAATCGGAGCGTTCGGTTCCCGTGGCGAGGGAGCCGATTAAAAAAAGCGCCCTTATCGCCTTGTTTTCCCGATAATGGTTTATCATATTTTTTATTGATTCCTCATGGTGTTTATACATTTTTCCCCCTTATTATTATTCTGTTGTTTTATAATTATTTTAAATGAACATTTTTCATCATTTTTAAATATTTCGATAACGGCTTTAGCCGCCAAAAAGCGGCTTTCCGGCGGTTTGTTTGCTTTACAAATTATTATTTATTTCTTTAAGAAATCAGCCAGTTCATTTAGTTCCAAATTAACGGTTTTAATTTTCTTTTCATTATGTAGTTCTAACGGAAACCATTCTTTGGCTATTTCCCTTAAAAAATCAGCTTTATGTTCCAATGAATGGCTGTTCTTTAGTATTTTATAAAGTTCGTCCTGATCAACGCCGCCTTTATCTTCTTTACTTTTTTTAAAATGATAAGAATTCATAGCCGCCAATCCGCATCTATACGCGTAATTTATGGCTTCTCCGATATCACTAAAATCAGTACCGGCTATATTAATATTAAAATCCAATTTAGTTGTTATGTTATGTTTGATACTTTTATCTTTATATTCTTCGGCTAATTTACTGTCAACGTTATTTAACATACTAACTTTTTGACCCATACTTAACTCCTATATTAACCGTCACTAAATTCGTAATCCCTTAAAACGGGCCGCGAATTCGGACTTTATTATTTTTATTATTATACCCAATCCGTTCGTTTTTTGTCAACCGGTATTTTGGGGGATAAAGACGATAAATTCATCCCTAATACCTTCTAAACGCAAAACCCAATTAATCGCTAATAAATATTTTAGCCGTTTTATATAATTCTTCATAATTAACTTCATCAAACACCGTGGAATCCGTTACAATTGTTTTACCTATTACGACTTCTCCAATTCCATATCGCAGATGATATTTTTTAAAATTGTCTGAATTTTCCCCGAATGTAATATGTACCCAATGTCTTTTTCCTCTTTCCATATACCTTTTAAATAAAACCTCAAGATCGCCTTTGAAAATAAATGTAAGACATTCACAATCATATTTTTCCGATAATTTTTTTACTGATTCGCTTTCATTTTGTTTAAAATTACTTTCAAGAATGCATATTTTTTTAGACATTAGAAATTGTTCCGCAATATGCAGCATAAGCAAAAATGTCGTATTACTGCCTTTCTTGTCAATCATGTTATCTTCCGGACTTAATCCGTCGCCCAATACTTCTTTTATAGTATCTTTATTAAAACAAGGTATATTTAATAAACACGATAGTTTTCTCGAAAAAGTGGATTTACCCGTCGCGCAATAACCGCCGACAATAATTATTTTATTTTTCATTATTTTATCCTATATAATTTTATTGTTTTTGTCAAACTTTATTTAATATATTATTCTAATCATCTTAGTCCGTATTGCACATAACTACCTTTAAGCGATGTTGGATTATCTTTTATTCTAAATATTCATTCGCTAAAATTTTAGTGAATATATAAATTCAGATGTTTTTGCTATTTCCGCGTTCCGCCATAATTATGGAAAGCGATAAACAGCTTTCTTGTTTCTTACGGAATATTGTTAAATAAAATACATATACCTTCCGGTACGGTTTCGGCTTTTAAACCGATATTCGCGGATTGATGGGATATACCGGAAACAAGCTTGTTTGTTGCGCGGCTTTTTGATTATTTTAGCGGTTTTTTCGCGGTTTATAGTAAATCTGTGGTATGGTTCATATACTCCCTTTGACGGGGCGACTGTAGACATTCGGCTTATAAATTGGTATATTGTCGTTAATGATTAATATAATAATTGAAGATAAATATTTTTTATTTAGGAGATTAATATGGCCAGTATAAAATTCTTTTCCGGGGAAAATATTCCGTTGGAAATGCACAAAGTACGCATGGTGCAAAAAGTAAATCTACTGCCGGTGGAAGAACGTTTGCGGTGTGTAAAGGAAGCCGGATTCAACACATTTTTATTGAAAAACCGGGATGTATTTCTGGATATGCTCACGGACTCCGGCGTTAACGCCATGAGCGAAAACCAATACGCCGCCATGATGCAGGCGGACGACAGCTATGCCGGCTCCGAGACCTTTTTCCGACTGGAAAAGGCTCTGTCCGACATGTTCGGGATGAAATACTTTCTTCCCGCCCATCAGGGACGCGCGTGCGAGCACATTATTTCCCAGGCGTTCGTAAAGCCGAATTCTACCGCGTTGATGAACTTCCATTTTACAACGACCAAAAGCCATATTACCCGTATGGGCGGCATTGTCGAAGAAATCATCGGTGAACAGGGGCTTAAGATTAAGAGTAGCGAACCATTTAAGGGTGATGTAGACATTGGCAAGCTGAACGACGCCGTAAGGCGGCTTGGAAAAGAGAATATTTGTTTTATGCGTATTGAGGCCGGAACAAACCTTGTGGGCGGACAGCCGGTATCAATGCGCAACCTGCGCGAAGTGTCCAAGATTTGCCGCAAAGAAGGTTTAATGCTTGTTTACGACGCAAGCCTTATGGCGGATAATCTGTACTTCATAAAGACACGCGAACCGGAATTTAAGGATACCAGCCTCAATGACATAACGCGCGAAATCGCTTCGCTTTCGGACATTATCTATTTTTCGGCGCGAAAGCTGGGCGCGGCACGAGGCGGCGGCATACTCACGTCCGATAACGGGTTGTATCTTAAAATGCGCGAATTTGTGCCGCTGTTTGAAGGTTTCCTGACATACGGCGGCATGTCGGTGCGCGAAATGGAGGCGATGGCGGTTGGTTTACGTGAGACACTGGACATTGACGTGATAAGCCAAACGCCCATTTTTGTAGAAGCTTTGTGCGGGGAAATGGAGGCAAAGGGAGTCCCCGTTGTAACGCCTCCGGGCGGCCTTGGCTGTCATATAGACGCCAAACAGTTTTGCGCGCATATCCCGCAGACGCAGTATCCGTCAGGGGCGCTGGCCGCGGCGCTGTTTATCGCCGGCGGAGTGAGGGGCATGGAGCGCGGCACGCTCAGCGAACAGCGCAATGCCGACGGCAGTGAACGCCTGGCTGAGATGGAACTGGTACGGCTTTGCGCTTCCCAAACGCGTGTTTACCTTATCGCAGGTCAAATACACCGCGGATCGCGCGGCATGGCTCCACAAAAACCGCTCTTTGATCGGGGGACTGGAGTTTGTGGAAGAACCGGCGGTAATGCGTTTCTTTGTCGGCCGCTTAAAAGCCGTAGGAGACTGGCCGGAATTACTGGTCAAGCAATTCCGCAAAGATTTCGGCGACAGCTTGTAGTTAGAGGCCGTCCACAAAGAAACCGACTTTATGGATAGTGTTTGTCTTATGTTTTTTAATTTGTTTGGGTATAGATAAAAATTACGGCGCATCTATGCGCCGACATTATTGGTCAAAGCTTCGCTTTAGCATTTGTTCAAGGAGCACTCCGGTTCAAATCCTCAATAATACCCGCGGCGCGGACGGCGGGATAAATCCCGCCTCATTTTATTCGTTGTGGAGGAACTGTTCGGCGCCGGAACGTTTGGGTTGGTTCATCTACGCCCCTTGACGGGGCGCTTTTATTTGTTCCCCAGGGAGGATTTGAACCCCCACAAGCAGATCCAGAGTCTGCCGTGCTACCATTACACAACCGGGGAATGGGCGTTTTTATACTATAAAAACCTTAAAAATTTGTCAAGTATCGGGTAGTTGGCTATTGTCAAGTACCTGATCAATTTCGCCGATGATTAATAAGAATAACCGCAAATTTAATCAAATTTCGGTTAGAATTGTATTGGGGAGGTTTTGGAATGTCTGATAGTGATGATCTGGATCTTGATAGTGGTGAAGCTCCTGAAGCAGGCGGTGCCGCCAAAAAAAGAGGCGGCGGGCTTGGCAGTTTACTTCCGACTATTTTAAAGTTTGTGGCTATTGGCCTGGGCGCTTTAATTTTTATAGTTACCGTCTGTATTATTACGGTCAATATATTGAATAAGGGCGGTAAATCCCAGACGGTTATCGCGGATCCTTCTTCACCTTATGTGGGTAAAAGGCCGGAATATAATTATTTCGATATGATTGGCTCCATGTCGGTCAAAACAAAGGATTTCCCAATTAGTTCTACGGTTAGCGTGGAAATGATAATCGGCTACGATTTGAACGATAATAACGCGTCCGCGGAATTAACCAGTCGCCGATATGAATTACGCGACTTTGTAAGGCGCTTTTTCGCGTCAAAAACAGCGGCGGAACTCGCGCCTGAAAGGGAAGAAGAGTTGAAATACGAAATCCGTGAACAGTTGAATACCCGGTTTTTGGATACGGCGCGGGCGCGGATAATTTTGTTCAATAAATTGGACGTAATGGAGAATTTCTAAATAGAATTGTAGGGAAACGACAGTTTCCGAACAATTCTAACTCTTGTCAAGAGTGAAAGATAAGTTTATTATAATAAAAGGGAGCTTCAAGGGGAATTATGACGGAAGTTCTGTCACAGGATGAGATAGACCAGTTATTAACCGCGATAAACGCCGGAGATACCGAGCCTGAGGATTTTAGGCCGGCCGCGGATAGCCGGAAAATCAAGATATATGACTTTAAACGCCCCGACAAATTCTCCAAGGAACAAATTCGTACTGTTTCGATAATGCACGAAACTTTCGCACGCTTAACCACGACAAGCCTTTCCGCCCAGCTTCGCAGTATGGTTCATGTCCATGTCGCTTCGGTAGATCAGCTGACTTACGAAGAATTTATCCGCTCCATTCCCACCCCTACGACTTTGGCTATTATCAATATGGACCCCCTCAAGGGGAACGCCATTTTAGAAATAGACCCGGCGATTACATTTTCCATAATCGACCGTCTTTTTGGCGGTACGGGCGAAGGAACCAAATCCCAGCATGAATTGACGGATATTGAGCAGTCGGTAATGGAAGGCATTATCGTCCGTATTTTAGGGAATATGCGCGAAGCGTGGACTACGGTTATCGACCTGCGCCCGCGTCTTGGGCAGATTGATACCAATCCGCAGTTCGCGCAAATCGTGCCGCCTACGGAAATGGTCGTCCTTGTAACGCTTGAAACAAAGGTAGGCGACGTGGAAGGCATGATGAACTTCTGTATTCCCTACCTTACCATAGAGCCTATAATCGGCAAATTGTCGGCCCAATTCTGGTATTCTTCGGTACGTCGTAACGCCACTACGGAAAATCTCAATGTTCTAAAGGATAAGCTCGCAACGGTCGATGTTAATGTAACAGCCGAAATTGGAAAGATAAACGTGCCTGTCAGAGACGTTCTTTCCTTGCAGATTGGGGATGTAATACGGCTATATAATACCCGTATCGGCGATCCCTATTCTCTTAATATTGGCTTAAGGAAAAAGTTTCTGTGCCGCCCCGGCATTAGCGGGAAAAAAATCGCGGTTCAGATAATACAGAAAATAGACGAGCTTGTGCATGAAGAATTTGAAGAGCTAGCGTCTGAAGGAGATGAATTATGATGAGCGATGGCGCACTTTCGCAGGATGAGATAGACGCATTATTGTCCGGTGTAGATTCATCGTCTAGCGGTCATAGCAGCGCGCCTGCGGCGACAATGGCGCCTCCGGCCGCCGCCGCCAATTTTGACGTTGACTCTCTTGAAAAGTTTTTTTCTTCAACTACGGGCGCTCTTTCTTCCAATCTTGCGGCTCTTACGGGCACAACCGTAACTCTTGTCGGTCCTGAAGTCGCTTCTACGTCGCGCGATGACTTATTATCTCTGTTGCCGGGCATGGTTACCGTAGTAAATACCAATTTTACTTCAGGTTTCCCCGGCGAGCATTGTTTCATTTTCTCTGAAGAATCGGCCAAGGCTATCGCCAGCCTGATGACGAAAGAGAGCGATATACAGCTTGATGATATGGCGATGTCCGTAATCGGAGAAGTCGTTTCACAAATTTCGGGGACTCAAATAACCGCTCTTACCGACAAAACAGGAAATAAATCGATAGCGTCCGCTTCTCCGACGGCGGCGAATGTTCCCAAAGCCGCGGCGGCGCTTCCGGCGGGTACTTTTGCCGTTATGACTTATGGATTGGATATGGGCGACGGGCTTTCCCACCAGATATGGGAAGTTTTAGGTCCGTCCCCGGCCGCCGATATTTCCAGCGGTTTAAGCGGAAAAGCGCAAGCGCCTGCGGCGGGAATGCATAATACTGGAATGAATATGGGGGGCATGGGAATGCAAGGTATGAATATGGGGGGAATGGGTATGGGTCAAGGTATGCCAATGGGTGGTAATATTGGATCTGCAAATGTGCAGCCTGTTCAATTCCCCAATTTGATGCAGCCGCGTCTTGGTCCTCACGAAGCGGGCAATATCGGTCTAATCATGGACGTATCCATGGAAATGACCGTAGAACTCGGACGCACGCGCAAACTGATAAAAGAAATTTTAGGCATGGGCGAAGGCACGATTATCGAGCTTGATAAACTTGCCGGCGAACCCGTGGACATTCTTGTTAACCATAAACTTATCGCCAAGGGCGAAGTAGTAGTCATCGATGAAAACTTCGGCGTGCGCGTAACGGAAATTGTGTCTCCGATGGAACGCATTAACGATATGGGATACAATTAGCAAATAACAAATAACAGGTAATAAATAACAAAGAAAGAGGGAAGAAAGCAGACGAAGCGTGTTGTCAACCTGCAACGCTTACTAACTAGTATCTTCCTTTGTTATTTGTTTTTTATTATTTGTTATTTGCTAACGCACAACCCGACTACAAAATTTACAAAAGTTTCAAAGTACTGAGGAGTTAAATGCGAGGGCGTGTCCTTCGCGTTGTTCATATTGCGCCATGTTTCGGGCATGTGGCGGTATTCGGCGGGGGCTTTTATTTCGCCCGAGATGATTAGGTTTCCAAAGTCGGGACGATCACGTAACAGCGCCTCATATTGATCGGCCTCGTTATCAGGGAGCATGGTAACGGTTTGGGCGGCGAGTCCCGCGCGAAGGAAACCAACGTCGTCGGAGAACGGGGTAGGGGCGAGCAGTACTTTTTCAAGGCGTAATTGCTGGGCGGTTTCCAGGGCGTGATCTCGCAGGGAGGCGATAAGTTTTCTTACATTGCGAATGTTGGGGTAGTTGCCGTCCTCACTGCCCGATTTTAAAATTAAGTCCGTCGTCGTGGAAATAATAAATACTCCGCCTGTGCCGCACGCGTCAAAATTAAATATTTTCGCTTTTTCAAGTCCCCAGCTTTTAATTTTTTTCGCAAGGGTGAATGACCCCTGTTTTTCAAGGCTTTCGCCGGCGGATAATTCCTCTTTGTCGGTAAATACGATCATCCAGCGGTCGATGTTTTTTTGCGCCAGAGTGACGGCGGCTTTTAATAAATGAAAAACGGCTATGCTGTTGTCGTTCGCGCCGGGACTGCCCGATACGCGGTCGTAGTGGGCGGAAAAAAGATACGGGTTTGTGCCGCTGAACGGAAAAATGCCCCCCGCGGCGCGAAGGGATTTTTGTCCGGGCGGGAAAATAAATATATGGCGGTTTCCCTCTACGGAAATAACGGTAGAGTTAAATTTTAACGCCGATATAGCGTCCAATAAAATCGCATAACGGTCCGCATCCGGGGCTATGAAGTCAAAATAACGGTCGTAAGGGCCGTGTTTTGCCCATTCAGGCGTTTTTACGCCGATACTATCATTTATTTTCACGTAGTTATTTTTTCCGCCATAAATGAATATGAAGGAGAGACAAGCTCCTTCTGGGTGTCGATAATTTTCAGTTCTATCAGCGCGCCGCTTTTCGCGTTAGCCGCTTTAAAACTTGCCTCTAAAATACCAAAGACGGACGCGGTACACGACTCCAAAGTTTTTTTAAGGTCTTTAGTTTCAAGATACCGCGATAAAAAAACCGCAGCTGTCATGTCCCCCGTACCGGCGACTCCCTTGTCAAGCGGCAATTCGGGGGTTGTAATTTTATAAATTTCTTTTTTATCGGATGCGATCATGGAAAGCTCCCCTTCTTTTTCCTTGTAACTCGTTACAAGCACGATGGAAGGACCCATTTCATGTAGAATATTTATCGCCTTAAGAGTATCGCTGATGTTTCGCGTAGTTATTCCGGTTATTGCGTCAAGTTCAAACTGGTTTGGCGTTATTATATCGGCAAGCGGTATAAGCTCCTTATTAAAAATGCCGGGGATATCCGGTTTTACGTAAAAACCGCGTCCCACGTCGCCCATTACGGGATCGCAGGCGTAAAGCGCGTTAGGTGATTGGTTCCGTACTCTTTTAACCGCGTCTACAATCGCCATGGCGACGGACGCGTCTCCCAAATAGCCGGAAAGAACGGCTTCACAGCGGTTTAATACGTCTCTTTCCTCAAGCCCTATTACGAGGTCGGCGGCAAGTTCCGCGCCCAGAACTTTACCTCTCCATGCGCCGTAACCCGTGTGGTTGGAAAACTCAACCGTGTTAATCGCCCATACTTCCCTGCCAAGCCTTTGCAGGGGGAAAACCGCCGCCGTGTTTCCGGCGTATCCGAAAACCACGTGAGATTGAATCGATAAAACAGCCATATTGTTCCTCTTTCTAAACTACTCCAAGCGGAATAAGAACGCACAGGAGCAATATGTTAAGCGCCGCGAGCGAGCCGATAAATAGGCGCTGTGTCTTTGGCTTTGCGTCCGGTACGAGAAAAGCCGCCAGAAAAAAAGGAATATAGGTTGTAATAAATACGGGGATTGCGCCCCACCAGGGATATACCCAGATAAAAGCCGGTGTTGACGCAAGAAAAATTTCGACAAGACTGAAAAAGGCCGCATTAGCGACCGCGAACAGTATGCGATTATTAATACCCAGAATTTTTTTCTTCGGGTCTTCGGGAAGCAGTTTATGGGTGGCGATACCGGCTATGGAAAACATCATTGAAAGCTCCCAGCTTACGCCGATAAGTATAATAAAACTTGTGCTTTGAGGGGAAACCGTCCATAGCGCGTAACCTGTAGCCGAACAGATTACGGCGTTAATTATTTCGTAAAACCAGTGGACCATGTACAATGCCAATCCGGCGGCAATCCCCTTGAAATTCTTACGTTGAAATTCATTAGCGTATATATATACGACAACGGCAAGAATGGCGATGAACGTCCAATTGAAATTATCCGTTGTGCGCACGGCGCCTTTGGCTAAATCAGCCAAAGCTTTATTACTTAATTTTCCGAACCACATAATGATCTCCTTTAAATTAATTATTAATAAATCATGTAACTTTATTCAAGCCTTTTGTAAAGGGGACTGATACCAAAATTCTCTCTACGATTTGTTAAAAAAACCGCATTTCCTCCTTTTCCCCTTGTCAATTTCCCAACAAAATGCTAAAATACCCGCAATGAAACAAAAAGCCGCCATTATCGGCAAAAAGCTTCTTAATTCCCAGCTTCAAAAACACTTTGCCTTAATCATTATACCCCCCCCCCCCCCCCCACGTTATTACCTAATACATACACTTAGAAAAAACTTATCAAAATCACCTCAAAATACATTTTCATGGGATAGGTCTGTCCAAATGACAACTCCATGGAAAGAGCATAGTACTTTTCACCACTTTAAGCGCAACAGGAATAAAAGGATACAGGACTGGAAAAATCCGGTTTTAGTATACACATTCGTTGAATGTGAAAAATTTAATCGTTATCTATATTGGAAAAGGTAACAAAAAAAGGAGTGTATTATGAAAAATACAACCAAAATAATGGGATTATTGCTCTTTGTTGCGATAATCGGATTCTCGTTTGCCGCATGTGAGGAGGAATCATCAGGAGATGCTTTTGATGGGACAACATGGAGGGAGGTACATAGTACCGGAGCTGTCTTAGTTCTACGGTTCAATAAGCCAAATTTTACTTATACACAGACGGGGCCAGGGGAGATAAATATTACAAAAACGGGAACATATTCTACTTCAGGTAATATAGTAACTTTGACTTATAATGATGGTTCAACACAAACAGAAAGACTAAATAATAATAATTTATTTTTTGAGGGTTATATGAATTTAACAAAGCAATAGACGTATAGTACCTGTAAGAACGGTAACGCAACAGTGCCTAACACCGTTTTTTTAAAAAGCGATTAAGATGTATGCCCAATAAAATACTTGAGGTGTTTTTAGATGCCGCGAAAGCGGCTTCCATAAAACGAAATTGACGTGACTTTAGTCGCGGCTATTTTTTTCCCCCGGCAGGACCCTCAAGAAATTCTTTAGGCATACATCTTTCCCTCACTTGGAATAAAGTGTTCAAGTAACAGCACGACAGACAAATTAAATTTTATGAAATAATTTGTTAAAAAACATAAAAAAACATGGGGCTTTGAAAGAAGATATAGAACGTTGGGAAAAACTAACAGGAAGGAAACTTTCCAAAGAAGAACAGATACGCATTTACGGTAAGCTTTTTTCAAGCTCAACTAAATCCTCCTCAATCTCAAGCAGTTACGGCGAACCATTCGGCGTAATACTGTCAATCATTATAAGCGCAGTCGGGGCTTCGCCCCTTTGTGCGTTTTTGTTTCGCCACATTTCTTTGGCGCCCGTAAAAATGCTTCGCATTTTCTCTTATCAGGCGCAAAAAACGTCGTTTACCGCCGGAACGTTAGGCGAAATACACTCAAATATATTGACCTTTTATTATATAGGAGATATAATTAATATATGAATAAGAAAATACTAAAAAATATATTATTATATATTTGTATCACAACATCATTGTTCGGTATAATTTTATTGACTATTATTG
>Ga0268262_10000725_pt1 | contig 42788 bp, 34 predicted proteins | sample TergutNc150P3_FD_190354 | JGI IMG/M metagenome (GOLD analysis project Ga0268262, IMG submission 190354) | Nasutitermes corniger P3 segment gut microbial community from laboratory colony in Florida, USA - Nc150 P3 (SPAdes) (version 2) | ecosystem: Host-associated > Arthropoda: Insects >...
GGCGGCTCGTGATGTGCCCGCAGTCGGTTATTGACTACGTGGTGATTCACGAACTTTCGCATATCGCCTACAAAGACCACAAAACAAAATTCTGGTCGCGGGTCGCCACCATAATGCCAAATTACAAAGAAGCTCAGGGCTGGCTACGGCTGAATCGCAAGCTTATAGAAGTGATATAAGGTCTATCCTAAAAATATCCCAAATGGAACCGATGCTTCCCTATAGTTTCCGACCGGATGGCGACAAAAATTGTCAGGGGATGACCGACGTTTATCTTTTCCCAATTTGGTAGCACTTTTATTTAATGTTCCTTGATAAACCAAATAATAGCGCATATTCAAAGACACGGATCTAAGTGATGGTATGCCATAAAAATGTTCGATAATGGCATTGCAGTATTCAATGAAGCAGGTTGCTCCTTTAAATTGCTTTTTGACAACGATGTTATCGATTTTATTGGATTTCATTTCTATAAAAATTAAGTACAATTCATCATTATTAATTGTTATGAGGACATAATCGCAACACATAAAGATACCCGGATCGTTTTTCAGTATCTTTTTAAGGATATTACCATGGCATAATTTTGAATATTGATATAATGGAAGTAAAATAGTCTTTTTAGGGACATTGTAGATTTTTAATGCTTTTAACTTTGCTGTTTTGTCATCTTCAATCAATGTAACGCATAGCTCCCCGTCTATCTCATTTGGACGGACAACAAACGATTGCGTATAAATATCACAGTAACTTGAGAACACGTCATTAAAATGTGGCATACTATGGCTCCCCAAACAAAATTTCCTCTTGTATTTTGTTCATTTCATTTATTGTGGTGTCAAAGTCAGATATTTCTATACCATTTTCATCAATTGGGGCTTGTACAAACGTATTGTGTTTCTGTTTCCTTGACGCTCCATCGATCATTATACGCTCTTCTCTTGCTATATAGGCTCTGACCTTATCGATATCAAGCAACTCATTTTCCTGATAGTGATATGTATCCATAATGCGTTTTGATATGGAAGTATGGTTTTTTAGCATAATAAGCGTATTAAATTCCTTCAAGATATAATCGCTGTGCGTTGTGACGAACACCCTTATACCAGCGTTTACTAGTTTGGAAAGAATACGCGCCATTGATCGTTGATTGCTTGGATGCAGATTTAGTTCAGGTTCATCAATCATCAGAATATCACCGGGACGTGCGATATGCTTTATGTAAAAGCCCATGTTCAATAGCGACCTCACAGAACTTGCGCTCTCCGCCATTGTTAATCTTACGTTGGCATTTCTCGGTATGTAATATAATCCTTCCTTGGTCGACTTATATTTGCCGTCTACCATCGAATCGAATGACTTTAGTATATCTGGATTTTCTTTTGATATTACACTTTCATATTTAATGACCTCATTTAAATTTCTGTTAAAATCTACATCCCTATTCACGGGTAGTGTATAGCCTTTACTATAAAAGGTATTTAATATCGAAAAAGGGTCAATATCTGTATTCCGATTGCTTACATGCTCTAAAAGACGGTTTCTCGTAAAATCTAATTCTCTCTGGAATATTGCCGCACCGGTTCTCTCAATGCTTGCAATAAACGTTGCCGGAAACACGCCACCAAATAAGGTTTTCTTTATACTACGGTTAATTTGTTGTGTAAACAAATCTTCATTTATTTCACCTCCATTATCTGCATTTGATATGACATCAATGGTTATGGTGTTTTCACCTCTTCTTTTATATAAATTAAAAGCGGTTTTTCCGTTTGGACCAATAAAGTTTATTGTTCTTTCAATTCCTATAAAATCTGTTTCTGTTTCGGATAGTGATATTTCAAAACTGGGATTTAAAAAAAATTTAGTATCGGTGGCAAAGACCAGCGACAAATAGTTTATATACTCTTTACACGCGTGGTTAACAATATTATCTACGCTACAGCGTATGTTATCTAGTTCCACCTTTACGCTACCGGTACTAAATAGTTTCTTTACAACATCCTTCCCCAACCAATCATAATTAAATGCCTCATTCCAAAAATCAATAAAACCATATAGGGCATAGGTGGCATATGTTTTTCCGGTATTATTTTTGCCGCATATTATCGTCAATTCGCCGGTATCAAACTCGGCTTTTTTGAGGACACCCAAATTTTTTACGGTTACTTTCACAATCTAACTCCTATGTTTATAGTAAATTATCCAATTTTTGATTTTTTTATCGCAAGCCTTGGCTAACTTTCCTATAGCCTAGCTCCCACGAACCCAAGCGCGAGCCACACGAATATTCTAACATCACGGCAACGGAGCGCTTGTGGTTAATATAATATATGCCAAACCAAAGTAGGTAAATTAAAATCAAAACTTCTTACCTATCCACCAACACTACACCCTGCTATTCCGTCCGCCCCCCACCCATCCCATATCTGACGCCCATTGATACGATATCCGCCACCACCGGTGGATTCACCAAATCCTCTCACTCCACGCCCTTCTGCCCCCGATCGTCTTCTGTCTTCTACTCAATCCCCCCCGTTCGATGAGGTCCCAAGGACAAAGGTGAGTGTATACGGCGGGGTTTTGAATCCGCGCCCCCGGTCCGGTTCACCATCCATCAGGAATAGGTTTATGTTCTTGCCGCGGCCGGTCATAGCCGTGATCCTCCACGTTAAAGGTATGTATATAATATAAATTAAGTCGCTATGGAAGTGGGTTATTTTTTTAAGTATTTTTTGAAGGTAGCTTATCCTACCGCTGGTTCTAATATCTCGCTAATTGTAACTGTAGCGAAAAGTTGGACCGCATCGGAAGCAAGCGGTGGTGTAAATGGTGCCGATGGTGGTGTAAACGATTTTCGGAAAGCCATTTTGGAACTGATGCGGGTGGTGCCGACTATCAGCGCGCAGCGGATAGCCGCCGCCCTTGGCACCACTAAGCGGCGTGTTGAATCGAATATCAACGCGATGAAAAAAGCCGGGCTTCTTGAACGTGTCGGTAGTGATAAGACCGGGCATTGGGAGGTCCGTACAGGCGGTAATGGTATTAAACCGCCTTAAAATACAGCACCGCCGAGCATTTGCACGGGGGCGGGCCGCAGGCGGAGCAGTTGTAATTGTTCTTTATGCCGTCCGCTTCCCAGTATGATTTGATCTCGATATGGGGGCGGAGTCCTATTGTTGACAGTACTCTGTCGGCGTTGATCTGTTCGCCGTTTTTCCACGCTATGGAGCTAAGGGCTTGGATGTCGCGCGCGATTAAGTCATTGCAGGCGGCCAGCGTTAGCGCGTGTCCGACGCCGCGGCGGTGAAAATCGTTATGTACGGCTATTGTTTTCAGCACGCCTATTTTATCGGCGCGGTTCACATATTCGGGGAGATTTGCTTGATCGACGCGCAGATAATCGCAGATTTCCGATTGATTGACGATTTTAGATAAACAGAATCCGGCGACGAGTTTGTCTATCAGCGCGACTTTGCAGATATGCGAGTTTTTGTCGAGTATTTTCTCCATAATATCATCGTAGTTTAAGAAACCCTCTCCGAGTTCTTTATCGCTTATTGCTGCAATTTGAGTTATATGTTCCTTTTTCGCGTTGACTATGGAATGGGCTTCCAATGGCGGTTTGAATGCGCGTTTGCCGGAATTGGCGTCGTATAAGCCGTTCATATATTATCAAACGACTTCCCGCAGAGCGTCGACAAACGCGTCGATCTCCGCCCGCGTTCTTTTTTCCGTCACGGCCACGAGCAGCGCCTTGTCCGCGCCTTCGTAGTTGTAGTATTTACGGATAGGGATTCCGGCGGCGAAGCCTTTTCTCAGCATGATTTCTACGCATGTACCGGCGTTTATCGGCAGTTCTATTACGAACTCGTTGAATGTCGGGACGTCGTCGTACATTCTTATTGACGGGATCGACTCTTTGATCCGCTCGCGCAGGTAGGCGGCTTTGTTGCGGCATAGCGTCGCCACATCGACAAGGCCTTGTTTCCCGATTAACGACAGGTAGGCGTGCGCCCGCAGCGCGCATAGCGCTTCGTTTGAGCAGATGTTGGATGTCGCCTTTTCGCGTCTGATGTGTTGCTCGCGCGCTTGGAGCGACAGAACGAAGCCGTCGCGGCCGCTTGCGTCTGTCGTTTTGGCTACGATTCGTCCGGGCATTTTTCTCGCCAGAGATTTGTTCGCGCCGATTATACCGAGATACGGGCCGCCGAATGAGAGCGGTATGCCTAAGGGCTGGCCCTCGCCTACGGCGATGTCGAAGCCTTGTTCTCCGGGTGATTTTATCAACGCTAAGGCTAGGGGGTTGACGGATTGGATGGCTATCGCGCCCGCGTTTTTGCATTTGTCAACTATGTCGGAGTGATCGTCTATAATTCCGAAGAAATTCGGGTTTTGCAAGACGACGGCCGCTGTTTTGCCGTCGATACTGCTGTTTATGGCCTCCCGGTCAAGCGTTCCATTGTACATTGCGTCGATCTCTACGATATCAATCCCCAAATTGACGGTATGCGACTTTAACATTTTCCCGTATATCGGGTTTACGCCGGTATCTATTACAACCACGCGCCTATCCGTTGCGGCCAGCGCCATCTTGCAAGCCTCGACAATTGCCGTCCCGCCGTCGTAGAGCGAGGCGTTTGAGACCTCCATCCCGGTCAGGCGGCATATCAGCGATTGGTATTCATATATGGCTTGCAGCGTGCCTTGAGAGAGTTCGGGTTGGTAGGGTGTGTAGGCGGTGTAGAACTCGCTGCGGGAGGTTATGGCGTCTACGGCGGCAGGGATGAAGTGGTCATAGAAGCCGCCGCCGAGAAATGAGATTAGGCGCGTGTTGTTCGCTTCTGCCAACTGTTCGCATTCTGTCAACGTCTCGAGTTCGGAGAGTCCATCCGTGTTAAAGAACTCTTTCGCCGACGGGGACGGGGCCAGGGAGTGAGGGATGTCCGCGAAGAGGTCGTCGATTGACGAGGCCCCGCAGGTGTTCAGCATTTCGGCGCGTTGGGCGTCTGTTACGGATATGAATGACATTTTATTCGCTCTCCAAGAATTTTTCGTAGGCCGCGGCGTCCATCAGTTTATCGGCCTCGGAAGCGTCGGAGATCTTTACGGTGTAGAGCCATCCCGCGCCGTACGGGTCTTTGTTTATGGTTTCCGGAGCGGAGTCTAGGGCGGTGTTGATAGCGGCAACGACGCCGGATACCGGCGACATCAGGTCGCTTGCCGCTTTCACGGATTCGATCACTCCGGCTTCGCTATTCTGTTTGAGTTGCGCGCCTACTTTGGGCAGCTCTACGAAGGTTATATCGCCCAAAGTGTTTTGGGCGTGGTCGGAGATGCCGACTGCGGCGGTGTCATTTTCCAACCTTACCCATTCGTGGGTTTTGGAATACTTGAGGTTTGCAGGGACCATGAAATCGCCTCCATGTTTTAATGTTTTTAATCCTATAATCCTTATAATCCTACCAACTTGTTTATCTCGGCGAAGCCAACTTGTTTATCTCGCCGTAGGCAATCCTAATTCAGACAGTCTTTTATACTACAAATATAGATTAATGTCGCCCCTCACCGTTCCGTTTTTATAAAATGGCGTCGCGGTTATCTTGCCGGGGAGTTCGTTCTTGCCGCTGATTATCGATACCGGTGTATCGATACCGGCTGATTCTTTATTGATATACGCTAACGCTATTGCGCGGCCTTGGGTGGGGGAGAAACAGCCGCTTGTTACGGTTCCGATGGTTTTGCCGTCCGTCATCACCGCGTCGCCGCTGTGAGCCGTCCGGCGACCGTCTAGGCTTATCCCCGTTAGAGATTGATTGCATAGAGATGAATCCGATACTTTGGTCGATCCTATGAACGCCTTGTTTTTTGATATTGCGTGGGCGAAGCCGGATTGGGCGGCGTTTCTGTCGGCGGACAGTTCGTGGCCGTATAGCGGGTACCCCATCTCCAATCTTAGGATGTCCCTTGCCCCGAGACCGGCGGGGACCGCGCCTTGGGCTATGCAGTCGTTCCAAAAGTCGACGGCGTACTTGGCGGGGCAGTATATCTCGAATCCGATCTCTCCGGTGTAACCGGTGCGGCTTAGGATGATGTCGGCGTCTTTGTATGTGTTATGCATGAAACGGTAGTATTTCAGGCCGTTCAGCGGATCTTTAAGCAGTGACGCGGCGATTTTGGGGGACTTGGGGCCTTGCAGGTCTATTTTGGCCGTGGCGTGCGACAGGTTTTTTATGGACGTGTCCTTGGAGACGCGCTCTTTAATCCAATTGAAGTCGCCGTCTTCGCCGGAGGCGTTCACCACGACCATGAACTCGGTATCGGAGAGCCGATAGGTGATCAGGTCGTCGATCACCCCGCCGTCGTCGTTGCACAGGAAACCGTACCGGCAGGCGCCTGCAGCCAGATTGGCCACGTCGTTGCTCAGAAGACGGTCGAGATCGGCGGCGGCGGAGGGGCCGCTCAGCGTGAACTCGCCCATGTGGCAGGTGTCGAAGAGGGCGGCTCCTGAACGCGCCGCGTCGTGTTCGGCTATGATCCCCCCGGCGTATTGGATGGGCATATCGTACCCGCCGAACGGGGACATTTTGGCGCCGAGCGAGACGTGGACGGGGTGCAGGATGGTCGTTTTCACCGTATAAATATATATTGCGCGGCTGATGTTGATATTGATTTTTTGTTGACTTCCTAGATACCATATACTATTTTCGAGGTAGAAGATAGCGTCAATGGTGGCGGAGGTCAGACCGTCCCGAATTGACGGGGGCAAACGGCGGTATCAACAAATAACAAGCGAAGGACGGCGGGGCTATGAAATTAAGCGCGGGATTGTTTCTGAAAATCGCGGCGGTTGCGGTGTGCGTTTCGACGGGGGCGGCGTTCGGGCAGACGGATATTACCGGCAAGTTCAGGGACGCTAGGTTCAGGGCGGTGATATACGGAAAGATCGACAAGAAAGCCCCGGCTCAGATATTCGACACCGATGTGAGCGGTATTACGGAGATCAACGTGGGGAACGGGAAGATATCCGACCTTTCGGGGATAGAGTACCTGACCGCGCTGACGTACCTGTATTGCTCCGGCAACGTGATAATCGCGCTCGACGTGTCTAAGAATACCGCGCTGACGTATTTGTATTGCAAAGACAACAAGCTGACCATGCTCGACGTGTCCAAGAATCCCGCGCTTGCGGATCTGTATTGCGACGGCAACCTGCTGACCGCGCTAGACGTGTCGGCGAATATCGCGCTCAAGCGGCTGGTTTGCGCCGGGAACCAATTGACCGCGCTAGACGTGTCGAAAGACACCGCGCTGACGCATTTGGACTGCTCCGGCAACCAGTTGACCGCGCTCGACGTCTCCAAGAATCCGATGCTCGCGGAGCTGCACTGCCGCAACAACCAATTGACCGCGCTAGACGTGTCGAAAAATCCCGCGCTGGCGAAGCTGGATTCCTACAATAACAAGCTGGCCGCGCTCGACGTATCGAAAAATCCCGCGCTCACTATGCTGCACTGCCACGCAAATCGGCTGACTGCGCTCGACGTGTCTAAGAATCCCGCGCTTGATACGCTGAATTGCTCCGACAACCAATTGACCGTGCTTGACGTGTCGAAGAATGCCGCGCTGAAGTGGCTGAATTGCTACGGCAACCGATTGACCGTAATCGACGTGACGAAGAACCCCGCGCTTGCGGAGCTGAATTGCTCCGACAACCAATTGACCGCGCTCGACGTGTTGAGGAATCCCGCGCTGGTAAAGTTGAAGTGCGCCCGAAACCAGCTGGTCACGCTTAACGTGTCGAAGAATCCCGCCCTGGTGAAATTGCGTGTGGATCGCAATTATCTCGTCGCGGAGAACGACGTCTTCGGACTGAACAAGCAGACGCTGAAAAAGTTTAAGTTCGCGCCGCAGAGGGCCAAAGCCGCGACGCGTTCAACCGCAAAGAAATAACTAGAATGTACTAAAATCGGTTTAAATTGATCTCGTCCGATTCAATCGTCATGCCGGACTTGATCCGGCATCCCCAAGAATTGCAAGGGGTTGCGGGTCAAGCCCGCAATGACGATGAATGGTACGAACCTATCACTTAGGATACCCGACCGGATGATTCAGCAATATCTTCTGCGTCGGCTTGAGTTTCAGCGCCGCCGCGGTCTTATCGTTATCGATCATCGCCCTCGGAACGGTGACCAGCCCCACCGCCGCGCAGAATAGCGAGATGTTCTGCGACACGATGCCCGCGTCGATCGCGGCTATGGAGGCCGTTCCCGCGCCGTTCGCGCCGCCGGGCAGGCGGCTGTAGTCGGAGACCAAGATCAGGTTGACCGGCGCGGTTGCGACGAAAGCCTGCTGCGGGGCGATGACCGGGCGGTGGTCGCCGGCGGCCACGGGCGTCAGTTCGTTCTTCTTGGCGTCGTAGAGGTAGGCCCCTTCAGGCAATACCGCGTAGATGTCGATGTCTTGGGCGTTGTGGGCCGACGGAGCCGTCCTGCCGCCTTTATCGGGGCGGTTTATGCCGTTGCCGGCCCAGAGGAGGTCGGCCAGCTCTTGGTCGGCGAGCTTCTTCGCGCCGAACTCGCGGGTGGACATCCGCTTCGACAGGGCCTCCATGAGCGGGGCTTTGCGGGTCAGGTCGGGTTTCTTCAGCTGGACGGGTTTCAGGGCGGCGTCGGTCTGCGCGCCGGTCGGGCTGGCGCACAGCAGCGTGACGGTCAGGGCGGTCAGCGCGGTTACGGCGGTCAGGATCGCGCGTGCTTTCATAGCGTACTCTCCTTTTGGGAAAGGTGGATTTGGGTTATTGTCAATACCCGGTAAATATATATTAGAATCATGGTCAAAATCAAATAATTGTTGCTATTTGCCCGCGCGTTAATATATATTATATAATCAATGATCGGTTCGCGGTCGAAACGAGAGTTCGAGAAGTTAAATAATATAGGAGCGGTCTCGTAATAGTATCGTTTAACAATAACACGGTCGATATTATATTAATATGTCACCTATATTCCGAAAGAACCGCCACGTGCTAAAACGTTCTGCCGCACGCATTGCGGCCGTTGCCGCCGCCTTGTGCTTGGTTGCGCTCGCCGCCGCCTCCTGCTCGTATCTGGACTCGTATATGGATAAGAAGAAAGGCAACGGCGTGGCCGAGGCCCGGATTATCGTCGGCGACGTCTCGCTCAGCCGTGGCGGCTCCTCCAATCCGGTCGCCGTAGGAACGAAGTTTATGCCCCACGACGTGCTTGTTACGGGGGGCGCGTCCAAGGTCAAGATAGCGGCCGGGCCTATCAATATTTTCGTCAACGAGATGGCGTCGTTTCATTTCGTGCCGCCCGTGGGGGCCGACAGCTGCGTGATAGCGGCCGAGAAGGGCGCATACTATTTCTTTTTGCCGGCGGGCGGGCGGAATGTCACGTGCCTGTTCGGGGATATGACGATAAACATCGCGGCGGGCACTTACGCCTCGCTTGCGATAGACGCGTCAGGGCGGATCGCGGAGTTCTTTGTTTTGGGCGGGCGTACCCGTATCCGGCGCGGCGGCGAGACTAAAGAGGTTACGTCTTGCGAGGCCGTGGTGCTTGACGCCGCCGGAATATCTACGGATTCTGCCTTAACGGCCGGACGCGGCGCCGCGATAGAGCGGCTTAAAGACTGGGTCGGCGAGACGGTCATTGATAAAGGGGTCGCTCAGGGTATGTGCAAGCCCGATCCGAAGGCCGCGTTTGCCGGAGAGCCGGAGTCCGGGAGGAAGACGGTGCGCCGCCCGGCTGAATCCCCCGTGACCGGGGATACGGCGAAGTCCGGCGTACGCGCCCGCGCGCTGCCGTCCAATACCGCAAAGCTGGTTGCGCCGACGCCGTGGGCGGGGGCGGGCGGGTTTATGATAGAGCAGATCGTAGGCCCGAGGCGGATATACTCCGGAGAGGAGTTCACTCTCAAGTGCGGCACCTCCGGACGCGCCGCGGTGAAACGGTACGAGTGGAAGTTCGACGGGGTCGGCGAACTGCTCATATCCAAAACTGACGCGCCGCAGGTCACCGCCAAACTCGAAAAGACGGGCGAGTTCCTGGTGACGTGCGATATTGTGGGTGACGCGGGGACGCTCGCTTCGCAGACGGTGAGGATCAACGTCGTGCCGGGCAACGTTTTGATCAGCGCCGGCGGGCCCTACAACGCTATGCTCAACAAACCGGTCAAACTTCTGGGAACAGCCAACAGCCGCAAAGGCAATATCGAGCGATACGAGTGGTACGTCTCGAACGGCGGGAAGCCGGATTATATCCTGATGGAAAACGACACCGTTTCGCATACGTTCGCGGAGTCGGGCGTTCACAAGGCGGTCTTCATGGTGAGGCTCGCCGACGGGTCGGCGGCCAGCGATACCGCGACGGTCAACGTGGGAAGCCTGCCCCCCACGGCCAAAGCCGGGGCCGACGTAATGCTCAAGTCCGATGACAAGGTAAAGCTGAAGGGGACCGGCAGTTCGCCCGACGGCAAGATCGTGAAGTACGAGTGGGACTTTGACGGCGACGGCAATTACGATTGGAGTTCGGAGTCGTCGGGCGAGGCGGAATACGTGTTCAGGGCGTTCTCCAAGCCGGTTTTCAGGGTGACCGACGCCGAGGGCAAAACCGCCGCCGACACGATGCGCGTGGTGATCTGCCCATGGAACATGGCCGCTGTGGAGAACGGGAAGTTCTGCATTGACCGATACGAGTGGCCCAACCAGCAAGGCGCCGCGCCGCTCACAAGGGTGACTTGGCACGAGGCGGCCAAGGCCTGCGAAAGCGCCGGGAAGAGGCTCTGCTCGGCCGACGAGTGGAAAAGCGCTTGCAGAAACGGCGGCGCCTATCCTTACGGCAATGAATACGTCGCGAATAAATGCAACACGATTGACAACTACAAGACGAAGAACGAGCTTATGCCGGCGGGCGCGCTGGGCGAGTGCGCGGGCGCGCTGGGCGTATACGACATGAGCGGCAACGCCGCGGAGTGGACCGCGCCTAAATCCGGCAGGGCGCAGGCGTTCGGCGGGTTCTACCAAAGCGGCTCCGAGGAGAGCGGCTGCGAATCGGGCGTGACGCTTGATAAAAACAAAAAGTATATATACACCGGGTTCAGATGTTGCAAGTAATCCTCAAGAAGATCGACGCGTATTACACCGGAGCGAACCGCTTTTGGATACCGATCTTGTGCGGGCTCCTCTACTCGCTGTGCCTGCCGCCGTTCAGCGGCATGCTGCACCCTCTCCTTACGCCCATGCCTCTGCTGTCCTTTGCCGCGCTGATCCCGCTCTTCTACTTCGCGACAAGAACGCCGCGCCGCAGGGCGCTCATCCATACGTACCTCCACTGCGCCGCCATGACCCTCGGCCAATACTATTGGATAGGCTTTGACACCGCCGCCGGATTCTGGATACTGATCCTCATAGGCGTGGCGCTCATATCGCTCGTGTGGGGCGCGCTCTATTTCGCCGCCGCGCTCGCTTTCCGCTACTCTATGCGCCGCCTGCCGCGCCTGTACATTTTCGTATATCCGGCGGTATGGGTGCTGGTGGAGTATTTCAGGACGACGACCGACCTAGCCTTCCCGTGGTCGTACATAGGCTACGGCGCGGTGGGGATCCTGCCGCTCGCGCAACTCTCGTCCGTCACCGGCGTGTGGGGCCTCTCATACATCATCGTGGCCGGCAACATCGTTATATGGGAATTGCTGAGGGCATATAAGTCGGGAGTTGATACGCGCCGTCAGCGGCGCGGCGTTATCGTGTTGGCGGCGCTGATAGCGGCGGTCTTCGTATGGGGCGCGGTCAGGATGAGCGGGAAATCGCCGCAAACGCCCGTCTCCAAGATCGCGATAATGCAGAGCCACATGGATCAATTCCACTGGGGCAGAGGCTCGCTCGACACCGCCGTTACGGTGAGCGACAGCATGGTCAAAGCCGCGGCGAAGCATAAACCCGACATAATCATATTCTCTGAGAGCGCGCTGATGTGCTACTTGGACAGACGTTCAGAAATAAGGCGGCAAGTGCTGGATTGGGCGAAATACGCGAACGCCCCGATTATAACCGGCGCTCTGCATTGGGATTATATCAACGAAGCGGAGACAAGGCGGGAGTACGACACATACAACACGGCGTTCTTAACCGATGTCGGCGGAGACAGCCTGCTCCGCTACCACAAGATTCTCTTGGTTCCGTTCTCGGAGATAATGCCCTTTGAGGCGAAGTTCCCCATCCTGTCGAGGGTGAACCTCGGCGGCGCGAGTTTCAAGAGGGGAAACAGCGAGTCGCTCTTCCGTATTAATGATAACTTAGAGATCGCCCCGTACATCTGTTATGAGATAATCTTCCCCGACTTCGTGAGGCGGCGGCTGAAGGATTCGACAAACTTGCTCGTCAACATAACAAACGACGGATGGTTCGGACGCACCTCCGGCCCGTACCAGCACGCGGTCTCGGCGCAGACGCGGTCGATAGAGAACGGCATAACGCTGGCGCGGTCGGCGAATTCGGGGATAAGCATGTTCGTTGACCCGTACGGCAGGATAACGGAAAAGACAAGGCTCTACACGCGGGAAATGATGGTGCGGGATGTTTGCGTTTATCGGGTGAAGACTTTATATAATAGATTCGGGGATTGGGTTGTGTGGCTGTGCGCGGTAATTGTGATCGCGGGGGCGGCGGTGTCGATAAGGTCAAAATCTTTATCAACACCGAAATCAAAGTAACATCAAAATTAACTTCTATAATCCTGAGCGTGATAGAATTTCCCGCAGGTTTCATCGCCGATATCGAGCAGTACCGGAACTAACGCTCCCGGAATGACCGACTCTACGGGATTCGGCGCGTTCGGCCCGCCGAGGTCGGTGCGTAGCCAACCGGGGTCCATCAGGTTCATCAGCACGCCCGTGCCTTTGAGGTGCGGGGACATGTCGTATACGTATTTATCTAACGCCGCTTTCGAGGCCGCGTAGGGCATCAGTTGCGGCTCGTCTTTTATTCCCGACGTTACATTGACCACCCGACCGAAGCCGCGTTTTATCATCTTGGGGATAATCGCGTTGCAGAGCGTTATCGGGGCTATGGTGTTTACCGTGAAACTTTGGATGTACTCGCTCTCCGTCGCGGAGTAGATGTCGGGGCGGTACTGCGTCATTATCGCCGCGTTGTTGTAGAGGATGTCGAGACCGCCGGACAGATTTTCTACCTCATCCGCGAGCGCGGTTACGCGGGCGATGTCGGATAGTTCCGCCTCTAATTGGATTAACTTGACGCCGCACTTCGACAGTTCGCTTTTGATAGCGTCAGTATTCGCCTTTTTGCGGCTGTGCAGTATGAGGTTGCACCCCTTCTCCGCCAAAGCCGAAGCGACCTGCCGCCCGATACCCCTGCTCGCGCCGGTGATCAGCGCCCACTTGCCTTTTATGTCCAACATGGTCGATCCCTTTCTTTGACTTTGACTTTATATGCGGGGTTTAGCCCCGCATATCCTATGAAGCCGAAGGCTTCGTCTTAAAAAGATTTAAAAGATTTTAAAAGAATTTGATTTTAATTACCACCTCGCCTGCATAAGTATCTCCAAAATATCCTTGTGATGAAGCGGCACGAACCCGCCCACCGTCGCCGCCCCGTTTCTTCCGGTGCACTTGTCCACCATCTCCTGCAGTTTGTCTTCCCCGATGTTCATCTCCTTCAGTCTGACGGGCAGGCCTATGGATGAGAAAAAGCGCTCCAAGGCGACTATGCCGGCCAGCGCGGTTTTTTCCTGATCGTGGAAGTCTATCTCTATGTTCCAAACGCGCGACGCGAACTGCGCGAAACGGTTCACGTTGTGGGTGTAGACGTGCTTCATCCACGCCGGGAAGATTACGGCCAGCCCCGCGCCGTGCGCCACGTCGTACATGCCGCTCAGTTCGTGCTCTATCTGGTGGGAGGCCCAATCCTGATTGCGCCCCGTGCCCAGCAGGTCGTTGTGGGCGACGCAGCCCGCCCACATCACCTCGGCGCGGGCGTCGTAGTTGTGCGGGTTCTTCAGGCACTCCGGGACGTTGTGTATGATCGTCTTCAAAGTCGCCTCGCAAAGGCGGTCGGTGAAGTCGGCTTGCTTGGTCGTGGTGAAGTATCGCTCCATGATATGCGCCATGATGTCCGCCGCGCCGCAGGCCGTCTGGTAGGCGGGCAGCGTGAAGGTCAGTTCGGGGTTGAGGATGGAGAAGACGGGTCGGATGAGTTCGCAGGTAAGCCCGCGTTTCAGTCCGCCGTTCTCGTTCGTGATGACCGAACTCGGGCTGGACTCGCTGCCCGCCGCCGGGATCGTGAGCACCGTGCCCACGTCGAGCGCGGCGGACGGCGTAGCCTTGCCGCAGTAGAAGTCCCACACGTCGCCGTCGTACGGTACGCCCACCGCCATCGCCTTGACGGAGTCTATGACGCTGCCGCCGCCGACGGCGAGCAGGAATTTGATGCCGTGCTTGCGGCAGAGACCGATCCCCTCTTCGACAAGGCTCAGGCGCGGGTTGGGCTGCGCGCCGCCGAACTCTATGAACTCCACGCCGGCCTTTTTGAGGGAGTCGGCGACCTTGTCGTGAAGCCCGCTCTTCTTGACGCTCCCCCCGCCGTAGTGCAGGAGCACCTTCTTGGCGAAAGCGGCGGTCTCCTCGCCGACCTTGGACTCTGTGCCGCGGCCGAAAACGATCTTTGTCTTGTTCTGAAACACGAAATTTTCCATGCCACGCTCTCCTATGTTTTGTATTTGGACGACGATCAACCTATAAAAATAATATAGAGGCGGCTGAAAACAAAAATATTTACGCAAATCCGACCGCGCTCTTATTATATTTAGGTATGAATTTAAACCAAACCGTCAAAGGATGATGAAATTGAGAGCGACTACGCTTATTAAGGCTATGACGCTGACCGCGCTCCTCGCGGGGACGGCGTTCGCGGGGGTGAAGTACGTGGCGGTTGTGGAGACGGATGTGGACGCTTCCTCCGGCGCGTCCGAAGAACTGAAACCGGCGGAAGTCAGGCTGATAACCGCCGAACTCCGCAGACAGGCTACGGAAAACCTGCCGCGGGACAGGTACAACGTTATGACTTCGGAAACAGTCCAATCGATGGGCGGCGCGGTGCTTGAGGAGTGCGCCGAGGAAAACTGCGTTATCGCTCTCGGCTCGAAAATCGGGGCGGATTATATCGTGCGGGGGACTATCAGCAAGTTCGGGACGAAACTCACGCTGTCGGTCGAGTTGTATGAGACGGAGAACGGGACTCTGGTCGTTACGTCGGAGACGGTTCGGTCGGGGAATATCGAGGAACTTTTGGAGACGGGGGCGGCGGCTTGCGGGGAGATGTTTAGGAAGTTTGCGGGGGCGACGAAATCAACGGGAAATTATACGGCAAATACGTACAATGACAATCAATCGGGAAATCAGTATGATGATTTTACGATAGGACAAAGGTTCAGGACATGTGGATTAAATATTTTGCCGGGTGGTTTGGGGTCGTTTCTCATAATGAAAGATAATGTTGGTGGTGGTATTCTAGTGGGAATGAATGTAATTACCACTGTAATTTTTACATTATATTATAATGATTCTATTAGTGATCAAGATGTGGACCCCATATTTGTTGCCGCGATTTTAGGCGCAGGAATCTTCAATGCAATCCGTTCCTATACTTATCACAAACCCAAATCCTCCGCCGCCGCCACCAACTTCAAACCCTACGACGGCCTAAAACTAACCATCCTCCCCACCGAATCCGGCGACTACAAGGTCTATGCGCGTTACGACTATTCTTTCTGACCGCCCCGCCCAAAAACTCATTATCAATCCGCCAATCCCCAAGAAAATCATCCCGTCCAAGATTGCAGAAACGACAACTCCGAGAAAAATCAAGCCGTCCCAACTGCGGAAAGCATGGTTTCAACCCGAAACATAGGTTTCCGCACTGCGGACGGCATGGTTTCAACCCGAAACATAGGTTTCCGCACTGCGGACGGCATGGTTTCAGTCCGAAACATATGTTTCCGCACTGCGGACGGCATGGTTTCAGTCCGAAATATAGGTTTCCGCACTGCGGAAAGCATGATTTCAACCCGAAACATAGGTTTCCGCGCTGCGGACGGCGTGTTTTCAGTCCGAAACATAGGTTTCCGCACTGCGGACGGCGTGATTTCAGTCCAAAACATAGGTTTCCGCGTTGCGGACGGCATGGTTTCAGTCGGAATCGCCCCGTCAAACAGGTTTGCTACCATATAAGTCCGTATCAATGGGTCAGCCGCCGACAATTTTTGGCGATCCCGCCGCCCGTGATGTATATTATATAGCAGGAAGCGAGGCCGGGTGTGAACCGTAAACTGATCATATATCTTGATACTTGTTGCTATAGCCGGTTATTCGACGGCAAAACAAGCCCGGAAGTAATAGCTGAGGCCGAGCGGATCCGGCATATTATCCGCAACCGGAAAAAGGGCGGCTACATCATTGTAGGTAGTGGTGCCGTGGTCACTGAAATTAATCAAAACCCTGATGATAGGGAGCGCAGGGCTATTGAACGGTTTTATAATAGGATCATACGCGGCAAAGCGACGACGCCCGCGCAACGCGCCGCCGAATTAGAAACTAAAGGACTGAAAACAATGGACGCCCGGCATCTTGCGGCGGCTGAAGTGGCAAGAGCGGATTATCTTTTGACCGTGGACAAAGGTTTTTTAAAGGTATGTTCACGGTCGAAAATTACGAAGGTAAACGTTATAAACCCTTTAAACTTTTGAAAGGCGGTTTATTATGGCGACAATCGAAGAAGACGAAGACGCGCTCTTTGATGAAATTGACAGGTTAGAGAAGCGCGGAAATTGGACGGAAGACCGTAAGGAAATACTAAAAAACCTTACCGGTGCCGAAATAGACGCAGAAATTAAGCGGTTAGAGGCCGAACATCCGGAAGAGTATTCCACGCCGGAAGAAATAATGGCAATGGCCAGAGAGGGATTTGAAGAGCCGCAACCGGTCACGCGCCGTGCTGAATTGGTGGGCGCGTAGAGAATCGCCCCGTCAACCCGCTTTCCCGCCCTTTTTTAACTGCGGCCGCCGCCCATGATGTATATTTATTGATCGGGGTCGCCCGTACCCCGTAACGACACGGGCGTTTGTTCCCGCAACCGACGGACGGAATTACCGGCAAAATGGTTAAAAGACGTACAGTAAGAGCCCCTAAGAAGGCGGCGGACGCCAAAAACGGCGGCGCGGCGGCGGAGGCGCGGCCAGAACCCGTCATCGTTCAGGGGATTTGGGGGGTGGTTTACCTCGCTATCGCGGCGCTGCTCTTGATCGCCATGCTGTTCTACTCGCCCAGACAGCACGGCGGCGGGACGGAGACGCACCTGCTCGGACCGTATCTCGGCACGGCCCTGGCTCTCGGGATGTTCTACATCTTCGGCCGCGTGACAGCCGCCGCGTTTGCGGTAGGGGTTGGGTACATCGGCCTGATGAAGCTGAAAAACAGGCCCATGCCCGTCAAATTGCTCTTGTGGTGCGCGCTCCTCGCGATTGAACTGTGCGCCCTGTTCGCCATCGGGCGCATGCCGCAGTTGAGCGCGTCCGGCGGTTTTTGGAAGGTGATGGATAACGCCGGGGTCAATCTGGTCGGGACGGCCGCCGTCAATATGCTCGTGCCGCTCTTTCGCGGCCGCGTTTTCGGGCCGTATTTTATTGTACTGCTGGTGATGGCTATAACGGTGATGGTCGGTCTGCGTGTGAAGCCGCAGAGCGTTTTCGCCGTCTTGTCCGAGTTGTTCGCGGCGTTGGCGGATTGGGTCAAGAGGGCTGTTTCGGATATCAAGACGAGCATAAAGAATTCGCCAGACATCCGTTCGAAGGCGGCGCGGCAAGAGGCGGTCAAAGAAGAGGCGCCGAAAATCGATGTTAACGCTGCGACGCCCGCCGTTGACGCTGTTGATACGAAAGGGCGAGACGCGCCGCCGCCCGAACAAGCGGTATCGCCTGACGCGTCCATACAAGAGAACGGCGCGGCGCAGTCCGTCAAGACGGATGAAAATGATAATGCCGAAGCGGTTAACGCTGATGAAAAACCGCCCGAAGTGCTGACCCCTGAGGAAGAGGCTAAGAAGCGTCTCGAAGAGGAGTTGAACGAGTTCAGGCGGAAAAAGAGCGAGCCGATAAAAATCCTTACCGTGGAAACGCCAGAAGTCGAGCCGGTGGTTGAAGAAGCGGACGAGGATATCGCCCCCGTCATTCCGTCGAAACGCCCTAAAAGACCGTTGATAGTTGACGCCGATCCCGATGAAGACGAGTTGACGGCGGCGGATGTTGATATCAATACGGGTATCAATACCGATACAGATATCGACACTGATACCGACGGCGTTGATACCGATATTGACAGCGGCGACGGCGGCGGTTTCAAAGTCACCGAGATCGCGAAGCCGTCCAAGCCATACGCCGTCCCCTCTCCCGACATCATCCCCGACCCGCCGCCGCAAACCGACATGGTGGACGAGGAGACCATATACCGCTACTCGGCCATCTTAGAGAAGACGCTCTTGAACTTCGGCGTGGAAGGCAAGGTGAATTTCGTCAGCCCCGGCCCCGTCGTGACGCGCTACGAGATCGAACTCGCCCCCGGCGTGAAGGTCAGCAAGGTGGTGAACCTGCACGACGACATATCGATGGCGGTAGGCGGTCAGACGATACGCATACAGGCCCCGATCCCCGGCAAGCCGGCCATCGGAATCGAACTGCCCAATCCCAAACGGCAAACGGTCTACTTCAAGACCGTCCTGCAATCGGACGTGTTCAAGAAGAGCGCCGCCGACATCCCTGTCGTCATCGGGACGAACATCTCCGGCGCGCCCTACGTGACCGACATCGCCAAGATGCCGCACGTGCTTATAGCCGGCCAGACGGGCGCGGGGAAGAGCGTGTGCATAAACTCGCTCGTTTGCAGTATGCTGATGACGAAGAAACCCGAAGAACTGCGGCTGATAATGATCGATCCGAAAAAGGTGGAAATGGCCTGTTACGCCGATCTCCCGCACCTGTTAGCGCCTGTCGTCACCGAGCCGAAAGAGGCCGTCAAAGCGCTTCAGTGGGGTGTGATGGAGATGGAGCGGCGTTACAGCGTGCTCTCCAAGGTCGGGGCGAAAAAATTGGAGACCTTCAACGAACGTTTCGACGCCGGAAAACTCAACGGCGTTTTGGACGAGTCGGATAACAAGAGGCTGCCGTTCATAGTGATAATAGTGGACGAACTAGCCGACCTTATGATGACCGCCGGCAAGGACGTGGAGACCCAGATAATGCGCATAGCGCAGAAGGCGCGGGCTGTCGGCATCCATCTGATAGTTGCCACGCAGCGCCCGTCGGTGGACATCATCACCGGAAAGATCAAGGCGAATTTAACATCCCGCATAGCCTTCAGGACGATACAAGCCGTAGACTCCAAAACGATATTGGATTACACGGGCGCGGAGAAGTTGCTCGGCATGGGCGATATGCTGTTTTTGCGCAACGGCGCGGCGGGCGTGGAACGCTTTCACGGCACGTTCATATCGGAGGAGGACGTAGAGAAGATAACGGACTCTATCAGGGCGCAGCAGGTAAGCGTTGACAAAATAGAAAACTTCGGAGACATCATCGGCGACGAAGACGAGAATGGCGACGGCGATGACGGCGGCGGCCAAGACGACGGCAAGCGCGACAAACTATTCGCCGAGGCCGCGCAGATGGTGGTATCGATAGGCCAAGGCTCGACATCGCTTCTTCAACGCCGCTTAGAAATAGGCTTCGCCCGCGCCGGCCGTTTGATGGATCAATTGGAGCGGGCGGGAGTCGTGGGTCCGGCTAACAAGAGCAAGGTGAGAGAGGTGCTGATGAGGCCGGAGGATTTGGCGGATATTATTTGATACCGTCAGAAACCGCCGTCACTCTTTTGGATACAGGACTTTTCCGGTCTTCAGTACTTTTTCCGCGAAGCCCCACGGATCGTCGGATAGTTCCAATAAGTGCGGCTCTATCGTCGGATCTACTTTTCGGCATATCGACACAAGACGGGCTGCGCCGTCCCACCAAGTACCCGGTCCGTCGTATTTATCGCAGACTATGGCGACATCGATGTCGCTGTACTCATGCGGAGTACCGTTCAGATATGAGCCAAAGAGCAATATCTGCTTGGGATTAAACTCTTTCGCGACTATCTCGGCGTACGTCTCGGCTATTTTGAGAGCCTCTTCTTTATCCATGACAGAAATTCCTCCGTTTGATCAACTAATTGTTTGCTGTATTCAGGTGTCATTTGCAACAGTACCATTGCCTTATAGTCGGCATACCTTGCTTCTATATAAAGCGGTTCTAAATAGTTGATAAGTTGATTTTGTTTGTCCGAGAATTCGTGCTCCAACCCCGTAAGTCTAGCCAATTTTGACAACGTGTGTATTCTAGGCGGATCGTCAGCCGTGGCGTGGGCGATACACGCCTTTAACGCCTTCTCCATCACCTGATGGCATTGGAATCCGGCTAATACATAATTACCCGTCTTCAACAATCCGTGCGCGCCCTTTAAATCTCTGTCGCAAATTCCAAACCAAAGTTCGACCTTTTTATCCATATTTACCTGCTTTTAGAATGGATGTAATACATATATAAAGATAATATTTGGTGACGAAGAAAGTCAAATTAAAGTTAAGGGCGGACGGCAGGGATGCGGGATGGGGTGAGATGGGGCGTTGCGGGTCAACGCCCCGATCTCACCTCTCTTCGATGCTATTGAAGATGGTGCTGTCAGTTATTCTGGATGCAGCGCACTGAAAACCCGAAACGCTTGCCGAAATCTTCCTTGTTATATGGGTAGAGGGCAAGTTCTCCTATACGTTCTTTGTCGTAATCAATACGACGACGGTACGCAGTGCCGCTACCTACCTCGGTAGACGTCCACCAATAACCGCTGACGCCGACTTCGTCAAAACCGCCGCGAGTGTAACGGACACCGCCGGGGAGAGCCGAAAAACCGTATGTGTTCGCGCCGTTGCCGCCATACTTCCATTGCGTTGCGGATTTTAGATTCTTGGCGGCGGAAGAGGCGTTGACCGTCGCTACCAATGCGTTCCATTCTTGATTGGAAGGCAAACGCCAACCGGTGGGGCAGGCTACTGTCTTTGCCGTGTACCAATCATACAACCTGCCGTATTTTTCGCAGTTGGAATTATCGTTTCCATAACACCAAGAACTATCAGCCCGATAATTTAGATTATCAGTCATCCATGTTTGGTTACCTATTTTTATTGCTTCGTATGTTTTATTGTCTCTACTATCTGTGAAAGAGAGAAGATTTGCTGTTAAATGAAAAAATATTGCTGTTAGCGTATTGTTCACATTGTTCCCATTCATTTCAATTTTCAATGGATTTATCATACCGCTAGCCGCACCTGCCCAACCCGCAAATGTATAGCCGCTATCAGGTGTGGCTGTTACGGTGACAATAGTACCAGATTTATAATTTGGTTGATCTGGGCTACGCGACACATGACCACCGTTCGTCGGATTGGCATTAACGGTAAGAGTATAATACAACGGATGAAAATCTGCTTTAAGATCTTTGTCCCGACTCATCTTAATTTTCAATGTATTTGTCATACCGTTAGCAACACCTGACCAACCCGTAAACCTATATCCGCTATCTGGTGTAGCGGTTACAGTGACAATAGTACCAGGTTTATAGTTTGGTTGATCCGGGCTACGCGACACATGGCCTCCGTTAGTCGGATTGGCATTAACGGTGAGAGTATATTCCATTATCTTGTCCCGTTTTTTACTTACCGTCTCCTTACCTCCTTCTTTCCCAGCAAACATTGCAAGGTCTATCCCCATAGCCTTCACCGCTGCCGCCGCTTCCGGCCCCGCCGAATTCATGGCTTCTATCGCCTTCCCAACGTCCGCTTTAGCCGTCTTAACCGCCTCTGTTGCAATCTCTACCTTTTTCTTTGCATCCTTTATTGCGGAAAAGTTTTTTGATTGTACCGCTGTTTTCACGGCATTTGCCGCGTCTATTGATTTACTCGTAGCGTCTTTAAAGGCGTTTACAGCGGCGACGACCCTATCCACCGCGTCTTTCACTTCACTTGCCACGGATACAATTGTAGTTGATGCGTCTGCCGCAGGTTCAGCGTCTTGGGCGAAAACAGCCGCAATGAAGAGCATTACAAAGAGAATCGCGGACATCAAAACATCTCTGCCGACATGTGCAAATAATCTCATAGAAAAACTCCTTTAAAAAAGGTTAAAGTATAATAAAACGATTATCATAAAAGCCAACGTCAATTCATTCCCTCGCCCCGAATCCTCATCCGTCTCCTCGTCCTTGCCGTCTTTCCGCTTGCGGTGGTTTACGGCGAACCTATGGATAATCGCGTTCAAAGTATCGACAAACGCGGTCTGATTCGTCAGTTGGTTGAAAAAATAGATTGTCATCACGGGCGACGTAGTAGGTCTGCCCGAGGATATGGTTTCTTGAAATTGGGATGTGGTAAACCGTTTGTACGGCGGATTTTCGCCTACATATTTGGCACGTAATTTGCTGGGGGGGGGGGGGTGAGTTAATACAACGCCAAAAGCGACGCATATTAAAAATACGCGCCGTGAAGAAATGTATAAGTGCGGATACCGCTACGACCGAAGTCCGAGTTGCTATCATAGTGAACCTGTCTATCCAAAATTGAGTTATTTTCGGCGACCGTCGCCACCGCCCGGAGCGGGGGCGTATACACACCTATTAAATTAATATAAGCCCGTCCCCAAGTCAACAAAAAAAAGATTTTTTTTGCCCTCCGCCCCTAAAAACCGCTCAATAACACCAAATACGCCCCAAAACACCTCAAAAACGCGGTTTTCTGGGTCGGATACCCGTCCTAAACCCGCCCGTCGCGTCCCGTAAGGCGGGGGTATGGGCGGTCGGAAGCCGTCCTTTATATCAACACCCGTTAAATGGAGTTCCGCGTTTTTGTTTGTTTTTTGGGGTAGCGGTATATTATATTGATACTATGCGAGCCAATCCGCCAAATCATAAAAAGGACGGCTATCTCTATGCAATCTACCGTTAACAAAGCCCGTGCGCCGGTATCTATATCCGTATTGATACCGATACTAGCGACGCTTTTGATCCCCGCCAGCCTGTCGGCGCAGTCGGCGGCGGCGGGCAAAGAGCCGCCGGCTATGGCCGTTCTCCGCAAAAACTACAGCGGCAGCAACGCCGTCGCCGCGGCTTTCGACCTGTCCATATATTGGAGCGTCCGCGAAAAAGAGGAGAAGAAGAGCGGGGAACTTCTTATCGCCCCGGGGAACAAGTTTAGGGTGACGTTGGGCAAAGAGGCTTTCGTCAGCGACGGCAAAGTCTTTTGGCAGTACAGCGAAAAGAACTCGCAGGTCGTAATACGGAACTTCTCCGATATTGACGAATCGACCGTCCCGTCCAGATTCTTATTGTCGTTCCTGTCGAACCGCGCGTTCGCCGAAAAGCAGAGGAACGGCTCTGCGGTAGAACTTTTCTGGGACGGCAAAGGCAAGAGCGCGGGAGTTGCAGGCGATTATACCTCTATAACGGCTGTTGTTGACGAAAAGACCGGAGTTATCAAGACGCTGAAGTTGACGGATAAGAACGATAATATCAACACATACACGTTCAAGAAGACCGCGTTCGACAAGCCGCCCAAGGAGGACGTGTTTCAATTCAAACCGTCTAAGGGTGTCGAGGTGATTGACATGAGGGAGGGGAATGGGTCGAAATAATCGTTATATCCGTACCGCAATGATCATCGCTACGTTAGTTGCGCTGACTGCCGCCGGCTATGCCCGCGCCCAATCGTTCAAACCTGTGCGGCAACTTACCAGCAACAACATCGTCACGCTTGCTGGCAGCGGCGACACGCTGTGGATGGCCACGGAGCGCGGGTTCAACTACCGGACGTCGTCTGGCGTTAAGAACGATTGGTTCGGGTTTGAAGTCAACGACCTGCAGTACAGATTTTGGGGCATGGGATTCGGCGGCGGAGGGGCCGCCGCGCTTATTGATAAGGACGCGCAAAGCGATTCTGTCGGATTCTGGCACTTCAACCACGCCGCCGGTTCTTATCAGCAGAGATATTTCAAGTTTTCGCTGAGCGTCCAAGGCGATTTGGCGAAGCCTACAAGCGCGGTCGTCTTCTCAAACGGGAATTTTTTCGCGCCCTTTAACTACGGCGGGTTGGCGCGCTATAATCCGGCGGACAACAGCGTTTATGTTATAAGGCCCATGGACGCTAATGAATCGTTGCCGCGGAATCTTGCGGCGATTACGGATGAAGACGCAGACACGAAGGCGGTTTTGCTGCTTGATGTAGGTTCGAGCGACAGTTCGATAATCATTACCTCGCCGAAGGCGCTTTGGCGGTATCGCCCTAATCAACAAGAGGGTAAACGATGGGAGGTTATAGACACAAATCCGACTTTCGCGGCGGCCGCGAGCCAATTCATCTCATTTGACGCAGCCTTTACCGTTCGGAAAAAAGGCGGTGTGACGCTATACTCGTTCATAACGATAGCGCGCGGCGACATGGTCACCGTCCTGCACGTGTTTGACGAGAATTTAAAGCAGTGGCGGGTCGCGATTGACGAAGACAAGGGTTATTCGGCAGTCCCGGCTGTCAACGGATGTCTGTACACCATATTGGAGAACGGCGTTACCGCGTACGCTAATAAAAACGATACGCTATCCATATTAATGCAGCCTAATGAATTTCGCGATATGCTGCGTAAGGCAGGAGACGATCCCAACCCGACGATAAACGACATTCTCTTTCTGCCGAAAACCGATTCCACCGGGATGCTCGCCGTGGCCACGGAGACAGGGCTTTATTTATGCGAATCAGCCGAACCGCTATCGAACAAGTACGGCGATTTCACCCTGTACCGCTATGTTCGCGGCGTTAATATCGGCGATGTCTACGCGCTGCCAGGGGTTATACGCGGTGAATCGGGGGACGGGAAATACGATAAGTGCGTTTTCGTCTACAAGTTGAAAAAGGACGGCGCGGTTACCATCAAAGTTTACGACTACAACATGAGCCTTGTGAAGACGGTGGTTAACGGCGAGCGGCGCAAAGCCGGCAACAGCCGCTCCACCGACCCGCTCCGCGACGTTTGGGACGGGACAAACAGCAGGGGCAAGCGGGTATGGCCGGGAGTCTACTATTTCAAAATCACCACTAACGCGGGGGAGAGGCTCTTTGGAAAAGTCATTCTGGCAAAATAGAGGCAAGATTGTCGTTGTGCCGATAATGATAACGATTCTCTTATGTCAACAGGCCTCAGCCTCGTGGAACGCCGGTCTTCCGGGCGCGATCTTCCGTATGCCCGCCGGGGCGCGGGCGTCGGGAATGGGCGGGGCGGTGTCCGCCGACCCCGACTATATGCTCTCTTGGTACAATCCGGCGCAACTGCCGTTTCTCCGCGAGCGTCGTGCGTCGTTCGGCGGCGGTTACAGGTCGTTTGACCGCACCGAGGCGTGGGCCTCGTACGACTTCCGCGTTCCGCCGCGTGTGGGCATGGGGGCCTCGTTTGTCTACCGGGGCGACCCGTCGGTAAGCGGGCTTTACGACGGGTACTACAGCGGCGGCGAGGTCGTTGAGGAGCGGGCGTTGAAGTCCGCCGCGTGGACGGCGTTCTCCGCTAAGATCGGCGTAGGCTACCTTGTCGAAAGACGCTTGTCGTTCGGCGGATCGGTGTCCGTAAACTACCAGAGCCTCCCCGCGACCCCTACCCCCGAAGGCGCGATAGAGAGCGCGCTGGCCGTGTCAATCGGGGCGATCGACCTCGCCGCCGTTTACAAGGTTACGCCGAGCCTGACGCTGTCCGCGTCGATAAAAAACCTGATGTCGCGCAACTCCTGGCAGTACAGTTTCTACGACGAATACAACCACGCGGTAGACGAAATAGTCCCGCCGGTCTTCGTCCTGTCGTCGTCCCGCAAAACGACGCTGTTAACGCGTGAATTAACATGGGGCGCGGACGCGGCGTTCTTCTTGTTTGACGGCGAGGGCCGCTATTTGGGCGGCCCTGAGGCCGTGGTCGCCGCAGGCGCGGCGTGGAAGTTCAGCGACGACATCGCGCTGCGGGCCGGAATCGCCGATATCGAGTTATCAAGCGAGACGGCGGAGTCGTTTTCGCCCCGGATAACGTTAGGGTTTTCGTACACCCTGCCCAAGATGTGCCGCGGCGCGGTGTTCAACTACGCGGTAATGACGGACAGGGTTTGGGCGGGGGTTGACCAGCAGGCGGATGTTACCGTGTCGTTTTAATTTGGTATTGGTTTTGGGATTTTTGTATATTGATACTTTCCTCTGGATTGCTTCGTCGCTTCGCTCCTCGCACCGTGTTTATCGAGGCGAAGCCAATGACGTCATTGCGAGCGTAGCGAAGCAATCCAGAATGTCACAACAACAAAAAGGAATTAATAGTGAAAAATATCGCCGCCATCATCCTGCCGATAATAATCGCGACGACCGCCGTCTCCGTCCGCGCCGTAGACGGCGTTAACAGCAACGACGGCGGCGCGATCGACAACTCGCCGCGCAACCGAGGCTACGGCTTCCTCATGCTTGAAGAGCCTGTAAATCCCAGAAACATCGCCATGGGTTCTGTCGGCACGGCTCTCGGCGGTTACGGCTTCCGCTATTACAATCCCGCGCAGCCCTTCTTCACGCCTGACATGTCGTCCTACGCTTCGGCGGAGTTCGGGCAGATGCCCGGCGATGTGAACAAGGGTGGCTTCGAGACGGCTGCGCTGGTATCGGATTGGTTCACCGCCGTAAGTTTCTTTTCAAGCGCGGTCGACTTCCGAACGAGCGACGAGCGCGGCCCGGGCGCGGACGCGTCGAGCGGCACGACAGTCGGCGCGCTGGGCGTAGGGTACATACGCGACAACGTCGCCGCCGCTGTCGGTTTCAGCATGGCGGACGACCGGATATGGGTATCGAGCGGTTATACGGCGGTCGCGCTGAGCGTCGGCCTCGGCTGCAAACTTTTCGACGATAAACTGAACCTCGGCGCGTCGTGGATAAACGCGGCGGCGTGGAGCCGGGGATTTGCCGGCGACGTGTCGCGCTGGCACGACGGGCGCGTGCCGATGTTCGCCCGCGCGGGCGCGTCGTGGTCGGATACGCGGTGGTCGTTCCCCTACACGGTAGCCGCCGACTTAGCCTATAGGGACGAGGACGGGACAATCTCCGTCCCCGTCGGGCTGGAGGTGAATGTGCTGCCGTATATCAGCCTGCGGGCAGGGAAGCGTATCGGCTGGGAGAACGAGGTTGTCTCGCTGGGCATAGGATTTAACATAGACAAACTGTCGTTCGACGCGGCCTTCGTGCCTACCGTGTTCGTATCCGACTACGAGATGAAGTGGAGCATGGGGTTCACGTACAATATGGGCGTGCGGAAGAAGACGGGGACGGTCAAAAAAGAGATCGCGCCGATAGAGGAAAAGGCCGTGCCGGCAGAAGAAAATTCAGAATTGACAGAAGAGCGGGAAGTAATAGAGGAAGAAGTCGCGTCGCCGGATGAATCTGTATCGACCGAGGAAAAAGCGGTATCGACCGAGGAATCCGCGCCGACGACGGGCGAATCGACATCAACAGATAAAGCCGCGCCGGCAGAGGTAATAGAGAAAGAGGAAAGACCTTAGCAAGTACATGAACGATCCTGATATTATTAACCATTAATTTGACATCCCGCGCTCTCCCTCGACCATAGCGACAATAGCCTCCCGTACTCTCCCGCAGACCTCCGCCTTGTTCATCGTCTTTAGTTCTTCCACATGTATCGGGTCTCCCACTACCAGTTCCACCTCTCCGGGCACTATGCGGCTGCTTTTGGGCGGCAGGCGGTCTATGGCGCCCTTTATCGCCACGGGGACTAGTTTGACTCCCGCTTGCAACGCCAGAGTAAAACTCGCCGTCTTAAAGTCCAGCACCTTGCCGTCTTTGGAGCGCGTGCCCTCGGGAAAGAGTATCAGCGAGACGTTTTCTTTGTTGAGCCGTTGCACGGCTTTGGCGATAGAGGCGTGGGCTTTGCGGGGGTTTTGGCGGTCTATGCTTATGTGGCCTATCGCCCACATGCCCCAGCCGAAGAACGGTATCATGAAGAGTTCTTTCTTGGCGATGAAACTGATTTGCTCGCTTATGCCGACGTATATGATCGGGATGTCGAGCGCGCTTTGGTGGTTGGATATGAACACGTACCGTTCGCCGTCGTTAAATTTATCCGCGCCTACGACCTTTACGCGGACGCCGCCTATCGCAAGTACGTGGCGGTTCCAGATACGCGCGAACTTACGCGCGAGTTTGCGGGAAATCAGCACCGTGAAGAAAATCACAGGGCAGTATACCGCGGTTATGATCACTACCACGGTAACGAATAGCGTCATGTGCAGGGAACGGAAAAGCCTTGTGAATATACCGTCATTTGTTTTCATAGCGGTCTGATCCTGATATAATGTTTTAATTTTTTTAATCCTATAATCCATATAATCATAAAAATCTTAATTCAGACAAACAGTACATCAACTAATAGTCCGAGCGATTCTGACATTCTCATTCCCCACCAACGCGCGTAATTTATTTAGGGCTTCGTTTGTCGGCGACATCCTTATCTTTCCCGCCCTTATTTTATAGGTGCTGTTGTCCGTAGTCGTTACGTGCATTACAATGTAACACTCTCCAGGAGATTCGTTGCAGCATTTGTGAATATCATCGATAATCTTTGCGTCAAGCCCGTTTGTCGATACCGTTATGTGTACGCTCTTGGCTAATGTCCGTACCAATGACAATGACATACAGTTTTCTATCCGTAGTTTGGGCATCGGTTCGTCCCTATTCATAACGTACCCGGATACCAGCACCATTGCGTCGGGAATCAGCAGTTCTTTGAATTTATCGAAGTGCGGCGCGAAGGCGAGGGCCTCTATGGATGCGTCAATGGCTTCGAGCGTCAGATTGGCCATATTTTTCCCGTTTCTGTCCACGCGCGGTTTCACTGTTGTGACAAGCCCGCCTATCGTTATCTTCTCCCCGTCCTTTATGTTTTGAAACTCTTCGGCGGCGATGTCTACGGTCGCGAACGCGGCTATGTCGTCTTTGTATTGGTCGAGCGGGTGCCCGCTGGCGTAGAAACTCAGTATCTCTTTCTCCTTCTGCAATTGGACGTTAAGCGGCCACGGCGCGACTTTCGGCAGTGTCGGTTCATGGGCGGCGATACCGTCGCCGCCGTCGGATGAATTAAGCAGGCCTTCAAACATATTCACCTGACCGGAGGCGCGTTCCGCCTGAGCGCTCTTTCCGTACTCAAGCGTCATGTCGACCGCCGCGAAGTGCTGCGCCCGCGACCCGTCGAAACCGTCAAACGCGCCGGCGCAGATCAGAGACTCTAACGCCTTCTTGTTGACAATGCGGTTATCGGTTGATTTGCATAGGTCAAAGATGGACGTGAACCGCCCTTTCTCCTCGCGAGCCTTTATTATCAACTCCGCCGCCTTGCCGACGTTTTTTACCGCCCCAAGCCCGATACGTATGGATTTGCCGTCAACGCTGAAATCGTAATCGCTCTTGTTCACGTCGGGCGGCAATACGTGCACGCCTAACCGCTCGGCCTCGTTCCTCATCATCAAGAAGTCGTCCATCTTTCCAAGGTACGCCGAGAGGTAGGCGGTCATATATTCGATAGGGTAATGAACTTTGAGGTACGCGGTCTGATATGAGAGGTGCGCGTAAACTGTCGCGTGCGCCTTGTTGAACCCGTATTCGGCGAACTTCGCCATTAGGTCGAACACGTCTCGCGCCGTTTTTCTGTCTATACCGTTCGCTACCGCGCCCTCAATGAACTTGTCGCCCTGTTTGGCCATCTTCTCCGCGTCTTTCTTGCCCATAGCCTTGCGTAGAATATCCGCCCCGCCGAGCGAGAAACCGCCCATCACCTGCGCGATGCGCATTACTTGTTCCTGATAAACGATAACGCCGTAGGTCACGCTGAGAATATCCTCAAGCATCGGGTGGATGTATTTGATCTCCTCTTTACCGTGTTTGCGGTTGATAAACGTGTCGATGAAGTTCATCGGCCCCGGCCTATATAGCGCAGCCATCGCTATTAGGTCTTCTATGCGCGTCGGTTTGAGTTTGCGCAGATACTCTTTCATGCCGTTCGACTCGAACTGAAATATTCCCGTCGTCTCGCCGCTGCCGAAGAGGTCGAATGTCTCTTTGTCGTCCTCCGGCAATTTCCACGGGTCAATATCTTTGCTGTGGTATTTTTTAACCAGGCGCAGGGCTTCTTGGATCGCTGTGAGCGTTCTCAGGCCCAAAAAGTCCATTTTGACAAGCCCGACTTTTTCCACATAGTTCATGTCGAACTGCGTCATTATATCTTCGGCGCCGGAGGGTTTGAAGAGCGGAGACCAATTTACTACATCTCCGGGGGCGATGATTACTCCGGCGGCGTGCATGCCGGGCTGGCGGGTAAGCCCCTCAAGAACGGCGGCGTGGTGGAAGAGTTCCTTGTATTGGCTGCCGCTCATAATCGTGTTTACAATCTCATTGTTCGCCGCGGCGTATCTTTCCAGCATATTGTCGGCGATCATTACGGAGAGCGGCGGGGTATCGACCTCTTTTTCCTTCCCGTCAATCTTCTTTTTCTCCTTTAGCGGTACGCCCATAGCCTCTTTTAAACTCTCGGCCTTCTTTGATTTCCCCTGCGACAAACGCGCCAATTCATTGCCGACCATAGACGAGAGCCGGTTTTGCTCTCCGATAGGGAGTCCCATAACCCGCGCTACATCCCTGACGGCCGATTTAGCGGCCAGCGTGTTGAAGTTTATTATCTGGCAAACCGCGTCTCTGCCGTACTTTTCAACCACGTAATCCATTATCGTGTACCTGCCGCGATCGGCGAAGTCGATGTCGGCGTCGGGCATGGATATTCGTTCGTTATTGAGAAAACGCTCGAAGATGAGGTCGTACTTTATAGGATCGACATCGGTTATGCCCAAAGCGTAAACGACCAAACTGCCCGCCGCAGATCCTCTGCACCCGATCATCACGTCCAACGCGCGCGCCTTCTGCACAAAATCTAAGACAATGAGAAAATATCCGGCGAATTTCATGTTTATTATGACTTCTAACTCCCACTCCAATTTTTTTTCAAGTTCAGGCGTCACCTCCGCGTACCGCTCCCGCAGCCCTTTTTTGGCTAGATACGAAAGATAACTTCCGGGATCGCTATACCCGTCGGGAACGCTCACCGACGGTAACTGCGGGTCGATCAAAATATCAACATTGCAACGCTCCGCGATCTCCAGCGTGTTTGTCATAGCTTCGGGAATATCGGGAAAGAGTTTCGCCATCTCTTTGGGCGACTTGAAGTATATCTGGTCGGATGAAAATTTATAATGCTTGGGATTGTCCAGCGTATCCTTTGTTCCAATGCAGAGCAACACCTCGTGGCTGGGCGCGTCTTCGCGGTTCAGATAGTGGGCGTCGTTAGCCACTATGAACGGCACGCCCATCTCGCGGCCGAGCGCGATCAATCCTTTCATGGCGGTTTTCTCTTCATCGATACCGTGATCCTGCAATTCAAAATAAAAATTGTCTTTCCCGAATATCGATATATACTCCTCAGTCAGTTCCCTAGCCTTTTTCATATCTCCGCTTAGAATCGCCTGAGGTATGGCTCCGGCTACGCACGCGGACGTTGCGATTATACCCTCGCTGTATTTGCGAAGAACCTCGGTGTCGATACGCGGTTTATAATAGAATCCTTCCAAATACCCGATGGAAGAGAGGCGCATCAGGTTCTTCCATCCTTCATTGTTTTTAGCGAGCAGGATGAGGTGGCAGTAATGGCGTTCGTCGGTGGAAGGAGTCCTGTCTTTACGGCCGTTGGGCGCGACGTAGGCCTCAAAACCTAGGATGGGTTTGATCCCGGCATACTTGCACTCCTCAAAAAACGCCACGGCCCCGAAGATCCCGCCGTGATCGGTAATCGCTACGGCGGGCATATCGAACTCTTTGCTCCGCTTGACGAGATCCTTGATCCTTATCGCGCCGTCAAGGAAACTGTATTCGGTGTGGTTGTGCAGAGATACAAAATTTGAACTCATATATTATTGCGTCCTTAAAGTCAAAATCCGTATTTGAATCTTTTTAATCCTATAATCTTTTTTAATCTTACTAATCCTAATTCAGACATCTTTATCATCATCTATTTACTGCGCGACAACCGCGATTCGTTTTATCTTGTCCAGATAAAATTGCTTTCTTCCACGAACGTATGGAATTTCTGCTTCTACAGCCGCATCGATTCCTTTGTCAAGCCCTAGCGGTACTACGGTGTAGATGTTTGGTTTAATGTACGCGCTGCCGTTGTAGTCTATGACTAAGGCTTGATTGGTCAGCATCGCGTAGTCTACCACGTGTATCATCTCGCTTTGTTCAAGCGCCTTTAGTCCCGAGCCGTACTTTGTCCGGTTCATCGCGGTCTTCTGACGTGACGATTCAGGCGCGACGCCGAAGTCTGTAAGCGGCGAAAAGCGCCTCACGCCGCCTGTCGCGGGCCGGTCTTGGGTTTGGGTATCGTCCGTCTCTTCATCATCCCACACGGCCTCCTCATCTCCATCCCATTCCTCTATTGGCGTGTCGGTATCGTCGTCGTCGGGATCGGCGTCGCGGCAAATCTTATCGACCGTTACCGCCCGTTGCGCGCCCGGCATACGCGTGTCGAAGCCCAAGCGTCCGAGCATATCGAGCACATCTTGTTCGCTGCCGCGGTTGATCATAAAGACGGTGTGCGCCTTCACCTCCGTCAGGTGTTTGCGCAGCGGTTCGAGCGCCGCTATCTGCTGCGTGACCCTTTCGTCGCAGGAGGCGAGTACGAAGCCTCGGCTCACGTATAGGCGGTTAAACTCCCTTATCCATTCGTCGACCGTCTTCACAACGTTTACAGCGGCGTTGCGCTTTTGCAGCCAGCCGCGCAGCAGTCCGGCGTCCACTCCGGCGCTTAGGGCGTTTGAAACGGACTCCTTCGTTATCTGCCCGTTGTACACCTTGTCGAAAGCGGAGAGAATCCCTATCACGGAGAACTCAAAGAGCTCTTCGGGCAAAACCTCTTGAGGGATGAGGACGGAAAAGTCCGGCATTATCACGGTGTCGCGTACCGGTCCGCCGGCGCTGTAGTCGGCGATATTGCAGGAAGTGAATTTTACGCCGCCGCGGGAGTGAGCGGTTTGCACGCGCCCCAGGAACTCGAATACGCCCAGCGCGCGGATGAACGCCTGCCTGTCCGTCTCCGGAAGTATCTGGTTCACGGCGACCCAGCGGCCGTCGGCGCGTTTTAGAAGTTCGAGAGCGAGTTCAAGCCCCGTTCCCTCCAAAAACTCCTCTATGTATTCGTTCAGGCTCTGTTGGCGCTCCTTCACGCTCTTTTTGATCCAAGCGGAGAAGGCTTGCCGGTCGATGGCATACTCGGCAGCGTTGTCTATTATCAGCGCCTCTTTGAGGCAATAGCCTACAAGAAAGCCCGCCGGATGTCCGGGCACGCCGCCGGGGACGCCCCTGCCTGTTAGCGTTGGGTCGTGGACGAGGCGTTTCAGGGCGTTCAGCGCAGACCGCGAGAGCCCGCCGTGGACGCTGCGCGTAAGCTGCCCCTGGGCCGCCAGGGAGCAGACGGCCGCGACGTCGCTCAGCGGCCGGCGCGGATTCGCGGGGGCGGACGGCGGGCACTCTCCCGCGTCGCCGAAGCCCAGCAGCGTCTCGGCCATCAGCGGGCGCAGCGTAGGCTCGAACTCGCTAAATCCGAATAACTTGGCCGCTCCGGCGCCCGGCCCGCCCTGAGCCGCGGCGAAGACCAAGAGCGACGGCAGGATCGGCTCCCTGCGGTAAGCGCTCTGGTCGGCCAGTGTCAGCCCGCCGGCGCCCATAAGGTAGACCTGCGCGCACCGAAACTTCAGCGCCGGCTGCAGCTCCTTGAACCGTTTGGAGAGCGAACCCTTGGCCGCGAAGGCCGCCACAGCATCCTTGACCATGGCGGACGACACGATGCGCCGCGACGCGCCCGCGGAATCGGGTATCAGGTTGTCGAGAACCCACTGGTGCGGCAAACTGCCCACATAGTCCCGAAAGGTGGATATCACCTGGGCGGGTGTATAGGCTTTTGTATGCTGTTCTGCCATAATCATCAATATCCGCGTTTTTTAGACAAAGTATCGGGATAAATACCTAAATATCAGTATCAATGTTAATGGATCAACACCGTAGCGTCTTAGGTTTTGAACAAGTCATGGAATATAATATCTGGCACGGGATAAAGCAAATAGTTTTAATTAAAATCTTTATTTTACATGGGTGCCGATCAAGACATCAACGATAATGAAAGGAGGTTTCCTCGTACGGTCATTACCGTATATCGTCGGCTAAATGCGGCGGCATAATCATCGATTCGGTGATCCCAGGCAGAGCGCCGTTTTGCACTGTCCAACCGTTTGCGGCGGTAAAGCGTCCGCCAATCGTGCCGTCGCGCCGTATCGTTGCGGCGGAGATGTCTGCGCCGCTTGCGTTTATCGGGCCTTTTTTGTTCCACGCGGTATTGTCGGACGCATTTTTCATTTCGGTGAGGGCGGCGTTATTTGAAAGTATATTTTTTTTAAAAGAGAGGCCGATTACACGTCCTACGTCGGCGCCGGTTCCTTTTACTACCGGATTCAGTGCCGCGCTGCCGGATACGCGGCAGTCCACTCGAATACTCCCCGCCACGCCGCCGACCTCTTTACCGCCGCTGACCAAGCCTACCGCATAGCTTCCGGAGATGTGGCTATTTGCGATAACCGTTCCCGCCACGCCGCCGACCTCGCTATCGCCGCTGACCGTGGCGGCGGAGTAACTGTCTGTCAGACCGCTGTTGTCGCGGATAGTTCCCACGATGCCGCCGATTCGGCCGCGATTCCCTCTGACAGTATCGGTCGAGTAACAGTTGACTATGTTGCAATTGGAAATAATCTGTCCCGCCACGCCGCCCACATTGTTGTTGCCGATTACCGTTGCGTCGGAATAACTGCCGCTAACATTGCTGTTTCCGGAGACCACGCCAACTAAACCGCCTACCATAGCCTTGGCGTTGATTTTACCGGTGGTATGGCATTTGACTATGCGGCTACCTTTTATGATTGCCGCCACACCGCCGACACGGTCACGGCCGCGAATATCCACGTTGTCAAGCCCGAGATTTTCCACCCGGCCGCCGCTAATGTTGCCGAATAACCCTTGAAAGTCGATATCGGGACGGTCAATCTTCAGACCGCGTATAACGTGTCCGCCGCCGTCGAACATTCCCGAAAATACGTTGTCGGTGTTGGCGGCATGATTTCCAATGGGCACCCAATTCTCATACGCCGACAGGTCAATATCCTCGGCAAGCTTGATGGTTTTACCGTAAAAGTTATCTCTCTTAGGTCCGCCGCTTACCAGACGCCAATTTCCATTGACGATTCGCGCCAACCCGGCCAGTTCATCTGCCGTGGAAATTGTGTAACTTGTCGCATTGATGTTTGAGGTATACCAACGAGTTTCGGTTGATACCCGATGTGTCCACGCGATTCCCGAACGAACGCTTGGCGCTGTCACACGTACCGCGAAAAACACCGAGGCCGCGATAGCGCATGCCGCTATCAACGCTCCGGTAGCCACACCGATGGTACTCATCAGTTTGGTTCTGGCATTTTTCTTATTTATTTTCCCAAGTAGCCAGTTGACCGTATCGCTTATCCCAGCGGAATTTTCACCACCCGAGTCTATCGCAAAATATCTGACGTTCGCAAATTTCCAATCTATTTTGTTGAGTAGTGACTCTTCCCCGTTGTCTCTCAGGAATTGTCTGCACGCTTCATCCGTAGGTAGATCTAAAGCACCGGTCTTGGAAAATACAATGGCGGTCGGGTTATTGATTCGGTCTGTTACTTTGATGTTGCAGTTCTTCTCAAAAGTCATAATCAGTGATTCAAATACGTCATAGGCCGTTAGTTCCGGCCTGACACCGGCTTCCACCGATCGGCCTTCGTATTTGAAACGGACCTCCGGTATTGAAAACGGGTCTATTACGAATACGAGCCCGTCGAAATGATTGTAGAATTTGTGCCGCTCTAGATATTTTGAGCCGGAGAACACATTGCCGTTGGGGTCGTAAAGGTGTATTAGCAAAGGGTTGCCGTCCATAGTAAGATAGAATCTCAGCGGCGTTGGATCGTTTTTTGTGGTCTCCACCGGCGCTTCGCCCGCGTTGATTTTTTCGATATACGAATCAACCGATTGTTCTTCGTCGTGTTTGACAAAATCACAATTGTTCTTGTCAAACTTGTTTTTGATGTAACGTATCATTAAATGTAGAAAGTATGTTTTACCGGCTGACGGGGCACCAACGATAGGGACTTCTATAGGCCAAGATTTTTTCAATCGGTCAAACGGTTTTTTGCATTTTGGGCAACACGGAGACAGATTATTGCGTCCGCTGAGAAACGTTGTTGGGATTTTTTCCTCGCACTTCTCGCACTTATTGCACGTACGCCACAGTATCCCGTTGGAGCTCGGGTATAGTTTATCGTGTACCTCTTTACCGACACACTTGTATGCCGGCAATTTGTTTTTGGCGTAACATCCGGGGTGTGGGCAGACGGTAAGTGTGCTGTTAAACCGCCTATATCCGGCGTCTATCGCCCACAGAACCCAACACACCGCGAACATGACGATGGAACATGTCAGTATAATGACTATATGAATGGCGCCTAATACCAAAAAGACCGGCCAAAAGAATCCCCATCCGGGAAAGCGTTTCTTTTTGGCACCGTCCTTCTTCTTAAAGGTACGTATTAGGTCAATGTACGGACGACGGCACAAAAAGTAACTCTTTTGAATCGACGGTGATTTAGCGTGGTGATACTTGTTTTTCAGGACAGCTCTAAGAGCCTTGCAATATTGCCATACCGTGAAGCCGACAATTACCGCCGCAATCACCATGAGTGTATCCGACATAAATACCTTCTATATTGTTTTGGTTTAAACAACATGTCGTTATGTTTGCTATTGTTATAGTAAGACCAATTTTTTATCTGTGCCTTTTTTCACATTATTAATTTATATGTATGAAGTAGCCATAAGAACGGATCTTCTACTCGTATAGGCCTAAGCTTGGGTATACCACCTGCCTTGTTGGGTGTGGAACCGATGGCGGATATACCAAAAAATTTGCAGTTGTTGAAATCGTTAGTAACCTTTATCGTTGAATCATCTATCAACCTCTCTATTACGTCGCCCACATTCCGGGCATCCGTTTGGTTGAAGTAACCGTTGTGATCGCCGTTGGAAAGCAAAAATTTATCATCCTCGCCGAGTTTATCCTCCAACATATCAATTTTAGATAGCACGATAGCGATGGGGATATCTATCTTCTTATTCGGATTCCCGTATCTCTTCTCCGCCTCATCTCTGATTAATGTTTTCACCTTCTTCACGATACCTTGGATTTTCGGTAGTTGTAGCGTGTCGACAAGCAGGATTATCCCATGAACAAAATCCTTTTTGTATTTCTTTTTAGTTTTTTGGGTTTCTCCTACGTTCAAGTCCTCAACGTCATTGTCAAAGAACGCGAGAGTGTTTACGTCTGCAATCTTCTCCTTATCGAAGAGCCCCGGCTTCATGAACGACAGCGAATAGAGTAGCGGTTCGTTGATTGGCGCGGACTGCTTTGTGTCAATAAACTTATTCTCTTTGAAAATAGGGTTATAATAATTTTGGGCGTATGTTTTCCACGTATAGTCGTCAAGCGTTTGTAAATTGATTTTGAAGGTATTAGTCAATCGCCTCTTGATAGTGTTTATCAAAACCGCGATATAGTGGCTCTTACCCGCGTTTTTTTCACCTACGACGGCGAAGTATAGGTTTTTGGATTTTCCGCATCGGTGAGTGTAGGGCAACTCGCGGCGGTTGTTGCAATTTGGGCAAGTAAACGGCGCATTCTTTATCTTGTATTCGGAAAAACAATATGGGCATAGTTTTTTTGACACCTTGGGTAAATTTTTGTAAGAAGGCGGAGTTTCTTTCTTTATATCGTCAATATCGCTTGGTTTTTTCACGTTCATTACCGAACACTCCACTCCTTTTGACTCATACACCTCGTCGTTGAAGATGTAGCGGCTGTATACGGTAAAACGATAAATCTTTTTCTCTGCCGCTTGTTTTTTAATAGTAAAAGGCCGCAATATATGTTGCCATTTTGTGAAGATGCCGGCGTCTATAGGCGCCGTGTTATCCCCGTCGCACGAATACTCTATCCTCACCGCGTCAGATTCGTCCGGAAAGTCCCAGTCTAAATACAGTTTTTCATCGTCAATCCATCCCTTCAAGTTTCTGATATCTTCCGCCGGCGGTTTTACCCGCTCTCGCATCATCAAGCCGCCCGCCTCGGTAGCCTTTGACTCTAAAATATCCGAGCACACGGCATCTTCTTGAATCGCATAGGTGAGAGCTTCTTCGGCGAATTGCTTTGTCGATATATCGTCAGAGTTTGATATTTGCGGCGTATCTTGTACACATGTTTCGATTTGTTCTACTTCCGCCTTTGTTGCTATTTCGGAAACATCGCTCCCCGTGCATTTGATCTTCGCCTTTTTTACCATCTTCCAATTGCCGCTCTTGAGCAATTCCGCCTCCCCTTTTATTACCGTATCAATACGTTCGATTTCTCTGGGCGGATAGTCATCGCTGTCGCAAACAAGTTTAACGTATGAATCCCATGATTGTTTGTTTTCTGAAATAATCTCATATACTTTGGAGTGATTGCATAGGCTAAAATACGCTTTATCCTCGTTGTTTTTGAATAGTTCAAATTCGTAAAAAGAAGTCCCCTCGACAAAATCATATTTTTTGAAACTGCCGATAAAAACTCCGTCGGAATTGGGTTTACTGAGATAAAAGTGTGACCAACCCATTAGCAGTACCTTCCTCTGATATTTCTATAGTCTATATTGTAGTTATCTAGAACAGCGCTATCCGCATCACCGGTCTCAGCGTCTGTATGATACCTATTATCCAAATATATATTCCGCGCCAACGCCGAGCCAAATTTTTTAAAAGCAATGGAATGTTTTTGTATCCAGTGCCAATCCATCAATATAAATCATAGACATATAGCCTGCACTCGATCTTCCCGTTGACGAACGGGATCTTGCGCTTGGCTTTCAGGCCTACCTGGCCGGCCAGACCCGTGTTCGCCGTGAATAAGCCGCCTCGGTAGCCCTTGCACTTCTGCTTGAAGAAGGAGCCTATGCCCCGGTAGGTCTCTATGAGCGCGCTGTCGTCGCCAAGCCTCATCCCGTAGGCCGGGTTCAGTATAACCGCGCCGGGAGGCGGCGGGACGGGCGTGTCGGCGTAGTCGCATACCTCGAAGCGTATCAACTGCTCCACTCCTGCGGTCGCCGCGTTTTTGCGGGCGGCCTCTACGGCCTTTTCATTATTATCGGTGGCGATAATCTGCGACTGTATGGTTTTCAACACCTTGCCCTTCGCCGCGGCTTTCATCTCCTCCCACGCCCTCAGGTCGAAACCCAAGAGGTGCATGAAGCCGAAATTTTGCCTTGTCAGACCAGGCACCCTGCCGCTTAACGACAGCGCGGCCTCTATGGCGATAGTCCCGCTGCCGCACATGGGGTTGACGAAACTGTCGCCGTTTTTCAGTTCCGAGGCCATGACGACTCCAGCCGCGAGCGTCTCCTGCATCGGCGCGCCGAGCGGTATGCGGCGGTAGCCGCGCCTCGACAGCGGCTCTCCAGATGTGTCTAAGTAGACGGTGCAACGCTCGTCGCGCCAGTAGAGGCTGACGACCGCCCCCGTCTGCTCAGGCCCGGAGTCGGGGCGGCGGCCCTTCCGCGCCTGAATGCGGTCGACAATCGCGTCCTTGCAACGCATATTGGCGAAGCGGGCGTCCCGGATGGTCGGATTGCGGACGTTCGAGACCACCGTCAGGTATTCGTCCGACGGGATGATCGTCTCCCACAGTATTTTAGAGAGTTCTTTGTAGAGTTCGTCCGCGTCGCGGCAGCGGAACGCGGCTACCTGAAAGAGCACGTGGTGCGCGGAGCGCAGGTGCAGATTTAACAGCATAGCCTCGGCGGACGCGCCCTCGGTCGAGAGGCTTGTCGGCGTGACGGAAGTTACGGGCAGGCCCAAGGACTCGACTTCGGTCTTCAGGAACGGGCAAAGCCCCTCGGGGACGGTGATTACGATGTTTGATTTCAGCATAAAGTGTCCAAGCAAATATATGTTATGCGCGGACGGGGCCGAAAGATTTTGATGATTTTTTTGGGAATTATATACTTGACTCTGCTGCCGCAGACAGCCGTCGTCGGCCAGGTACTCGGCGGTATTTTCGGGGCATTGCGGGGAGTATGCGGAACGGCGCGACCGGGATTTGACCGCGACCACGACCGAACCCGCCGACCCAAAGAGACTGACGGGGACGCGGGGGGGCGGTCAGTCGGGCACGTCCGGCAAAAAAATTACACGCCAACACCGCTCGTAATGTATATTATCAATATAAGACCGATAACATACACAAGGGGGACGGGGCTTGTGATAATATATCCCGATACTTGTATCTATGGACGACTGTTTGATGATCAGTTTGATCCTGATATTGCCGCGGACACGATTGACATTTTATTGGTTATCGCGCTATGTAAGGCCAACAAGTACCCGATTGTAGGAAGTCAGGCGGTAATATTTGAACATAACAAAATCCGCAACCTTGTACGGCGGGACGCTATAGACGAGCAATACAAAAGAACTATTGACCGTAGCGTAACCATAACCGCAAACGTCGGAGCGCGCGCGCAGGTACTGCAAACCAAGGGCGTGAAACTCATGGATAGCTACCACCTCGCGGCGGCAGAGACGGCGGGGGCGGATGTGCTGCTGACCGTAGACAAGGATTTTATAAAAATTGTCGCGAAGAAAAATCTAAGCGCAGTAAAGGTAATAAATCCAATAACGTTTTTGAGGGAGGTATACCTATGGGCACAGTAACTATCGACACCGGAGACATCATCGCGGTACGCAGGGCAGGACTGCAAGCGTTGAACGCGGCGCTCGGAGAAGACGGCGCAAAGGCGTTCTTGAAGCAGTGGAGCGGCGCGGGACGCGATATCGTGAAAGAACGTAAAGCGCTCAACCTGACTAACGAGGAAGTCATGGCGGGGATTATGGAACTGCAAGCAAAGAATATGTGAATTAGGTTCGACTAAACCCCGACCGACCCCCGACCCGACGACGCGGGGAAATGGGGACTGCGGACACGACGACACACACCGACGAGATCGACGGGGGACGCGGGGGGACGGGCGGGCGGCGGTTAGTACTCGAAATACAAGCCCGCCCTTACTTCGTTCACCCAATTCCAATGGTTAGCATGGAGATTATCTCCTTCTGTGTCTTCAGGGTCTTCAGGAGAATCCTCGTCATACACATGTCCGATAATGCCTCTGTAGGAGACCTCTATAAACGTCCAACGCGCTTTGGTGAACGGTCCGCCGAAGAACATATAACTAAGCGCTTCATTAGTAACATATTTCTTATTTTCCTTAGCGTAGTATCGCCCCCATACACCTATAGAGCCTCCGGGCGACAGAGTGAAATCGGCGGGCAAACGGAATGTATAGCCCGCGTCAATATTGAAGTCAAACGAAATGGTGGTTTCGTACGTTCTATTATGACCTGTTCCGAAACCTAGTCCTAATCCCACTCCATAGAACAGACCGAAACTCGTCAGTTGCCCGGCTTCTACGTGACCCCACCGATAAGTTATATCATTTATCGAGGGCGTTATCGCGGACTTTATTTGGGGCGAGTTCACCAACGTGTAGTTCGCGCCGACGTATTTTTTCACGTGTTTCTCTGCAACCTGTTCAGACTCAGGGGCTTGAGAGGCTAACCACGCCTTGTACATCGTCGCGCAAGCCTCCGACGCTTTCTCCACAAGCCCCCTGATACTCTCGGATCGGACGGGGTCGCATGACGCGACAAGGTTTCCGTTCTCCGTCTCATACATTTCCACCTGCAACGTGAACAGCGATTCCAACTTGCTCACAGTCCCGCGCACGATATAATCCGCGCCTATCTTGCTGCCCAGTGTGATGACGCAGTTCTCGTCGGCGCACTCCTCTAGCACCGCGCCGCCCTGCGCCATGACGGTTTCGGCGGTCATTATCACGTACCGCTTGGGCGGAAGGTTCTTGACCGCCTCTCTGCGGAGTTCCGCCGTCACGAGCCTCACGTCCGCCCTGCTTATATTCTCGGACGCTCCCGACCCTTCGTCGATGTCGCTCTCCACGACAGCGACGTATTTAATCCCCGCGACCGACATCCCCGCGAGGAGCGTTATCCATACCGCCGTCTTTATGATGTTAGCCGTTCTCATCAGTTACTCCCTTCCGGCGTTTCCGCCGATATCGATATATATATGGATAATGTCCAAAACTGACAGTTTCCGTCGCGTGGCGAGGCGTGTTTTCGGAGGCGCAAAACGAGCTACGGGACGGGTTTCGCGGCGTTTTTGCGGCGTTTCCGTCCCTTGCGGGGATGTTTCCGGCGTTGGATAGGGCTCGGACTGTAACGCGGTTGTTACAAAGCCGTGTTTTGCTTGCGAGTATTCTT